>Ga0114973_10002166_pt1 | contig 14429 bp, 12 predicted proteins | sample M_140807_MF_Meta_FD_87025 | JGI IMG/M metagenome (GOLD analysis project Ga0114973, IMG submission 87025) | Freshwater microbial communities from Lake Montjoie, Canada to study carbon cycling - M_140807_MF_MetaG | ecosystem: Environmental > Aquatic > Freshwater > Lake | place: Lake Montjoie... | reverse complement strand
TTTTATAATTATTATTTTTTTGATTAATTCACAAGGTGATAAATTTAATAATTATGTTGGAATTTTAGGGGTTTATTTAGTTGCATTTTATAGGCTCTTACCATCCGCGATTAGAATATCAAACTTGAAACTGACATTAAATTCAAACTCTTTCTCCGTAGATATGATTTGCAATGCAATTAATAAAATTGAGTATAAAACTAGATTAATTAAAAAAATCAAATCTAACATCAAATTTAGCAATGTTTTTTTTTCTTATGATAAGAAAAATATAATTCTAAAAAATATTAATCTAATATTTAATAAAAATTATATTACCTGTCTTTATGGTAAAAGTGGATGTGGAAAGACTACGCTTGTGAAATTAATCGCAGGATTGATAAAGCCTACAAGTGGAAAAATAATAATTGATAACAAATTTGAATATAAAAAAAATACAAATTTAAATATTTCTTATGTGTCCCAGAATTCTTTTATTATGAAGGATACATTAGCTAAAAATATTGCATTTGATGATGATAATAAAATCGATTTTGATAAAATTGACCAAATAATTAAAATCCTCGAATTAGATATTGTAATGAAAAATAAAAAAATTAATTATCAGACGACCGTTATATCTGAAGATGCTTCATTGTTTTCAGGCGGTCAAAGGCAAAGAATTGCTATTGCAAGAGCATTATACAAAGACAGTGATATTTTAATACTTGATGAGTCTACAAATGCTTTAGATTTAAGAACTGAGGGAAGGATAATAAAAAATTTACACTCAATTAAATTAAACAAAATAATTATTGTTATCTCTCATAGGAAAGAAACTAGAAGATTATGCGATTATAAAATTAATTTAAGTTAACTATTCTTATTTGCTAACATGGATTTAACATTAAATGAAATTGCTTTTTAATTTATAATGTCATTTATTTGTATAATACCTGCTCGAAAAAATTCTAAGAGAATAAAAAATAAAAATCTTTTGAAGATAAAAGGCAAAACAATTTTATCAATAGCAATTACAGCTGCAAAAAAATCAAGATATATCAACAACAAAAATATTTTTGTTTCAACTGATTGTAAAATAATTAAAAAAGAAGCAGAACTTCACGGTGCTTATGTCCCATTTCTAAGACCAAAGTTTCTAGGCAAAGACTCGACAAAGATGCATTCCGTTTTGAATCATTTTGTATCTAAAGTTAGTAGTTTTGTAAATTTTAAATATGTAATTTTATTACAGCCAACATCTCCTTTTAGAACTCATAAACATATTAATGAGGCTTGTGAATTATTCTTGGCGAATAACAATAGAATAAATAAACTTATTAGCGTAAGAAAGTTATGTACTGAATTTTCTCCATTTAAAATAATGGTAGAAAATAATCGTACAATAAGTCAATTAACTGGATATAAAAATTATCATAATAAAAAAATAAATTTTTTTTTAAGAAATGGTCCAGCAATATTTATTTATACTAAAAAAAAACTAAAAGATAATATCTATGAGGGAAAATCTTTAAAATATATAATGTCAGAGAAAGAATCTTTAGATTTGAACGAATATTCAGATTTAAAAAAAATAAAAAAGAATTAATTCACAATATTAATAATATTGTATTATACATGTATTAGTAAGTATTTATGTTAATTAATTTTTTAATTTTACAAAATTATTACCTTTATGAAAATTCTAATAACAGGGGTCGCTGGGTTTATAGGTTTTAATTTAGCTAAAGCACTTGTTAATGAAAAAAAAGTTGTAGGCATTGATAACTTAAATTCATACTATTCTAAAAAACTTAAATTAGATCGGCTAAAAATTTTAAAAAATAAAAATTTTGTATTTTATAAATTAGATATAGTAAAAAAAAAAAGACTTTTTAATATTATTAAAAAACACAAAATAACACATATTGTTCATCTAGCAGCACAAGCTGGCGTTAGGCATTCATTAAAACACCCAGAAGATTATTTTCATTCAAATTTATTAGGAACATTTTCAATACTTGAATGTTGTAGATTTTTTAAAATAAGAAATTTATTACTAGCTAGTACAAGTAGCGTGTATGGAGCAAGTCCTAAAAAAAATTTTAGCGAAGATTTTCCAGCAGATCATCCAATTCAGTTTTATGCTGCAACAAAAAGATCAACAGAAATCATGGCACATTCATATTCTTGTCTTTACAAAATCCCAATTATTTGTATGAGATTTTTTACAGTTTATGGGCCATGGGGAAGACCAGATATGGCTTTGTATAAATTTACTAAAAATATTATTGAAAATAAAAAAATTGATGTTTTTAATTTTGGTAATCATTCTAGAGATTTCACCTATATAGATGATGTTATAATAATGATAAAATCATTATTAAAGAAACCGCCCATTCCAAATAAACTTTGGAGCAAAAAGTTTAAATTATCGACTAGCAAATATCCGTATAAAATATTTAATTTATCAGCAGGAAAGAACGTAAAACTAATGGATTATATAAAAGAAATAGAAGGAAATCTTGGAAAAAAAGCTAAGATTAATTTTTTACCACTACAAAATGGTGATGTCATTAATACTAGTTCTGAAACTAATAATTTGAAAAAATATATTAAATTAAAAAAAACCGCAGATTATAGATTAGGTATAAAAAAATTTGTTGAATGGTACAAAAAGTATCATAAATATTAATTAAATATTATTAATTTTATGAGAAATTTAATTTTTAATAATAAAAATATTATCTGTATTGTAGGACTTGGTTATGTAGGTCTACCTTTATTAATAGAATTTTCTAAATTTTATAAAACTATAGGCTTTGATATTAACAAATTAAAATTAAAAAGAATTAAAAAAAATTATAATTTAATTTTTAAAAATAATATTATCACAGCTGACAAAAAAAAAATTAATCTCGCTGATATTATAATAGTTTGTTTGCCAACCCCTATTAATAAATCCAAAAAGCCTGATATATCCATTTTAAAAAATGCAAGCAAAGTTATTGGAAAAAATATTAAAAAAAACACAATTGTTATTTATGAATCAACTGTTTATCCAGGAACTACAGAAAAAATTTGTCTACCTATTTTAGAAAAAAATTCTGGCTTAAAAGAGGGATTAGATTTTCATATTGCTTACAGTCCGGAAAGAATAAATCCAGGTGATAAAAAAAATACGTTAACAAACGTTGCTAAAGTCGTTAGTGCAAAAAATCATCAGATTGCAAGAATAACTGCGAAGTTATATCAAAAAATAATCAAACCTAAAATTTTTATTGCCCCAAGTATTTTGGTTGCCGAAACAGCAAAAATAATTGAGAATGTTCAAAGAGATATAAACATAGCCTTGATTAATGAGTTATCATTAATATGTAATAAACTTAATATTAATACAAAAGATGTTCTTGAGGCCTCTGAAACGAAGTGGAATTTTTTAAAATTTCGACCCGGACTAGTAGGAGGTCATTGTATTGGTGTTGATCCGTATTATCTGTCTTATCTATCTAAATAAATTGGGCATAATCCTATTTTGATTGATAGTGGAAGAAAAATTAACGATGAAATGACAATGCATGTTTACAGAAATATTAGGAAAATTTTACCAAAATCTAATTCTAGAATTTTAATTATGGGTGTAGCTTTTAAAAAAAATTGTGACGATATTAGAAATAGTAAAATTATTGAATTAGCTGAAATTTTAAATAAAAATAATTATAAAATTATTTTACATGATCCATTAGTTGATTTTTTAGAAAATCTTGAACTTTTAAAATATAAAAAAATAGATACTTTTTCAAAAAAAAGAATACCAAAGTTTGATGGTATAGTATTAGGTGCTGGACACGATTTATTTAACAAATATAACGATAATTTTTATAAAAAAAATTTAGTAAAGAATAGTACTATTTTTGACTTAGATTATTTTTTTAAAAAAAATAAAAAAAAGTATTTAAAGTTTAATTTTTGGAATTTATGATAAAAAAAAAAAAAGTTATAATCATAGCTGAAATCGGATCCGTTCATGATGGATCATTGGGACAAGCAAAAAATTTAATTAGAGAAGCTGCAAATTGTGGCGCCGATGCTGTTAAAATTCAAACACATATAGCAGATGAAGAAACGTTAGTTAACGCTCCGTCGCCTAAATATTTTAATTCAGAAGATCGGTATAATTATTTTAAAAGAACCGCTTTTAATTATAAGCAAATAAAAGAACTATTCTTTTTTTCAAAAAAAATTGGCATTCATTTTTTTTCATCACCATTCTCGATTGCAGCAGTTGAATTATTAGAAAAGGTTGGTGTAAAATTTTACAAAATAGCTTCTGGTGAAGTGACTAACTTACCTCTTTTAGAAAGAATTAAAAAAACTAATAAGACTGTTTTTTTATCGAGTGGAATGAGTTCTTGGATGGAAATACAAAAAGCTTATAGTATTCTTAAAAATAAAAAAAATAAAGTTATCGTGATGCAATGCACTTCACGTTATCCATGTGAAGTCGAAAAAGTAGGTTTAAATATTATAAAAAAAATGAAGAATAAATTTAAGTATGTTGGTTTTTCTGATCATACTTTAAACTCAACAGCAGCAATTGGTTCAGTTTTTTATGGAGTTGATGTTATTGAAAAACATTTTACCTTATCAAAGAAAATGTACGGTAGTGATGCTAAGTATGCAATGGAGCCGAATGAATTTTTTAATTACTGCCAAGCGATAAGGGAAGCAAAAAAAATGTATGAGACTAAAGTGAATAAAATAATTACTTCCGATCTAAAAGAAATGAGATATGTTTTTCAAAAAAGCATCTGTCTTTCTAAAGATTTAATAAAAAATCAAAGAATTAAATTTGAAGATTTGGCTTTTAAAAAGCCAGGACATGGAGTGAGCCCATCAGAATATAAATTTTTTATCGGAAAAAGACTGACTAGAGATTGTTACAAAAATGAGTTTTTTACAAAAAAATTAGTAAAAAAATAAATGAAAAAAATTTTTGTTTTTTTAGGATCTAGAGCGAATTATGCTAGTATAAAATCAGCACTATACCACATTAGAAAAACTAAAAATTTAAAACTATATATTGTAATTGGAGCTTCAGCAGTCATCTCAAAGTATGGTGATTTGCAATCAATACTTAAAAAAGACGGGTTTAAAATTTATAAAAAAATATTTTTTTTAATTGAAGGAGAGAACCTTTTGACAATGGCTAAATCAACAGGTTTAGGATTGATAGAATTAACTTCTGTAATGGATGAATTAAAGCCAGATATTGTTCTAACTGTAGGTGACAGATTTGAAACTATGGCAACAACTATTGCAAGCGCATATATGAATATTCCATTAGCACATACTATGGGCGGAGAGATTAGTGGTACAATAGATGAGAGTATTAGACATGCTATAACTAAATTTGCTAATATACATTTTCCAGCTAGTAAAAATTCTGCAAATAGAATTCATAAACTTGGTGAAGATAAAAAATATATATTTCAAGTAGGCTGTCCAAGAATAGATTTAGCTGCAGATATTTTAAAAAAAAATAATTTATTAGAGATTAATAATAGAATATTTAAAGAAGGTGTAGGAGATTATCTTGATCTAAAAAAACCTTTTTTGCTAGTTTCTCAACATCCTGTTACAACAGAATATGAAGAGGCTGAGAAACATTTTTTAAATACTCTTAAAGCTGTAGAAAAGGTTGGTATTCAAACTATATTTTTATGGCCAAATGCTGATGCTGGTTCGGGAAAAATTTCACAAGCTATAAGAAAATGGAGAGAAGGACAAATAAAAATTAAGTGTCATTTTTTTAAAAATTTAACGGTTGAAGACTATATGAAGTTAATGCAAAAAACTTCCTGTTTAGTTGGTAATTCATCTAGCGGCATAAGAGAAGGAGCTTTTATCGGAACGCCAGTTGTAAACATTGGTACACGTCAAGACGGAAGAGAAAGAGGTCCCAACGTTATTGACTGCAATAACACAACTGAAGATATTTATAGATCTATTATATTACAGTTTAAAAAAAAGAAATTTAAAAGTAGTAAAATTTATGGTTACGGAACAGCAGGCTTAAAAATTGCTAGAATACTTTCTAAGATTAAAAATATAAAAGTTCAAAAAAAAATAATATATTAAATTTCTTAGAAGTTAAATAACGTGAAAAATAAAAAATATATCTATTTAGGAGGAGGGATAGATCCCATAAATTTTGGTATTTTAATTGCTATACTTAAGGGTTATAAAAATAAAGAGGAAATTATTATTGAAAGTTCAGAATTTAAAATTTTTCAAGATTATATAAAAAAAAATAAAATAGAATTTCAAAATCTAAATTCTTTAAATATAATATTAACAGACTGCAGAAAATTAAAACTAAATTATCTTGTATCTTTTGTATACGATTTAGCAAAAAATTTTTTTTTTTATTTAAAGTTATTATTATTTTTTTCCTATAATGAAAAAAAAAATTATAAATCTTTTTTCACGCATGCTTATTGGGATAGTGGTATAAGAAATATTAATGACAATGAATTGAAGCCAAATTTATTTAGAAAGCTAAAAACATTATTAAATTTAATTTATTACGGCAATTATATAAAAGAATTAATAAATAAATATACAATTAAATCTGTTTTTTTAGGGCATTCAGTTTATAAATATAGAATTGCTTTAGAAGAATTTAAAAAACAAAATATAACAGTTTTTTCTCAAGCTAATTTTGCTTTTTTTCGGCAAAAAAAAAAAAAAGACATAGAATGGACGTATTTAAATAGCAATTTATTAAAAAAAATAAAAAAAAATATTAGCGATTTTACTATTAATAGATTTTGGAATTTAAGATCTTCCGGAAAATTAGAAGATACAGATTTTTTAGCAGCTTCAAAAATAAAAAGTAATTTAAAATTTAATCTACAAAATAATATTATTTTTTTACATGTTTTTAAAGACTCCCCATTTGCAAAAATAGACAAAAATAGAATTTTTTTTGATTATTATCATTGGATTATCGAGACAATAAAAATAATAAAAGACAGTGATGAAATTTGGTCTTTAAGAATTCACCCAAACTCTAAAGTTTGGGGTGAAAATTCTTTAACTGTATTAAAAAGTATTGAGAAGAAGTATTTTGACGGTTCTTTTCCGAAGAATATTAGAATTGATAATAAATATCACTCTAATCTTAAAGTTTTTAGTGAAATGAAAAGATGCGTAACTTTTTCAGGAACGTCAAGTATAGAGGCGTCGTGCTACGGAATAAAGCCAATATTAATATCAGATAATTTATTATCAGAACTGAATAAAAATTATGTTTTGAAACCAAATAATATTAAGCAATATAGAGAATTTTTGTTAAAAAAAAGTTCTGATCAAATTTTTATTCAAAAAAAAAATGCCGTTCAGGATTCGAGGTTTTTTTTATATTTGTTCTATAATGTACTAAGTTTTAAAAATAGTTTTTTTAAAATTAAAAAAAATTTAAATGTTTTTTTTAAAACACCTATTAAAGAAAAACATAGAATATTTTTTAATTTAATGAAAAGATTAGAAAATCATTCTCTGAGTGAAAAATTTTTCTTACTCGGAAATTATTTAAGAAACAAAAATTCAAGAACTCTGGATTTAAAATTTATTAACCTGTTAAAAAATTAAATAAAATGTGCAGTATATCCGGAGTGTTTAAAAAAAATTCTAGCATTAATGAGGTTCATGATTTATCTAAAAAAATGAATAATATTTTACTTCACAGGGGTCCCGATAAATCATCTACTTATTTAGATAATTCTATCCCATTTTCAATGGGTATGAATCGTCTATCAATTATGGATATATCTTCAGGAGACCAACCATTCATCTCCAGTGACGGAAGATATTCCTTAATTTTTAATGGAGAAATTATTAACGCAAATGACATTAGAAAAAAACTAATAAAAGAAAAAAATATTAATTTTTTGTCAAAAAATTCTGATACAGAAGTATTGTTTAATTATTTAATTCATATGAATGGATTAAATAATTTACAATATTTAAATGGAATGTTTGCTTTTGCATTTTATGATTCATTTAAAAAAAAAATTTATTTAGCAAGAGATAGAATTGGAATTAAACCACTTTTTTATTCAAAAAGTAATAATAATTTTTATTTTGCTTCTGAAATTAAAGCATTAAAAAAAATATCAGACATAAATTTAGATTTAGATAAGGAGAGTATTTGTGATTATTTAAGTCTCATGTATGTTGCTAATAACAAAACTATATACAATAGTATAAAAAAATTACCGTCAGGATCATTATTACAATATGATTGTTTAAATGACGAACTGCAAATTTCAAGATGGTTTAGTTTTTCTTTTAGTAAAAATCTTAGTGATAAAATTAATTTTCAAGAAATAGAGGATTTGTTAATTTATAAAATTGAAGATGCTGTAAAAAAATGGAAAATATCTGACGTCCCTATTTCTTGTTCGTTATCAGGCGGATTGGATTCATCAATAATAACTAAAATAATTTCAAAACATAGCAATACCGTTAATACATTTACTTTAGGATTTGATGAAAAAGATATTGATGATGAGCTAGGTGCAGCAGCAGAAATTGCAAAGATATGCAAAACAAATCATCACGAAATTAAAATAAACACAAGTCAGTTAATAAACGAAATTCCAGCAATAATACATTCTTTAGATGAACCATATGGCGGGGGTTTGCCTTCATGGTTCATCTACAAACACGCATCAAAAAATTTTAAAGTTATCTTAACCGGAACGGGAGCAGATGAACTTTTCGGTGATTATGGTAAATGGATATATTTAGATAAAATTTCTTTTTTTAAATTAGATAAAATTTCTTATTTTTTTAATAAATTTTATTTTAGTAGAAATAATTATTTCACTTATAGTGAAAAAAAAAAAATTTTAAATAGCGATATTTTTTTAGAAAACAAAATAGAAAAAATTTTTTTTGAAAAGTATAAAAGTAATTTTGCAAATAATCCTATAGATAAAACTTCTCTAATTGATTTAGAAGGGCAACTACAAGATGAATTTTTACAAATGACTGATAGATTTTCAATGGCTCATTCAATAGAGGCAAGGCCGTGTTTTTTAGAAAATGAACTAGTCGATTTTGCTCTAAGTATACCAGCGTACATAAGAACAAAGACGTTTAATACAAAGTATTTATTAAGGAATATAAGTAAAAAATATTTTTCTAGAGAAATATCACAAAGACCAAAACAAGGATTTGTTTTACCTATTTCTCGTTGGATTAATAATTTTTTTTATAAAGAATTTGAAAAATTATTTTCTGTAGATAGAATTTTAAATCAAAATATTTTTAATAAAAATATTTTAATTGATTATATTAACCCACTACTCAACGAATTAAAAAGAAATGATAAAAATATAAAGGTTGCTACTAAATTATGGTCATTATTAATGTTCCAGCTATGGTATGAGAATAAATAATTCTTAATGAAATTATTAATTATTAATTATTCTGATAAAAATGGCGGTGCCGCTATCGCTACACATAGAATATATAACTCATTAAAAAAAAAAATTGATGTTTATCTTTATGTTGTTGATAAAAATTATAGAGATAAAAAAATTATAATTAATAATCAACTATTTTATTTTTTTTTAAAACTTTTTGAAAATATTATTAGAAAAATTTTTCACAGCAATTCAAATAATTTTCACTCATATAATCTACTCCCAACTGGTTCTTTAAAAATTATTAATGAAATTAATCCAGATGTCGTTCAATTACATTGGGTTGGAATGAACACTTTATCTATCAAAGAAATTGGGCTTATTAAACAACCAATTATTTGGAGACTTTCAGATATGTGGCCAATGTGCGCTACTGAGCATTATACCAATAATAGCATTTCTAAAAATAGAATTGATTTTAGCTTTAGAAAATTTTTAAACATTGATAAATATGTTTTTCATTTAAAAAATAAATATTGGAATAAAAATATTTTTTTTATAGCACCGAGTTTTTGGATAAAATCAAAACTGAATAAAAGTTTTTTGACAAAAAGAAATAATGTAACTATTATTCCTAATGCTATCGACACATTTTTCTGGAGGGCTCAAAATAAAGAAAGAATTAAAAAAAGACTAAATATTAAAAAGAAGGTTGTGATAACTTATGGAGCTTCAGTAATAGATGATCCAAGAAAAGGTTTATTCTATTTATTAAATTCATTATATTTTCTAGATCATGATTTTGAGCTATTTTTGTTTGGGAAGATATCCGACAAATATTTTTTAAAAAAATTTAGCAATACTAAAAATATAAGATATTTGGGAGATATTACTGATAAAGTTTTTTTAAGAGATATTTATTCTGTATCTGATGTTGTAGTGATTCCATCTTTAATGGACAATTCACCAAATGTTTTATTTGAGGCTAATTCTTGCAGTGTGCCAGTTGTGGCATTTAACAATTCAGGAATTAAGGATTTTATTTTGCATAAAAAAACAGGATGGCTTGCTAAGAATAAAAATTCAAAAGATTTATCTGCAGGTATAAAATGGTGCATCAGCAATAAAAACAAAAATTTTTTAAAAAATAATGCAAGAGCATTTTGCGTGAAAAATTACTCAGAGCAAGTCATATCTTCTGCCTATATGAAGCTTTATAAAAAAATTATTTTAAATAAAAATTGTAATAATAAGAAATATTTTTAATTCTTTTTATAATTTTTTAATTTTGTAAGATTTAACACTATACCATTACTTCCGTAATGCAGTGTGTAATCAATATTTTTGAATTTTTTAAGATGATTTTCTATTTCTTTTTTAGTTAATGGATAATCGTACCTAGGACTAAGCGCGTCAAAAGTATCTAATATAGACCATTTTATGTTTAAATTGCTATTAAGGCCAATGTTATAGTAATTCCAACATGGAATGGGAATTAAACCACATATCGGTGTTGAAAATTTTTTAAATATTTGTTTAAAAAAAGTATCAATCGGTAAATAAATTGGAATATAAAATTTTATTATTTTATATAAAATTTCTTTATTAATTCTTTTTGTAATTGGTCGCCAAAGGTACTTGGGTGTAGAATACCATGCTGGATATTTAAGTTTTCGATAAAAATCTACTGATAACTTTCCATTAATTTTTATTTTATTTATTAAAATATCTAAGGTTAAAAATGGATTTTGTGTATGCTGAATTACCCCATAACAAAAAATATAATCAAATGCATTTTCTTTAAAGATATCATTTTCAATTTCATTTTTTATAAAAAAAATTTTTTTAATATTTTTTTTGTTATTTTCATAGTTTACTTTGATTGCGTTACTACTATCCATTGTAAAAAGATAACAATTAGTTTTTGAAAAAATTTCAGTAAATCTACCCGCCCCACTTCCAACTTCTAATACAGTCTTATTTTTTAATTTATTTAATTTCCACTTAGTATTTTCTATTAATCTATTATAACTTAAAGGAATATTAGTGTAACTATCAAGTTGAATTTTTTTAAATTTACTCCATTGATATGAAAAACTTTCTGAATAGTGAAAAGAGTTTTCGCTAGTAAAATTGTAAATTTTTTTTCTTAACAAAAAAAAATTTACTTTATTTTTTTTAACTACAGTTTTAAAAATATTCTTCATATATTAATATTTTAGATTAACATTTAATTTTTTTAAAATTAAGTTCTATTAATAACTATTATTTTTGAATAAAATAGCAGTTCTTTGTGCTGAAAAATTTATTATTTTAAAATTATTTTTTAAAAGATAATTTGCACATTCTGCTAATGTGCTTGCTTTTTCCACACCTCTCTCAAAACTACAGTCAACAGTAATATAGTCTACATTTATTAAATTTTTACTTAATCCTAATAAAACTTCTGGTTCAGCACCCTCGACATCTATCTTTATAAGTTTTACTTTTTTATTATTTACATCTGCAATTTTACAAATTATTTGGTCTATTACTCCATCTAAGGTAATGGTTTGTACTGGAATTATATTTGTAAAGTCATTAATTTTTATTAATGAGCTGTCGCTGAAATCATCTTTTAAATAAAAATTAATATTTTTTTCTGCTGTTTTCCATGCAGCTTTGTTTATAAGATTTTGATTTTTTACATTGTGTTGTAGATTTGAAAAAGTAATAGGCGAGGGTTCAATTCCATAGTACATAATTTTTTTATTAAAACATAAATAAAAATCTCCATTTTGAGCCCCACAATCAATTATTATATCATCTTCTTGAAAATTTAATTCCGATATTAAGTATGATTTTCTTAAATAAGATATCCTGTTATTTATTCCATCCATATAATTAAAAATTCCAACTTTTTTTTCGGAAAATCTAATATTAAAATTTTTAACAAAGTAAAAATTATCCTTAAAATATATTTTTGTTTTTTTATTTAGAATGAAACTATAAAGATTAAAAAAAAAACAAAATACCCCTTTTTTTTGTTTTAATATTAAATTTATTAAAATTACCTGAACAGGTGCAGTAAAATATTTTACAATTTTTTTTATAATCATAATATTTTTTTTATCTAACTTTATTAATAAGAACGCAGGTAAGCAATAATTTAAAATACTAATAGCTATAATTTTAAGATTCGAGATACCAATATATAATAGAATTTGGGGAACAATATAAATTCCAACGTGTATTTTTAAATCTATTAAAACTTCATAGAATTTTAGAACAACTGTCTAATTTTTTTGTAAATTTATGCCATTGATAAGAAAAATTTGCTGAATAATGAATTGTTGTTGTGTGGTAAAAGTTATAAATTTTTTTTCAAATTTTAACATTGTATTAGTTTATATTTAAATTTTAAGTAATTTATTTTTTTATACGTTTTCATTTTTTAAGAAATTGTTTTTAATTTAAATTTTTATAGATATTATGAATTATTACTAGAATTGATAATAAATAAAATCTTAGTTACAATATTGATTAATTAAATGTAATATTATTTAATGTCTAAATTTGTAAAGTAATTTTTAATTATCAAGAAAATCACAAAAACAATTAAGAATTTGTCTATTAATCCAATAATTAAAAAACTATATTCGCGATGAAAATAATTGAAAATATTTTTTACTATTAAAGTTCGTCTATGAAGATCTTGTTTGTTGAAACCCTTTATAAAGGACATCATATTTCTTTGTATGCAAAAAAATTAATAGATAAATTTACAAAAAAAAATCTAGTTTATTTTTTAACATCTGCTAGAGCCTCTAAAAGCGAAGAGTTTAAAAGTATTAACAATTTAAAAAAAAAAATTAAAATTGTAACTATTGCAACTCATGAAGATTCTAAAAATAAAAAAGATTTTAGTATTTTTATTTATCATTTTCGGAACTTATGTTTAGTTTATAAATCTGCAATTAATATAATTAAAAAAGAAAAGATTGATTGCGTATATTTTAACCATCTTGATCCATACATCTTTATTTTATCAATTTTCTTTTTTTTTAATTTTAAAATCAAAGTTTATGGATTGTTATTAAATATAAAATTTCATCAATATTTTTTTAATTTAAGAAAAAAAGATTATTTAGATGAAATTAAATTATACTTATTTAAATCTTTTTTAAGAAAGAAATACATTAAAAAAATTTTTATCGTTGACCCGTTATTCATAAAGTTTTTAAATTTAAAAGAAATTAAATCTAATAAGATAATTAAGATTAATGAGGCGTTTAATAAAACTAAAAATACTAATGTTATAAAAAATAAATATACCAAGCAAAAAACAATTTTAATTTATGGAGCAATTTCAATGAGGAAAAATTTCAAATTGTTAATTGATTTTTTAATTAGCAGCAAATTAATCAATAAATTTAAACTTATTATTGCAGGAAGATTTGATGATGATTGTTATAAAATAATAAATACTAGTGAATATCGTAAGATTATAAATAAAAAGAGATTAATAATTAAGGATTATTTTATAAATTTTAATGAAGAAAAGAATTTATTTAAAAAAACTGACTTAGTTTGGCTATGTTATAAAGGAGGTTCCGATGGGTCCAGCGGAGTGCTTCAAATGTCGATAGATAATATAAAGCCTGTAATTTATTATAATAAAGGCTTGATTAATAATATTTGCCAAACTCATAAATTAGGGTTTCAAATATTTCATAATAAAGAACAATTAAGCCAGCTAGGTGATTTTTTTTCATCAAAAAATTTAGATCATAAGATAATTCAAGTAAAAAAAAATATAAAGAAATATAAAAAAAAAATTAAAAAAGAATTAATTTTTAAAAATAAAATATAAAAAGAAATAGAAAAAAATATTTTATAAAAAAAATTAAAAAAAAATTTATAATATGTTAATTATTAAAAATATTTTAAAAAAAAATAAATTTATTTATTTTTTTTATAGAATATATTTATTTCCTTATTTTGCTAAACAAGAAAAAGAAATTTTATTTCTTA
>Ga0114973_10002165_pt1 | contig 14430 bp, 12 predicted proteins | sample M_140807_MF_Meta_FD_87025 | JGI IMG/M metagenome (GOLD analysis project Ga0114973, IMG submission 87025) | Freshwater microbial communities from Lake Montjoie, Canada to study carbon cycling - M_140807_MF_MetaG | ecosystem: Environmental > Aquatic > Freshwater > Lake | place: Lake Montjoie... | reverse complement strand
TCCCGACGATGGCCGCCGCAACCCGAACGAGCGCCGCCCTGGTGCTGCGCCGCCTCGCCTCCGATGGGGCGACCGGCGACGAGAACGGAGCCGGCACGCCGGGCGATGCCGCCACGGACCGGGGCTTCGGGGGGGGATCGGGCCGGCGGGCTGCCTCCGGGGGTCGTGGTGGGAAGGGCAGGAAAGCCAGTGCCTCTGGGCCGCGGGAGACAAACGCCACCCACGGACGCCGCAAGAAGGGCAGTGGCCTCAGTGCCGCCGATCGCTCGCCCCTTGGCAAGGCTCCCGATCTCGACGCGATCATCGCCCGCCAGCGCTTGGGGCTGCCCCTGGCCGGCCGGCTCCGGGAGGCGGATGTGACCCGGGCCTGGAAACTCGCCGCCGCCGACCATCACCCCGACCGGGGCGGCCGGCACGACACCATGCAGGCGGTGAATATCGCCCGCGACCTGCTGCTGGGCCGCGGCGTGGCCTGAGCTGACCGGCGAGCTGTGCCGTGGGGGACGAAGGCGATTGAGACCGATGAGCGCGCCGCTGCCCGCCTCGATTGCGGTGCAACCCCGTCACTGGGAGGATCGGGATTCCCCGCCACTGGCTTCCATGGTTCCAAGCCCCGCCCTGCTGGGCAGCTGGCAGCTCTGGGCCGGTCTCTCGGCCCTGTTCGCTGCCATCACCTCCCTGCTGGCCAAGCTGGGGGTGGAGGGGATCAGCAGCAACCTGGCCACCTTTCTGCGCACCCTCGTGGTGGTGGTGCTGCTGGCCGCCGTGGTGCTGGTGGGAGGTGATCTGCGCCCCTGGCCCGAGTTGCCTCGCCGCAGCCTGATCTTTCTACTGTTCTCCGGGCTGGCCACCGGGGTGTCGTGGCTGTGCTGGTTCCGGGCCCTGCAGCTCGGGCCGGTGTCGCGGGTGGCGCCGATCGACAAGCTCAGCGTGGTGCTCGTGGCCGTGCTGGGGGTGACGCTGCTGGGGGAGAGCCTCGATCCCCGCCAGTGGTTCGGCGTGGTGCTGATGGGGGTCGGCGCTGTGCTGCTGGCCCTGCGCTGAGGGCCTCTGCTAGGCGCAGCCTTGCCGGTCCTGCGGTGAAGGCCGCCCTGCCAACCCGGCCAGGAGGGCTGTTTTTTTGCGCGCCTGTGTGGAGGGCTGCTTAACCTGTGTGATGCCTTCGGCCCCATGCCAGCCGAGCCCCGTTTTGCCTTCCGACCGCTGCAGTTGAGTTCCGCGGTGGCCCCCTGCCAAGGCCTTCCCCAGGCGCTCCGATCAGCGGACTTCAGCCTGGTGGCGGCCACCGGCTTGGTGGCGCCAACCATGGCGCTGACGTTGGCCATTCCCCTGCTGGGTTCACCGGCGCTGGCATCTGCAAAACAAACACCCACTAAGGCATCGATATCGAAGTCTGCGAGGTGGCTTTCACTGGTATCCATATTCTCTTTGCCTATCTCTAGCAGAGTCCATTCTGGAGCTACGTCAAAATACAACGAAGCGGTTTCGCAATTTGCCAAGGATTTTAAAGAATTTGTCGCTATGGACCTAAACGCTGGTGTTTGACTCCGACCCAGTCATCCTGCAGGAGCCCAACTCAGCCCCAAGACGTCGCTGGAGCGGCTATCCGAAAGAATCCGTAGCGCTATGGCGTGCGCCACTTGCCCACCCTGCAGCGGTGCCCGCGCGGTTGCCGGCACCAAAACCAAGGGAACGCCAGTGCTACCAGGCCTCCTTCAAAATCTGTAGCAGTCTATGGACGCAAAGCGGCCGGATCATATCAAGGAAATCTTGATCGGCATTTGCGCCACCTGTTGCTAATCAACACAGCTTTGCCCTATGATTTGGCGTGTTTTTTGCAGGAGGGTTGGGTTTCGTTGCACCCCTGGCTCTACGTAGTCTCTTCCTCCGTTCGTTTTAGGTTTTTTCAATTTCCAAAGTAATCATGTTGCGCACCATGGTTAAAGCGATTGGCTCTCATTGAAGAGCCTCAAATGGATTGAGTGAAAGTGATATTGTGCCAGCAATCCTTTGACGTCGTGGGCCGTAGCGGTCAAGCCCTTCGCCAGCCTTGCATGTAGTTTCTAGGCATCTCATTAAATCATGACGACTCCCAGCACGATGTCCATGAAGCACAAGGCACAGAAATTGATTTCAATCATTACCCAAAGAGCTCCAGCCATGGCAAGCAGTCCTGCCAAATTCAATCTTTCTGTGAGGCTTTTCAGTCAGGCTTTTTGGCTGTCTGTCCTTCAGAATTCAACGCATTGGAGCGATGCCAAAATCGATTTGATTCGGCGGTTGAACCAGCTTGACGAGCTGAGATCAAAGGCTGACTTTAATACAGGTTCGATTCCTGCAGCCTCGGCTTGGTGCTTATATTCCTTGGTTCGGTACTTTAAGATCAGCAGTGTGCTAGAAATTGGCACGTTCATTGGCAAAAGCACCACTGCAATGGCCTTGGCGATGGATCAAGAGTTCCAGCGTGGCGTCATTCACACTTGTGATGGCAGTAATGCCATTGCAAATCCATATGACGGAAGGTGTCGGATTGTACAATATATGAAAAAAACCAGTACAGAAATGCTTGAGAGCATGGAGGGAAGCTTTAACTTTGCCCATTTTGATGGTCGAATCCAGAGGGAGGATTTTCCCTATCTGCGTCAATTGCTTTTGCCGAATTCCATCATTGCCTTGGATGATTTTGAGGGTATGGAAAAGGGCGTGTGCAATCTAATCATGATGAGAGAGTATGATTTGATTCCTGACCATTTTCTGGTTTACCCGTGTCAAGTCTCCTTGACGCAGGAATTAGGTTTTTCGGACCAGTCTTCAACAGCTGTTTTGTTGCCAAAGTCATTGATCGCCTTTACCAATCAATGAGTTTCGCTTATGTTGCTGGCTCTGCATGTAATTGTCTATAGCCTCATCTGGTTGGGTAATCTGCACAGCCCGGCGATGGTGGTGGCATGAGCAGCTGGTTGTCCAGAGGGGTGGCGAGACCTCGGCGATCAGGAAGCCACAAGAGGCAAAACGTATGAACTCAAGCGTTCTGAGCCGCTGAGTCAGCGTATTCAATCCAAAGAGCGAGTGATGAGCTCGCAAGGGCGAAGCTCGGTTGCTTTGGCGGTTTTTCAGCAAACTCTTAAGGGAGACCCTGGAAAACCCAGGCCATCCAGGCGGTAATGGCTCTGTAATCGCAGGCCAGGACTGGAGTGATGGGTGGCAAGCAGCTCGGCTTCTCGGATTACGAGCTGACTTCAGCCAAAATGCAGACCAAGCCGGAGACGATTCTCTCTGAGATGAGCAAGAAAGGCGGCCGGCCTCCCTATCCGCTGGCCACGATGCTGCGTGTCCATCTCCTGCAGCAGTGGTACTCCCTCAGCGTTCCGGCCATGGAAGAGGCCCGGATCGAAGTGCCCAGCATGCGTCGCTTTGCCGGCATCGATCTGATCAGCGACCGGATCCCGGATGAGACCGCGATCCTGACCTTCCACTACCTGCTGAAGAAACACGAGCTGGGGGAGCAGATTTTTGAGACCGTCAAAGCTCACCTCAGCGAAAGGAGCATGACGATGCGGCAGGGCACGATCGTTAAGGCCACCTTGATCGCCGCGCCCAGTTCCACCAAGAACAAGGAGGGGAAGCGGGATTCGGAGATGCACCAGACCAAGAAAGGTAACCAGTGGTACTACGGGTGAAAGTCAAGATCGGCGTCGACAAGGACTCCGGCCTGATCCATTCGGTCGTCACCACGGCTGCCAACGTGCATGACCTCACCATGGCTGCCGAGCTATTGCATGGAGATGAGGAGGTCGAGATGGCGGGCCATTCAACAGAATTCAGAGTGGCGATGCGACCTGGCAAATGCCGGGTACTGCCAGATACGCCTGAGGGCCGGTTGGCGGATCTGGTCGAAACCGCCAAGGCCCACATCCACTCGAAAGTGGAGTACCCATTCAGGGTGATCAAGCAGCAGTTCGGCTTTCATAAGACCCGACTGCGTAACCTAGCCATGAATCGCTCAGGCAGATCAGGGCCAAAAGCAGCTTTGCTGATCTCAGCGGCTGTTCAAGCCCCTGTTGCCCAGAGATTCCTTGGCGCTCGCCGGTCGCTGCCGTTCCGCCCCCGTCAGCCGCCGCGACCGGGCCAGCAATGCGAGCACGGCCGTGTCATCCAATTGCTCGAAGCGCTCGTACCACTGGCCCACTGCTTCCAGGTGGGTCACCATCGCGAGAACCTCCAGCTGGTCCACCAGCGGCTCGAGATCGGGCACCACGCGCCGATCCACGACCGGCACCGCCAGGTTCAGGGAGGCCGGTGCGAGCCGCCGCAGCGAGACCAGCGCAGCCCGTGCCGTTAGGCCGGTGGCGATGCCGTCATCTACCACCACCAGATGGAGGCCGGCCAGGCTGCGGGGATCGGGGTCGCCGTAACGATTCTGCCGGCGCAGCAGCTCCGCCTGCTGCTGGCGCACCAGCTGGCGGAGCTGATCGTTGTTTCGGAGCGCTTCAGCACCTGGCTCGCCCCACAGCACCACCCCGCCGGGGGCCACCGCCCCAATCGCGAACTCCGGCCAGGCCGGGTCTGCGATCTTTCGCACCGCCCAGGTGCCCAAGGGGAGCTCCAGCACGTCGGCCATCGCCGCGGCCACCGCCACCCCGCCCCGGGGCAGACCGATCAGCAGGGTGTCGGGGCGGCCCTTCAACGACAGCCAGCGCCCGGCCAGCTCCCGGCCCGCTGCCTCGCGATCCCTCCAGAGGGGCGGGTTCGGCGGCGGCATGGCATCCCTCCGGGAGCCCACTGAACCCATGCTGATCGGGCAGTCAGCGAGCGGTTCGGGCCTGGCTCCAGATGAGCAGATTTACGGCCCGATCCCGCAGAATGCGTCAGCTGGGTTGCAGGCACAACAGCTCAGCCACGCCAGCCAGCCTGACTTGTGCCGGAAGAGCCTGATCGCAATCCTTCGATCGCAATCAACCGCAATCAGCTCAGATCCCGCTTCAGAACGGCATAGAGATAGTCGGGTGATTTGTAACGACTCGGCAGGCAGATGTGCAGTTGTTCAAGACGACTCCAGCACACCGTGCGGCGAATGGCGTCCATGCTTCGGCCCTCCTTGAGCAGCAGGCGCATGGCCTTGCAGTAGAGGGAGTATTTGGCCTCAAGTTCCCCGATCGTGGGGGGGTCGGCAGGGGATCCCGTCATGGGAGGGGAGGATGCCCGGGGGGATTCGGGGGCACGGCATCCAGCCTACGGGGCGGCCAGCACCCCCTCCCCCAGCATGGACGCCTGCTCGTTGCTGAGGCGCCCGGAGCGATGCAGCACGGCCGTGATCCGCTCGATGTCGAGCACGGCATGGCAGCGGTAGCCCGCCTGCTCAAGGCGCTGCCGGGCGCTGCGGTCGGTTGTACCGCCATGGTCGATGAAGACCACCACGTTCTCCACCACCAGCCCTGAACTCTCCAGCTTGGCGATGCCCTCCAGCACGCTGCCGCCGGTGATCAGGATGTCATCCACCACCACCACCCGATCGCCCTCATCGAAATCCCCTTCGATCAGGCGGCGGGCGCCATGGGCCTTCACTTCCTTGCGGGGATAGATGAGGGGTTTGTGCAGTTGCAGCGAAAGGCCGGTGGCAGTTGGTAGGGCGCCGTAGGGAATGCCGGCGATGCGATCGAAGTTCAGGCCCTCCAGCAGGCTTCCATAGGCATGCAGAACGCGGTGAAACAGATTGGGATCGGAGATGATCTGGCGCAGATCGATGTAGTAATTGAATACCGCTCCCGAGGCTTGCACGTACTCGCCGAACAGCAGGCAGCCGATGTCGAACAGATCCAGGATCAACTGATCCATCCGCTCTATGCGGCTGGCGCCGACCATGCCGGGCCCTGTTCCAGGCTCCGACGCTGCCGTGCTGGCCGCTGCGCCGCGGGGTTCCGGCAGCCACAGGCTGCAGGCTTCGCCATCGCGGGGTCGTCGTTCCAGCCAGGCATCGCGCCGCTCGCCGATCCTTTGTTTGAGCCGACCGGCCCGCTCCGCCATATCGTCCTCCACCAGCAGGTTCTGGGGCAGGGGCAGCAGCAATCCATCGGCGGCGGGACTGAGGCCCGCTTCCAGCAGGGCATCGAGCCGGTCCTCCTCACCCCAGAGGCTGCGCAGGATCAGGAAGCGTTCCGGCGCCTCCTGGCGTACCCGGGCCAACACGGCCGGGTCGCTGGTGCCCACCTCCAGCAGCAGTTGATCCGGCGTACCCCAGCGCTGGCATTCCTGAACGATGCGGATATAGAGGGGATCGCTCTCGCTGGGGTGGTGCTGAAGGATCCGGGCGGCGGGGTTGGAGCTGTGGCAGGTCACCACCACCGCCTTATCGGGGTAGAGCAGGAAGGGCGCAGCGATGTCCTGACCCGCCAGCGGCGAGAGGGTCACGGCGTCGGCGCCGAGGTCGCGGAAGAGATAGGAGGCCAGGGCCGAGGAGCTGTTCAGATCGCCGTGCTTGGCATCCACGATCAGGGGGATGTCCAGCGGCACCAGCTCCCGCACCTCCCGCAGCAGCTCCAGACCCACCGGCCCGAGCGATTGGTAGAAGCCCAGGCTGGGTTTGTAGGCGCAGACGTGATCGGCGGTGGCCTCGATCACCGCCTTGATCCAGTGGCGGGCCTGCGACAGGAAGGAGCGCCCGCCCATGCCGCGGCGGTGCGCCCAGCTCTGCAGCATCTCGGGATTGGGGTCGAGACCGGTCACCAGGAGCGACTGACGCTCGGTGATGGCGTCGGTGAGCTGGATGAAGAAGCCCATCGCGCGGGGTTCGATGAGCCCGTGCTAACCCCTGCCCCCGGGCCAATGCGAGGGCGCGACACAGCTTTTAGTGAATTGGCGTGTCCACGGGCGCGCTGCGACTCCGACGGGGACAGTGGGGGCTGAGCCCGGAGGCTGAGGAACACCATTGTCGGATTCCTTTGCACGGGGCAGAGGACGTAGACGCCGTGCATCTGGGCCTGGTGGCCTTCCCCATCCAGCAGCGCACCCGGCCCTGAACGGACGTCGGCCTGCTGGGAAACGCCAGGGCCCACCCTCCAGGAGGGAGCTGGAGACCAGCCCCGTTCAGCCCGGCAAGATCTCGCGGTAGGCGGCTTGCCAGCGGCAGGCCGCCAGCCGCTGGCGGGCCTCGGTGGGGGTCTTGGCTCGCGTGGCGAGGCCCTCCTCCACCGCGGCGAGGGCCACCGCATCCGCCACGGCCTCGGACACCGCCCGCACCTGGGACAGGGGGGGCATCAAGGCCGCTTCCGGATCCGCTGAGGCGGGAATGGCGCCGGCCAGGGCCTCGATGCTGGCGTCGATCATCGCCTCACTCACCTGGCTGGCCCCCACCGCCATCGCGGCGAAGCCAAGGCCCGGAAACACGAAGCAGTTGTTGCACTGGCCGATCAGCCGTTCACCCGCTGCGGTGGCCACGGGGGCAAAGGGGCTGCCGGTGGCCAGCAGGGCCTGGCCATCGCTCCAGCGCAGCAGGTTCTCCGGGGTGACCTCCGCCAGGTGCGTGGGATTGGAGAGAGGCAGCACGATCGGCCGCTCCACCCCCCGGCAGAGGGCCTCCACCACCGCCTGGTCGAAGGCGCCGGCGCGGGTGGAGGTGCCGATCAGCACGCCGGGCTTCACCGCCTCGATCACCGCCTGCAGCCCCGGGCCCTGGCCGCCATCGCCGGCCGGCAGGCCCACGGCGGTCAGGTCGGAGGCGCTCTTCACCCATGCCGCCACCGCCTCGCTGCGCTCGGCGAGCCCCTCGTGCACCAGCCCATGACGATCGATCGCCCAGATGCGGCCAGCCGCCTCCTGGCGTGAGAGACCGGCCTGCTCCAGCAGGCGCTGCAGCCGCTTGGCGATGCCGCAGCCGGCGCTGCCGGCCCCGAAGATCACGATCCGCTCCCCGGCCAGGGGGCGCCCCAGGCCCCGCAGGCCCGCCAGGATCGCCGCGGCCGCCACGCCGCTGGTGCCCTGGATGTCGTCGTTGAAGCTGGCGATGCGGTGCCGGAAGCGATCGAGCACGCGGCGGGCATTGGGGGCGCCGAAGTCCTCCCAGTGCACCAATGCGCCCGGGCACACCTGCTCCACCGCGCTGATGAAGGCCTCCAGGAAGGCGTCGTAGGCCGCCCCCTGCAACCGCGGCTGCTGCAGCCCCGGATAGGCGGGATCGCTGAGCAGATCGGGCCGATCGGTGCCCACATCCAGCATCACCGGCAGCCCCGCCGCCGGATCCAGTCCGGCGCAGAGGGTGTAGACGGCCAGTTTCCCCTGGCAGATGTGGATGCCGCCCACCCCCTGGTCGCCGATGCCGAGGATGCCCTGGGCGTCGGTCACCAGCAGCAGCTGGGGCGGCCGGTCGCCGCAGGCCTGGCGCAGCAGCTCCACCAGCCGCTCCTGCTGGGGCGCCGCCAGGTACACCCCCTGGCTGGGGCTGCGGTAGGTGGTGCTCGCCTGCTGGATCGCCTGGCCCACCGTGGGGGTGTAGACGATCGGCATCACCAGCTCGATGTGCTCGGCCAGGAAGCGGTGGAACAGGGTGAGGTTGCGCTCCCGCAGGCTCTGGGCATAGGCGTAGCGCTCCAGATCGCTGCCCATCGCCTCAAAGGCCCGCCGGCACCGCTCCACCTGCTCAGAGAGGCTCTCCTCCTGCCAGGGCAGTAGGGCCTCGAGGCCTAGGGCCTGGCGCTCCTGCCGGCTGAAGGCGGTGCCCTTGTTCAGCAGCGGCTCATTGAGCAGGGCCTCCCCCCGCAGGAGGGTGTGCAGGGGGGGCAGCGCGGGGCTGGGCGCCGGTGGTGAATCGGCCAAGACGGAGGGCAGGGGATTCGGGCTTCGACACTACCGGGGCTGCCCTGACACCACCTGTCCCCGCCTGAACCGCTCGCCACTCCTGGGGGCGGCCTTGCCCATACAGACCTGGCCTGGTGGAGGTCGGATGAGCGCTCAGTCCGCGAGCAGCTGCCAGGGCAGCACCTCGCCGGCGTGGAAGGGCACCAGGGTGGTGGCCACTCCGGCGGCATCATTGGCATGGAGCCGCGGAGCCACCGTATGGGCCTCCCGCACCAGCGTGATCGATTCCTCGTTGAGGGGTAGGCCGTAGAAGCGAGGACCGTGCTCGCTGGCGAAGCCCTCCAGCCGCTCCAAACGCCCTTCCGCCTCGAACACCATCGCGTAGCTCTCGATCGCGAAGGGAGCGTTGTAGATGCCGGCGCAGCCGCAGGCCGCCTCCTTGGCGTGGCGCGGGTGGGGGGCTGAATCGGTGCCTAGGAAGAACTTTGGATCGCCGGAGGTGGCGGCGGCCACCAGGGCGAGGCGATGCCGTTCCCGCTTGGCAACCGGCAGGCAGTAGAAATCGGGCCGCAGGCCACCGCGGAACATGGCGTTGCGGTTGATGTGCAGGTGGTGGGGGGTGATCGTGGCCGCCAGGTTGGGGCCGGCGCTGCGCACGAAGTCGGCGGCCTCGGTGGTGGTGATGTGCTCCAGCACCACCTTCAACCCCGGGTGGCGACGCAGCAGCGGCTCCAGGTGCCGCTCGATGAACACTGCCTCGCGATCGAAGATGTCGATCGCCGCATCGGTGACCTCGCCGTGGATCAGCAGGGGCAGGCCGATCCGCTCCAGCATTTCAAACACCGCGCCGAGCTTGGCGAGGTCGCTCACGCCGGCGGCGGAATTGGTGGTGGCGTTGGCGGGGTAGAGCTTGCAGGCGCTGAACACCCCCTCGGCCTGGCCCCGCTCCAGCTCGGCCGGCTCGATCGTGTCGGTGAGGTAGGCCGTCATCAGCGGCGTGAAGCCCAGCCCATCGGGCACGGCCGCGCGGATGCGCTCCTGATAGGCCAGCGCCGCCGCCACGGTGGTGATCGGCGGCGAGAGATTGGGCATCACGATCGCCCGGGCGAAGCAGCGGGCCGTGGCCGGCGCCACCGCCTGCAGCAGGGGGCCATCGCGCAGGTGCACATGCCAGTCGTCCGGACGCCGCAGGGTGATGCTCCGCGGCCCGGCTTCTGGATCTGGGGTTGCTTGCGAGTGGGCTGATGGGGTTGGCCTGCCGACGTTGATCGGCGTCGTTGCTTCGGCAGCGGCGGCCTTGGTGCGGTTTGCTTCGGAGGTCCGGACTGGGTGCTCCATCAGGGCAGGCAGCGGGTGTGTCGTGGGTGGGGCTGAAGGGGCGCGGCGGGGAACTCGCCGGCTGCGGCGGCCTCGGCCGCGGCGATGGCGTCCGGTGCTTCAGCGGGGAATGGGGCGGCAGCCATCGGCGGGGGAGAGGGGCAGTGTTGAGGTAGGCGGGGCGGCGCGGCGAATGGCTGTTCGATCAGCTCAGCCGGGCGGATGGTGCCCCCGGTCGCTGGCCACCAGATAGCCGCTCAGGGCCAGCAGCAACACCGCCAGGCAGAAGAGCGCCAGGGTGGGGCCATCGTTGATCGGCAGGGTGAGCATGGCCTTGAAGGCCGACACGATCAACGCCACCACCAGCACCTTCACCAGCTTCTCCTTGAGCTGATCGAGGCTGGTGATCTCCAGAAGGCCGCTGCGCATGCGGGGATTGCCTTGGTGGCCCTCGTCGATCGGGGAGATCAGCAGTTCGTAGACGCCGTAGCCGAAGATCAGCAGGGCGATACCGATCAGGTAGAGGTCAATGCCGGTCACCACAGCGCCCAGCAGTTTGGCCAAGTAGCCCTTCTCAACGGCATCCGCGGCATGGCTGAGGCCGAGGATCGCCTTGCCGATCTCCAGGGTGCCGAGCACGAAGGTCACGCCCGTGCTGGCCAGGCTCATGATCACCGGCAGGATCGCGATCAACCGCAGCCGCCAGAGGAAACGCTCGAACACCGCCTCCAGCCGGTCCCGCAGGGGAGGTCGCCTGCGCTGGCCCGCTGCGGTGAGATCACCCTGTGGGGAAGCGGGAGCTGGGGAAGGATTCGGTTGCAAGGCGCCGGCCCAGGATGCCCCCCATTGTTCTCTGCCACGGCGGCCTCTGGGCCCGCGCCTGCTCATCGGTCTGCCCTGCTCATCGGTCCGTTCGCGGCCGACGGACGCGGAGGCTCTGGCTCACCGACTCGCCCTGCTCACGCTGTTCGTTGCTCTCTCGTCCCTTGCCCGCCCGTTGTTCTCGGTGGCTTCCCCCATGGCTGACAGCCTGCTGACCCTTCAGGTCCAGCCCCGCAGCTCCCGCGACGCGGTGGTGGGCGAGCGGGAGGGTGCGGTGCTGATCCGGCTGCGGGCCGCACCGGTGGACGGAGAAGCCAATGCCGCCCTGCAGCGCTTTCTGGCGGACCGTCTGGGGGTGCCCCGCACCAGTGTGCGACTGGTGAGGGGGCAGAGCGGCCGGCGTAAGCAGGTGGCGGTGGAGGGCTTCAGCGGAGCGGAGCTGCGCCTTCTCTTGCTCGCTGGTGTTCCAGATAGCCCACCGTGAGATCGTCCGGATCGGTCTGGATGTACAGATAGCCGGAGCCATCCGCCAGCACCACCGCGCGGTAGTTGTAGACCACGCCGAGCGAGTCCTGCTCCTTCACCGTGGCCAGGCAGTCGGCTCCCACCGTGATCGTGCCGCTGTAGGTGGCCTCCTCGATGCTCGGGCCGTAGCTGGAGATGGCGATGCCCAGCACGCTGCCGGCGCGCCAGCGCTCGTTCTGGATCACGGCGTTGGGCCGCCACTGGCCCTCCCTCCAGCTGCGGCCCTGCTGCATGCTCAGCACCGTGCCATCCAGCAGGGCTGCGCTGCAGGCCCCCGGCTGCTGCGGGAACCAGCGGGACACCACCACCACCTCGGGCAGGGTGCCCAGCGAGTAGCGGGGCCGGCCCGCCGTATCCAGCACGGCCTGGCTGGTGCTGGTGTGGGTGTCGTAGCTGCGCTCGATGCCGGCCCGGCAGAGCGAAAGGGAGCGATAGCGACCGGTGTAGGCGGCCTCCCGGTAGGTATGGCCGCGGCGTTCGAGTCGGATGCCGCTGATGCTGCCGTCGGGGTTCCAGGTTTCCTGCAGGATGCGCGCCACCGGTTCGTTCTGGGCCACGCCATCCCCCATCACCACGTAGCGGCCGGGCCTGGGAGGGGCGCACTGGACCCGGATGGCGGCTCCAGGCATCGCCGTGCTGCCATGGGGACCGGGATGGGCGGCCTTGATGACCTGGGGTGCGGCCCAGGCTGCCCCCGACGGCACCAGGGTCAGGGCCGCCAGCACTCCGGCCAGGCCAGCGGTGGCCAAGACACGCGGCTGACACGAGGGCGGGGTCCCGGAAGCTGACAGGGAGGGCGCGAAGGGAGGGAGACCCTGGGTCATGGAGAGAGGGAGCGGTCCGAGCGCGTTCTAGCCGCTGATCAGGATGCGGACCGCCGCCTGGCCCACCAGCCGAGCAGGAACACCAGTGCCATGGCCCCGTAGCCCAGGGCCCAGGAGGCCCCGTGGCCCCAGCCCGGATCGAGCACGGTGTCGGCCGCAGTGAACCGCCAGGCATGGAGCAGGCCCACCCAGGAGCCGGCCGCGGCGATCAGGGCGCAGGCGGCGGCGGCCCGGAAGCGTTGCTCGATCACGTACACGAGCATGGCCGCCAGAAGCATGGCTGCCACGATCTGCCCCTGCTCCAGGGCGAAGGCCCCGGAGGCCCACACATCGGCCTGCTCCAGGGGGGGGAGCAGGGCTGCGCTGAAGGGTTGAGCCGGGGTGCCGGCGCCTCCGGCCCGCAGGCCCGCCTTGAGCAGCAGCGAACCCCAGCCCGCCAGACCCGGCAGCAGGCCCAGGGCCACGGCGGGCGCATGGGCCGAGGGCGTGGCCTGGAACGCCTGGGCGGCGATCACCAGGGCGATGTAGAGCACGATCGCCATCCCGGCCTCGATCGGGATCAGCTGGCCCAGCACCCCGAACAACCCCAGTAGGCAGCCCAGCCCCATCACCACCCCGTTGAGCCAGGAGTAGCCGATTCGGGCCCCCATCCCCTTCCAGCCCGGATGGCCGATGTAGATGGTGGTGGGGAAGCAGGAGCCCAGCACAGCCGCGGCAATGGTGCCAAGGCCATTGATCAGCAGCGAACTCTTCACCGGGTAGGCATCGCCGGCCGATTCGGCGCTCTCAAGGTTCTGGAGTGAGCCCAGCACGTTGAACAGACCCATCGGGATCGTGACTCCCAGCCAGGGCAGCAGCTGCTGACGACCGGCCCAGAGTTCGGCGAGCTGGGGCACCGGGAGGTGCAGGCCCACCTGGCTGACGTTGCTCTGCCAGGTGGCGGGGTCGATCTTGATCAGACCGGTGGTCCAGGCCAGGGCCACCCCCACCAGCACCGCCAGCAGTCCCCCCGGCAGGGGCAGCCGCACCGAGCCGAAGTAAGCCACCAGGATCACCGCCAGCACCGCCAGGCCCACCACCGGCTCGGCGTAGGTGCGCAGCAAGAAGCCGAGGCCGATGTAGCCCAGGGCGATACCCGCCAGGGTGGCCAGCAGGGCGGCCCGGGGCAGCCAGCGTCGCAGGACTCCCACCACAAAGGCGCCACCGGCCTCAATCAGCCCGGACCCGAGGCAGGCGATCAGGCCGGCCTGCCAGGAGAGCCGCACCGCCGTGGCCGGATCGACCCCCTGGCTCAGGGCGCCGAGCTTCACTGGCAGCATCACCAGGAACACATAGGCGAACAAGCTCACCGTGTTGATGCCGTAGGGCAGGGCGGTGCGATCGGCGCGGCCCTCGGCCCGGCCCAGCCGATGGGCCTGCACGGCATAGGCCACATTGCCCACCACCAGGCTGATGCCGGTGGCCGGCAGGATCGCCCCGAAGATCAGGGTGTCGGGGTAACCCAGAACTCCGCGGCACAGCGACACGATCAACAGGATCTGGATCAGGTTGTCCAGCGCCAGACCGAGGAAGCCATCAAGGTCGCCGCGCACCCACCAGCGGGGTGTGGCACGCAGAAGCGAAGGAGCGGAGGCACCGGGCACGGAGATAACGGGATGACTGTTTGCTGAGCAGCTTATAACCATTGCTGGCGTTTTTGACCCTTCCTAACTGGTTAAATTTGTGTGGCATCAATGACAGTGAAGCTGAGGGATTGGTCGAGATTTTGTTTTTGCGCATTTCAGCTTCGCTTCTGTGGTGAGGGGCGATCCTGCTGTTCGTTGATTCTATCCGCCATGCCATCCGCTGAAAGCAACAGCTGAACCCAACCGTTGATCCGGTTGGTTCGCGATCTTTCTAGGTCTGCAGTCATGGTTGGCTGGGCAACAAACAACCTTGAGATGTTGCAGAGGGATGTTGCAGAGCCGCTGAGCACCGCGGCGCATGACCTGCCGTGAGGCCACGGGCGAACCCTGCCCAGCCCCCTGTGCGGGCACGGACCTGGGCCTGCGTGGCAGTCTGTTGGGGCCCGGGATCTGCCAGGAACGCTGTGATCGCCCCCAGCACTCCCGCACCCAGCCTCAACCGCTGCCTGGGCCCACTCGCCGTCACC
>Ga0114973_10002161_pt1 | contig 14440 bp, 1 predicted proteins | sample M_140807_MF_Meta_FD_87025 | JGI IMG/M metagenome (GOLD analysis project Ga0114973, IMG submission 87025) | Freshwater microbial communities from Lake Montjoie, Canada to study carbon cycling - M_140807_MF_MetaG | ecosystem: Environmental > Aquatic > Freshwater > Lake | place: Lake Montjoie... | reverse complement strand
GGATGCCTGGAGAGCGGATGCAGTGGCTGCGGAGGCGGCGGATGCCGATGCCGCAGCAGCAGATGCCTGCTTGCCCGTTGACTGTGTGTTATAGTAGGTAATTACATCAGGTGTAGTAGTAGTATTCATCTCAATACGGAGATTCATCATGCGCTCAGCACAGTTGGGATAATTGACAGGGCAGTCACTGCGACCGAGGAGACGAATGCCTCCTATCATTTGTACCGAGCCAAGGTCGACTTCAATGAATTCTGTGGCCCTATTGGCTGTAGCAGCATTCCATGAATTGACTCCAGTTCGCATTGTCGTATTTCCATCAATTACAACCGAGGCAGGTTTACCAGCAGTAGCTGTAGAAGATGCGTAGACGTTTGTGCCTTGTGCTACAGCCAGATTATTCCCAAAATTGTCCATGACCATGATTTGAGAAAGATGTATGAAACCATCCCCATTCGACAGAGAGGGTTTGATACGCACATAGCGGGCTGAATAGTTGGAAACAGCAATAGTTTGGTCTAAAGAACTTAAGGGAGAAACATACTTTCCATTCGCTGGGTCATTACCCATAGCGATGAGACTGGCAGCGGCCGATTGTGTGGCAGCGGATGCTTGTGCCGCGGCTGCCATGGCAGAAGAGGCGGTTGCGGCAGATGCTTTCAAATAAGTATTTTGTACATCGAGCGCTTGCGCTGCCGATGCCTTTGCCGCAGATGCCGTAGCATTGGATGCCTGGAGGGCGGATGCAGTGGCTGCGGAGGCAGCAGATGCGTTGGCAGCGGCTGCCGATGCCTGCCTACCTGTCGACTGTGTTGTATAGTAGGCAGTAACTTCAGATGTAGTTGTATTGTTCATCTCAACACGGAGATTCATCATGCGCTCAGCACAGTTGGGATTATTAGGTGGACAATCGCTGCGACCAATCAGACGAATGCCACCAATCGTTTGTACAGAGCCGAGGTCGACCTCAATGAATTCTGTGCCTCTATTGCCTGTGGAGGCATTCCAAATATTTGCTCCAGTACGAGTGGTAGTCGTACCGTCAACAACAACTGTAGCGGGCTTTCCAGCGGCAGCTGTTGAAGATGCGTAGACATTTGCTCCTGCTGCCAAATTATTTCCAAAGTCATCCATCACCATAATCTGAGAAAGATGGATGAAACCATCACCGGCCGAGGTAGAGGGCCGAATACGCACATAGCGGGCGGAATAGTTGGAAACAGGGAGAATTTGGTCCAAAGCGTTAGAAGGAGAGACATATTTTCCATTCACGGGGTCATTGCCCATTGTAATCAGAGCAGCAGCGGCTGCCATGGCGGAAGAGGCAGTTGCGGCAGATGCTTTCAAGTAAGTATTTTGTACATCGAGCGCTTGCGCTGCTGATGCCCTTGCAGTGGATGCGGTGGCAGCGGATGCCTGGAGGGCAGCGGATGCGTTGGCAGCTGCCGCAGACGCCTGCTTACTTGAGCCTTGTGTTGTGTAGTAGGCAGTCACTTCAGGCGTAGTAGTAGTATTCATCTCAATACGTAGATTCATCATACGGTCAGCACAGTTGGGATAATTGCTAGGACAGTCACTGCGACCCAGAAGGCGAATAGCTGAAATACTTTGTACAGAGCCGAGGTCCACTTCTATGAATTCTGTGGCCCTATTGGAGGTAGCAGCATTCCATGAATTTGAGCCAGTACGAGTGCTAGTAGTGCCATCAATCACAACCGAGGCAGGCTTGGCAGCTGCCATGGCAGAGGTGGCATAGACATTCCCTTGAGCCGCCATATTATTTCCAAAGCCATCCAGTACCATGATTTGAGAAAGGTGTATGAATCCATCACCATTGGTAGTAGAAGGACGAATGCGTACATAGCGAGCAGAATACTCAACAGGAATAGTTTGGTCAAGGGCATTGGAAGAGGCCACATATTTTCCAGTTGTAGGGTCATTCCCCATCGCCACTAGGGCAACAGCGGCGGATTGCCTTGCTGCAGATGCTTGCGCTGTCATGGCAACAGCGGCAGAGGCGACAGCGGCGGATGTTTGGAGTACTGAGGTATCTGCCGCGACTTTTTGTGCGGCAGAGGCATTTGCCGCGGATGCGATTGCCGTAGATGCCTGGGCAGAGGATGCCGTGGCTGCGGATGCCTGTACGGCCAATACTGCGGCTGCCGATGCCTGTAGGTTGGAAACCCTCGCAGCATGAAAGTCTACCACATTAGGTGTTGTACTAGCGTTCATCTCAATACGCAGATTCATCATGCGATCAGCGCACTGAGGATAGTTGGGTGGACAGTCACTGCGGCCAATGAGTCGAATACCACCAATCGTTTGTGAAGAGCCAAGGTCCACCTCTATGAATTCTGTAGCGCGATTGGAGTTTGCGGCATTCCATGAATTGGCTCCAGTACGAGTGGTAGTCGTACCATCTGTAACAACCGATGCTGGTTTTCCAGCACTAGCTGTAGAAGATGCGTAGACATTTTTTCCTTGTGCCAGATTATTTCCAAAATTATCCATCACCATAATCTGAGAAAGATGTATCATACCATCGCCATTTGACAGAGAAGGTCGGATGCGCACATAGCGGGCAGGATAGTCAGTGACAGGTACCGTTTGGTCCAACGCAGTCGAAGAGGCCACATATTTTCCAGTTGTAGGGTCATTCCCCATAGTGATGAGACTGGCAGCAGCCGATTGCCTTGCGGCGGATGCTTGTGCTACAGCAGCTTGCGCGGCAGAAATAGTGGAAGCAGATGCCTGGAGGGCAGCGGCGTCTGCTAGAAGTTTTTGTCCCGCAGAAGCCGCGGCAGCAGATACTGTAGCGGCGGATGCCTGGAGAGCGGATGCCGTGGCGGCAGAGGCAGAAGAAGCTGCGGCAGCGGCGGCGGATGCCTGCTTACTTGAGCCTTGTGTTGTATAATATGCAGTGACTTCAGGCGTTGTTGTGGTATTCATCTCAATACGCAGATTGGACATGCGGTCGGCACATTGAGCATAATTGCTAGGACAGTCACTACGACCCAGAAGACGAATCCCTGTAATGAGTTGTACCGAGCCGAGGTCGACTTCAATGAATTCTGTGGCCCTATTGGAGGTAGCAGCATTCCACACATTAGAGCCAGTACGAGTGGTGGTTGTACCATCTATTACAATAGAGGCTGGCTTGGCAGCTGCCATGGCCGAGGTGGCATAGACACTGGTACCTAAAGCCATATTATTTCCAAACGCATCCAATACCATGATTTGAGAAAGATGTATAAATCCATCACCTGCCGATGTAGAGGGCCGAATACGCACGTAGCGGGCAGAATAGTTTACAGGGATGGTTTGATCAAGATTATTCGAAGATGCCACATATTTTCCATTTACGGGGTCATTGCCCATACTCACCAAAGCAGCGGCAGCGGATGCTGTAGCCATAGATGCCATTGTGGTAGCGGCTTGTTGCCTCAAAGCTATATCAGATGTTGTTGTGGTAGTCATCTCAATACGAAGACTCGTCATACGCTCAGCACACTGAGGATAGTTGGCAGGGCAGTCACTGCGGCCAATCAGACGAATTCCTCCAATCATTTGTACAGAGCCGAGGTCAACTTCAATAAACTCCGTGCCTCTATTGTTTGAATTAGCATTCCAGATATTTGGGCCAGTACGAGGTGTGGTTACGCCATCAATAACAACAGATGCTGGTTTGCCACCAGGCATAGTAGAGCTGGCATAGGCAGTGACACCAGGGGCACTAGCCAGATTATTATTGAAATTATCCATCACCATGATTTGAGAAAGATGTATGAGACCGTCGGCATTGGATAAAGAGGGTCGGATACGAATATAGCGTGCCGAGAAATCTTGTATAGGAATGACTTGGTCAACGGCATTGGATTGAGACACATATTTTCCATTTACGGGGTCAACGCCAAATGCTAGGATGGCTTGAGCAGAGGATGCCCTGGCAGCAGATTGTTGTGCCAGCAGTACTTGTGCGGTAGATGCCTTTGCTGCAGAATCTTGTGCGAGGAGTACTTGAGCTATGGAGCTCTGTGCGGCGGATGCTTGGGCAGCAGAAGCTATGGCGGCGGCATTGGCGGCAGAAACTTGTGTAGCTAATGCTTGGGCGGATGAACCTTGGGCAGCGGATGCTTGGGCGGCAGAAACTTGTGTAGCCAATGCTTGGGCAGAAGAGCCTTGTACTGCGGATGCTTGGGCAGCGGAAACTTGCGTAGCTAATGCTTGGGCGGATGAACCTTGGGCAGCGGATGCTTGGGCGGCAGAAGCAAGAGCAACAGAGGCTTGTGCCATAGAACCTTGTGCGGCGGATGCTTGGGCAGCAGAAACTTGTGTAGCTAGTGCTTGGGCTGATGAACCTTGGGCAGCGGATGCTTGGGCAGCAGAAAGTTGTGTAGCTAATGCTTGGGCGGAAGAGCCTTGTACTGCGGATGCTTGGGCGGCAGATATTTGTGTAGCTAGTGCTTGGGCTGATGAACCTTGGGCAGCGGATGCTTGGGCAGCTGAAGCCATGGCAACAGAGGCTTGTGCCATAGAACCCTGTGCAGCGGATGCTTGGGCAGCAGAAACTTGTGTAGCTAGTGCTTGGGCTGATGAACCCTGTGCAGCGGATGCTTGGGCGGCTGAAGCCATGGCAACAGAGGCTTGTGCCATAGAACCCTGGGCAGCGGATGCTTGGGCAGCAGAAACTTGCGTAGCTAATGCCTGGGCTGATGAACCTTGGGCAGCGGATGCTTGGCCTGCTGAAGCGAGGGCAGCGGAATTCTGTAGGGCATTCGCAGTAGCAGCGGAGGCAATTATGGCAGCTTGTTGTGCTGAAGATTGCTGTGCAGCCGAGGCAAGGGCTGTAGATGCCAGTGCGGAAGAAGCAAGTGCTGAGGAGGCAAGTGCTGAGGAGGCAAGGGAGGAAGAAGCAAGGGCTGCCGAGGCAAGAGAGGTGGAAGCCTGTGCTGCCGAGGCAAGAGAGGTGGAGGCAAGAGCTGCCGAGGCAAGAGATGTTGAAGCCTGTGCGGCCGATGCCTCAGCAGTTGAGGCAAGAGCGGCGGATGCCTGTAGGGCAGAGGCAGTAGCAGCTGAGGCAATCATAGCAGCTTGTTGTGCTGAAGATTGCTGTGCTGAAGAGGCAAGAGCTGTAGATGCCTCTGCTGAAGAAGCCAGTGCTGACGACGCAAGTGCTGAAGAGGCAAGAGAGGAAGAAGCAAGGGCTGCTGAAGCAAGAGACGTGGATGCCTGCGCGGAAGAAGCAAGTGAGGAGGAAGCAAGAGCTGCCGAGGCAAGAGATGTACTAGCTTGTGCTGCCGATGCCTCAGCAGTTGAGGCAAGAGCGGCGGATGCCTGTAGGGCAGAGGCAGTGGCAGCTGAGGCAATCATAGCAGCTTGTTGTGCTGAAGATTGTTGCGCTGAAGAGGCAATGGCTGTAGAAGCCAGTGCGGAAGAAGCCAGTGCTGACGAGGCAAGTGCTGAAGAGGCAAGAGAGGAAGAAGCAAGGGCTGCTGAAGCAAGAGAAGTAGATGCCTGTGCTGCCGAGGCAAGTGAGGAGGAAGCAAGAGCTGCAGAGGCAAGAGATGTACTAGCCTGTGCTGCCGAGGCTTGTCCTGCCGAGGCAAGGGCAGCAGATGCTTGTAGGGCAGAGGCAGTAGCGGCAGACATTTGTAGATTAGAAGCATTTGCCGCAGATTCGATTGCTGCTTGTGCTTGAGCTGATGAGCTGAGAGCTGAAGAAGCAAGTGCTGAAGAGGCCAGGGCTGAAGAAGCCAGGGCAGCGGATGCTTGGCCAGCAGATGCGTTGGCAGCAGATGCTCGGCCGGCAGATGCCAGGGCAGCGGATGCTTGACCAGCGGATGCCTTGGCGGCAGATGCTAGAGAACTTGATGCTTGTGCTGCCGAGGCAAGGGATGTACTTGCCTGTGCGGCAGATGCTTGCCCAGCAGATGCCAGGGCAGCGGATGCTTGAGCAGTGAACGCAAGAGCTGAAGATGCCAAGGCTGAAGAGGCGAGGGCAGCAGATGCTTGGCCTGCCGATGCCATACCAGCAGACGCCAGAGAGCTGGATGCCTGTGCGGCAGATGCCAGAGAGCTGGATGCCTGTGCGGCGGATGCTTGGCCAGTGGATGCCAGGGCAGCAGATGCCAAAGCTGATGATGCTTGACCGGCGGATGCCAGTGCGGAAGATGCCAGGCCTGCCGATGCCAGGGCAGAAGATGCCTGTGCGGAAGATGCCAGAGCTGCCGATGCTTGACCTGCGGATGCCCTTGCTGCCGATTGCTGTGATGAAGATGCCAGTGCGGAAGATGCTTGGCCTGCCGATGCTGTGGCGGCAGATACTTGGCCAGCGGATGCCAGAGCTGCCGATGCTTCTCCTGCGGATGCTTGCGCTGATGATGCCAAGGCAGCGGATGCCACTGCGGCGGATGCTCTTGCGCTAGATGCCATGCCAGCAGATGCCTGGCCTGCGGATGCAAGGGCAGCGGATGCCTGGCCTGCGAATGCTTGCGCCGATGATGCTATACCGGCCGATGCCGTCGCGGCTGATGCCAGTGCTGCTGATGCCATATCAGCAGATGCCCGTGCGGAACTAGCTTGTGCAGCGGATGCCACAGAAGTAGATGCCTGTGCGGCTGAAGCAATACCGGTACTAGCTAGTGCGGCACTAGCCTGTGCGGCACTAGCTCTTACGGCAGATGCCTGTGCGGCACTAACTTGCGCGGCAGAGGCAGTAGCGGAAGATGCCTGTGCGGCAGATGCTATGATACTAGATGCCAATGCTGCCGATTCCCTTGCGGCAGAGGCTACGGCCGCGGATGCCACAGAGGAACTAGCTTGTGCGGCGGATACAATTGCCGCTTGGGCTTGCGCGGCAGAGGCCATCATAGTAGATGCCACTGCCGCGGATGCTAGAGCGCTCGATGCCCTGGCCGCGGATGCCAGAGATGAACTAGCCTGTGCTGCCGATGCTACTGCTGAACTAGCCTGTTGCCCTGATGCCAGGGCAGCCGATGCCTGTGACATCGATGCCTGTTGTCCTGATGCCAAGGCAGCTGAAACAGCCTGGGCAGCGGCAGCGAGTTTAGCTGCCGCATTAGCGGCAATTGCTGCTGAAGCTTCTAGAGCACCATCATTATATGACCAGGGATGTGAAGTAGGCAGGGTCTGTGCGATACCCCATTTCCATGCCAGATATCCTTCTAGGTTCTGCCGCTGTTGAAGTGTCAAGGTCTGTGGGTACACCAGTATTTCAAATATACGAGTACCATATGAAAATGCCGCTAGTGGAGTTGTTGTTCCAGACACAAGTCCATTAATCAATAAACTATTAATGGTTACAGGAATGTAGGGTACTCTGAATTCTACACCAGTTGTACCAGGGGCAAAAGTATTATAACATGACTGACCAGGTGTAGTGGCAGTACCCCCAGACATATCAGTATACATTCCAGATATAATGGCATTATTTGTCAAATTACTATTTGAAATATTATACATGGCATAATTGGCAGGAGCTGTGCCTACGTAAGGTGGGAGTGTAGATACGACATTGGGAATAGTTACTGTATTAGAATTAATATAACCAGTCAGCCCATTCGATGATGTAGTATTAACTGACATGGCATTGTAGCCAAACATTATATTATTCGTAGCATTACCCATCGATAGAATTTTAGCAAATGTAGTAGTATTTTGGGCTGTAGGCTTGTATACCATATAAATAGTATAACCAGGTATGGCACCAGAAGGTAGTGTAGGAGACGTCATGGCTGTTTTGAAAAGCTGTCTGTTACCACCCAGGGACACACCTCCTGGCTTTGTGAAGTTGCCAAATGTAGTAGCATATGATGGAGTGAGTGCTATTAAATTGGCAGTTTGAAGAGTTTGACTAGCCCCCATAATTGATAAATTATTTCCATTTCCTGACTTGTCTTGCCATAAATTAAGGGCTGGATTTGCGTTTGTTACTTGGTTTGCTGCTGTTAGAGAAGTCGTTGATGTAAACATTGTAGTTAGATCTGCCCCATCTAGCCAAAGAAGGGGTTTTATGCTCGAAGGTAGGGTATAGCTACTGACATCTCCTGGTCCAAGCATCAAAGGTAGTGAGGGATTCGTAAGAGTTGCGAGCAAGCTGCCTTCAAGGTACTGCGCAGCAGAGACTACAGCGGCAGAAGCTTGCGCTGAACTAGCTCTTGCGGCAGACGCCTGTTGCCCTGAAGCAGTAGCAGCGGATGCTTGTGCGAGAAACTGCTGCTGTCCTGAAGCAGTCGCAGCAGAGGCAGAAGCGGCAGATGCCTCTTGTAATGGATTAGTAAGACCCCAGGGATGTGACGTAGGTAGACTAGCCTGTAAGCCCCATTTCCAAGAAAGATATCCTTCTATATTCTGTCGTTGAGCAAGTGTTAATGTCTGTGAATAGATAATTAGTTCATATACTTTATTACCACCTCTGTATCCTGTAGCATTAGATACCAATCCGTTAAGTCCTACTCCACCCACTGATACAGGATTATATGTAGTTCTACTTTCCGTACTAGTTCCATTTATATACGTATTCAAGCATGTTGCGTTAGGTGTTGTAGTACCAGGAGCAAAATCAGTGTAAATACAAGATAAAACTGGATTAGCATTAGTACTATTCATAATAGCATTAGAAGCACCAACATTATATACTGAATAAATATCAGAAGTATTAGGAGGTAATAATGCATCTGTTATAATACCATAATTATTTGCTGACGTAATACCACCTTGAAAAAATTTTGTCTGTGCTAAACTTGAACCACTAGTAATATTTAAACCAAGACCAATAACCTTTGAGGTAGTACCTAATTGTCTCAGTTGTTGTGTACCAAAGACTAAATCAGAATATGCCCCATTACCCGCAAGACTTCCTAGACTTAAATATATATTATTACGATTTGGAGCACCAACATAAGTTTGAACAGGATTAATATAAGGTGTATATACCATAAAAATACTATAACCAGGTATAGCCCCAGAAGGTAATGTAGGGGTCGTAATTGGTACTTTGTTAAAAGTACTACTACCACACAGAACTCCTCCTGGTATTCTTAAACCTGAATTACTTAATAAAGCACTGAAAGTTGATGTACCTGTAAAATCATTCCCATTTCCTGATTTATCTTTCCAAGTTGTAAATAAAGTACTTCCTATCGTTACTGGAATAGCTCCCGTGAGGAGAGTGCTCGTATCGGCGCTATCTAACCAAATAGCAGGCCGTATACCGGCAGGAGATGGTAACGTATAGGTATTGATATCACCATTCCCAAGCATTAATGGGAATGGTGACCTATTATTTAATAATATTCTTACGCCATTCATATATTGGCTATTAGCAACAGCAGCAGATGCCATTGCGGCAAAAGCTTGTGCGCTCGATGCCATTGCGGAAGATGCCTGCTGAGAGGATGCTGTAGCGGCAGAGGCAATGAGTCCTCGTGCGGCAGAGGCAATCAGCCCTTGTGCGGCAGAGGCAGTTGATAAGGGCTCTAGCTTCGGCGACCAACCATGTGAATCAGGTAAATTAGCCTGTATTCCCCATTTCCACGCAAGATATCCCTCTATATTTTCTCGCTGTAGAGGTGTCAAACTTCGGTTATATACGATTACTTCAGAAATGGTGGCGTTTGTATATGAATAAGTTTGATTTGAGGTGAAGGTAGTGCTAACACCTGATCCTGACATCTGTGGTGGTACACATCCGCCTAAAGCAATTGTTGGAAGTTCTGAAACAACATAACTAGATCTAATTTCATAATTATTGGATGGATATGTCGTATTAAATGGAAAAAATGTATTATAGCATGTTTTCATATTTGTTCCAGTACCATCCGTATAAATTACAGATAATAAAGTATTTCCGTACATCAAATTTGGATTCGCTTGAGAATCATACGGGCTTGTTTGACCAGCTACAAAATCTGGCAGAATGTTGGTATCAAGGTTAATACCTAATCTCGGGACAGAAGTAGCCGCCCTACGCCCTAGAGATATCCGATTATAGGTATTTAAAGCACCATAAGTACCTATACCAAAAACAGTATAGCTTTTATTACCCAATGTTCCTACAGGTATTACTGGAGGTTTATATACTATATAAATTGAATAACCAGCTCCATTTACTACAGATGGTTTAGTTAAAGTGTTACGTGTAAGAATACCCTGTTCAGTAAACCTAACACCGATTGGTTCTACATATGGACCAGTTAATCCATTAATAGGAGTTCCATCATATATTGGATTTGCTCCTGCTACAGCTGCTTGGTTTGCTAATGAAGTACTTGAAACAAATGCCAAATGATTTGCATTTCCAGATTTATCGTTCCAAGTTTGAATATAACTAGGTGTTGCTGCCCCTACTGCGGTTGGCTCTAGAGCCTGTCCAGCTGTATTTAGTATGGTTGTTTTATCAGATGAATCTAGCCACAAAACTGGTGTTATGCCGGCAGGAGATGGTGAAGCATACGTAGTAATATCACCAGTTCCAATCATCAATGGTATTGGTTTTTTTACTATATCCAATATAGTTCTACCAATAGTGGCACTAAATCCTAGTGCATGAGCTTGCGCCGCAGATGCCACGGCAGAACTAGCCTGTGCCATGGATGCCGTGGCAGAACTAGCCCTTGCTGAAGAGTTCTGTGCCGCTGATGCCTGTGCCGCTGATGCCTGTGCCGCTGATGCCTGTGCCGCTGACACTTTAGCCCCTGAATTAATTAATGCCTGTGCCGCTGATGCCAAGGTAACGTTTCCAGTAATCGACCAAGGGTGTGAAGGAGGTAGATTTGCCTGTATACCCCATTTCCACGCAAGTTCTCCTTCGATTGTTTGCCGCTGTTCAGATGTCAAAGTGTCTGGATAGATGAGTAGTTCGCCGATGCTGCCACCTTTATAAGTGCTTACTTCACTTGGGCTCATTGTATTGAGATATATCGATCCAGTAAGATTATCAGGAGGAAAAGTAGTAGTATAAAGATCAATTGCAGTTAGAGGTATATTTTTACCGGCAACTCGAATTTCTGAACTTTTAGGAAACGAGTTCCGAGTAGATTTACTGAACATATTATAACATGTGCTAGTTGTACCACCAGTTGTATCAGTATAAAGTTCAATTAAAATTAACTCACCAAAAGTAAGCTTACCTGTCGCATAAGAATAATCAGTATGTGTTGTGGCATATGTTTCAGGTAAAATCGTGGCCCCATTAATGGTTGGTGAATAATATGATATTACATTATTATAAGTATCTATTGTATTCGTATCAAATACAAGACAATTACTAGTACGAGGAGTTCCTATAGTGAATGCAGTACCTGCTGTAGCTACCATAAATATGGAATATCCAGATATAGAACCCGATGGTCCTGATTCTTTTGTAGGTACATTTAAGTTATTATTGATTAAAGTCCCTCTGCCCGCCAATGCGGTAACAAGATTATTTGTAGATGAATGTTGTGGAACTTGGGCAGAAGTATTATTACCATACACACCTCTATAAATTAGATTATTACCATATGTGGATTTATCATACCAGGGGTTAATATTTGCCTGATACCATATGGGAACAACTACCCCAATTGGTCTCGCTTCCGTTCCATCCAACCAAAGAACCGGTTTAATTCCAGTAGGCTTTTGTAAAATAGTTGGTTCACTTGCTCCACCTCCAAGTAAGACTGGAATTTTTGGTGGTAAGGTCTCTATAACTGAAAGCATTTTACCTAAACGAATTTCTGATGCCTTTTTTTGTGCTTCGAATGCCTGTGCGGAAGAAGCTGCGGCAGGAGATGCCTGCGCTGCCGATGCCTGCGCTGCCGATGCCATGGCAGAAGATGCCATGGCTGTCGATGCCTGCGCTGCCGATACACTAGCAGAAGATGCTTCCAAATAGAGAGGTTTATTTGCCCAGGCGTGTGAAACAGGGAGATTATTTTGTAGACCCCACTTCCAAGAAAGATATCCTTCTATATTTTCTCGCTGCGTAGGGGTCAATGTCTGTGGATAAATAAGTATTTCATACACATTCGGCTGTGAAAAAAAAGTAATAGAACTTGTTCCAGAAACAAGTCCCCCTAGTGCCACACTATTAATCGTTATAGGACCAATATAGGATGTTCTCAATTCTACACCGGTTGTACCAGTGGCGAATATATTATAACAGGATTGATTAGGTGTAGTGCCATTACCAGATATATCAGTATACACACATGATATAATTGGGTTTGAAGATAAATTTGTATTATTAGTACTGTACATAGAATATTTGCTAGGAAGTGTGCCAACCCCAGTAGTATATGGTGGTAGTGTACCTGTAACATTTCCTGTAGTATTACCTGTCCCAGTGCTAATATAGGCCGAATGCCCATTACCACTACCCACAGTAGAAAAGAGGGTAGACCTTCCAATCATAATATTGTTTGTTGCGCCATTACCCATTGATAGAAATTTACCAAGTGTATTATTAGTTATAGCAGTATATACCATATAAATCGTATACCCAGGCGTGGCACCCGATGGTAGTGTAGGAGATACCATACCAGTTTTACCAAAGACGTATTGACAATTGCTCATCGAAATACCCCTTGCTTTAGTTCCATTCCAAATAACGGAAGGCCTTGCAGTCGTGGCAGATGATAAGTAGCTTATATGATTCTGATTTCCTGACTTGTCATGCCATAAGTTAACTACATTATTTGCTGTGCTTGATGGAGTGCGTACTGTCTGATGACTAAACATCGTACTAAGGTCCGCCCCATCCAACCAAAGAAGGGGTTTTATACCAGTAGGAGAAGGATTCCTATATGTGCTAAAATCTCCCGTTCCAATCATTAAAGGAAAGGAAGGATCCATAAGAATTGGTAGAAAGGTTCCTCGAAGAAATTCTGCGGCATATGCTCGCGCGGCAGAAGCGGCATCCGCCGCGGCATCACCACCTGTTTGATTTTTTTTTGATTTGCGACGCGCTGCACGCGTCGCCTTCTTCGTACGCACAAGCTTTTTCATCTAATCTATGGTCCGTTAAAATGTCATGAAAATACGCCCAGTATGTAGTAATTTGAAATTACTAGGTACAGTATGTATCCGGAGTTTAGAGCCTACGCACTATTACGTCTACGAGAGCGCCTGGACTTCTTCGACTTCTTGGATTTCATAGACTTCATCTTCTTCATCATCTTCTTAGACATGCTCTTGGTGCGACGTGCTCCGCCGAGGCCGAACATGCCAAGTCCCAGGAGACCCTTCTTTGCCCCAGTACCGGCATTTGCAGGTGCTCCCGCAGGAGCAGGGGGAGGAGCAGGAGGTGCAGCAGGAGGTGGTGGTGCAGACATTCTAACCTAGCTCAAGATTCTTTTAGAGAGAAGAAGAAAATCCCTCGCCCTTTCCCCGAAAACGCCAGGTCCCTTTGTAAAATGTCCTTCATGTGAAATACTAAGTAACTTGGACTCCACGCAAATTTCATCCGGCTCGGCATCACCCCGCAAAACATCAATCCATTTCATGGATTCATACGCATACACCTGTTTATCTTTCAGACCAGCCCTACAAATCACGAAAATTCCTGGTGCCCCGCGTGGCCCCAGACCACTTACAGGACCCAGACGCAAAAGGGCCTCGAAATCGGCAATCACATGGCGCGGGTCTCCAAATTCCAAATACTCATATTTGGTGAGTGGTAGTCGTGAATTACTCGCCGTCTTCAGAACATCGACATAGGGAACTTCCGTATAAATGGAGCCAAAGAGGTCCCCGTCGGGATGTCTTACCGCCGCCATCCCTACCAGATAGCCTCCCGCAGACCTGCCAAAAATACACGTCTTTGCCGGTCCCAGACCTAGTCCGCGCTGTACAGCCCGAATACAGGCCTCGAAATCCTCCACCGATCTTGCCTTATTATGGACCTGTGCCGCCTTTGCCCACGCATCATCATGGTCACCACCACCACGCACACAGGCGAAAGCAATGGCAAAGCCACGCTCTATAAACGGCTTCCACCGGGCAGTATCCAAGTGTGTCGGGGTATTATAAGCCCCGTAGCCCACGACGATGACTGCCTTCGGCTCTGTAGCCCAAACGGTGAGCCAACGCACCCGTGTGCCATCGGCAGACATCGCCATACCTGTTAAAGAGTTCGGCGCATACACAAATCGTGGGGTGGAAAGCTTCATACAATCCCGTATCTGTCCTCGCACAGGGCTCTGACCCGGTGCGTATACAACAAGGTCCACCGGCCCCGTTCGGCCCTGCCATAGATTCCAAGGATGGACCAGGACCTCCCCGAAAATCTTCGCGAGGCGTTTAGGCCCTCTCCGCCTCCCACACAAATCCACGAATCGCTGACCATGCTCTCGATGAATAAAGACACCATTACGCAGAATCATCGCATCAATTCCATGTGCGGCTGGGAGTCGGTAGCTCTGTAGAGCTGCCCCATGCGGCT
>Ga0114973_10002157_pt1 | contig 14452 bp, 22 predicted proteins | sample M_140807_MF_Meta_FD_87025 | JGI IMG/M metagenome (GOLD analysis project Ga0114973, IMG submission 87025) | Freshwater microbial communities from Lake Montjoie, Canada to study carbon cycling - M_140807_MF_MetaG | ecosystem: Environmental > Aquatic > Freshwater > Lake | place: Lake Montjoie... | reverse complement strand
GTCGTGTTTTTGACAGGCTGAATGTGGATATAGCCGAGGCGGCAAAGGACTTCAGCGACATGGCCAAGAGGAATCTTGCCACAGTTTCAATGGAGACAAGGTTCGGGCTTACAACCAATGAGCGTTGGCAGGATAATCTCAGCTTTGAGCAGCTGCTCCAATACCATCAGCAGAAAGAGCAAATCCTCACAGATTCATCTGGGATTAACATAGTCCTCCGTGAGTTCGGGGTTCCGATGGACAACTTGTATAATGCCGTTGGCCTATGGAAGTCGCAGACAAATCCTCTAACCCAGATTGAAGTTCCAAGCTATCGAGACACTGGGTCAAAGAAGTTTGCAGCTGATAAGAATATCAAGGCTAATCTGGATGACGCTATCTCTGCACTTGGTTTGCTGCTTAAACAGGATGGCATGGCATACCACCAGCCGTATTTTGACGCACAGGTAAAGGACTCAAATGGAGTTGAATTTAGACTGGGAAGAAAGACCACTGCCGAAGAAACAGCAAAACTTAACGATGCCTTTAATGGTGGATATGCGATTGTAAATGTGAGGGATGGTTTTCGTGTCTTAAAGTTTGATGATTCGATGGATAATGTTGCATTTCATAAAGATGCAAAAGCAAAGGTTAGCGCAATCTTTGACAATAATCAGACGATTCAAATGGACAGATTTGCGTTTGATGGCAACCTAATTGAGAACGATTGGAGCAAGGATACCAATGGCGAAAATTATAGATCTAGGATTAAAGAAAGCGGACGATCCGATATTCTCGGAAGGCTTGAGGATAACCTCCGTCCGCAGATCGAAAGGCTCGATGCCCATTGGAGAGGGATTGCAGAATCTGGTGGGAGAACAGCAGCCGAGTCCGCTGGAAGGCAAGGAACAGGAACTCAACAAAGCCCTCAAGTCGGAGGCATTCAAGAAGCAGGGTCGCCAGAAGTAAGGGCTTCGACTAGGGGCGAACAATCTGTCGTACAGATTCCATCAGATAAAAAAGAAAAAGCTCAGTCAGCACTGACATACCTAAAGAGCCTTGGTTGGGATACTGAGGGTGCGTACAGCACAAGAGAATATGAAGATGGATCTGTCATTGCACAGCTCCGTGCTTGGCCTGACGGTCTTCTGCTAAACTATATATCTACACCAGACGAGTATAAAGGCCGTGGGCTTGCGTCTCGTGCCCTAAGGGAGATAACAGAAGCCGCAGATAGGTATGGAGTCACAATAGATGGAGTTGTCGATCCAAAGGTATCAAACCAGTCTGGTGCACTAAATAAAAATGCCCTATTTGCATGGTATAAAAGAAACGGATTTGAAAGAAAAAGGTACCTAAATCCAAATTCTAGGGGCGAGTATAAATTTTCTGACTATATAGTCAGAAAGCCAGTTGTAAGAGATGTTCCGCTAGAAGTAAGAGCATCGACTAGGGGCGAGCAAGCCCCAGACCTGATCGGTGCTCCGATCAGTTTTAGCACTCGTGGTGATGTAACAGAAAGAATCACTGCTGCTGCATTAAGAATTGGTGGAAGGTATTACACTGGAAAGATGCATGCACTTGCATACGAAAGTTACCTTCAGAAAAATAATATAGATCCAAGCGTTTCATTTGATCTTCCAGAAGATTATGACGAGGGTTTTATCGCAAGCACTGGAAGGTACTTAAATAGGAAAGATGCCTACGACCTAGCAGAAAAAGCAAAACAAATTAAGGAAAAGGCAAAATTCTTAGCTGAGTTATCTGGTGATCGTGAGCTTGATTCCCGTGGAATTAGCGAGCCAGCATTTGCTTCCACACGGGGCGAGCAAGCAAGACAGATGCTAGAACCCGTCATCTCCTTTGGCCGTCAACAGCTACGCACTGGCGGTGCGTTGCCATACGACATCTTCCGCATGACCGAGCAGCGTGGATTCAACGTCAACGAGAAGATGCTTCGGGCGCAGAACGCAGTCTCAGATATTGAAGCAGCAGTGAAGCGTTCCTACGGGAAGTCACTCGACCAGCTCCCAGAGTCAGATGTAGCTAGAATCAACGAAGGTCTACAGAATCCATTGGCTAGGGCTAAACTCCCAACCGATGTGGCAGCTGCCGTTGGTAATGCCCGTAACCTGATCGACAGCCTGACCCAAGACCTGCTCCGATCTGGTGCAATCTCCGAAGATCTCCAGCCCATCCTCGAGGCCAATAAGGGTGTCTACCTGCACCGTAGCTACGAGAAGTGGGAGAACCCAAACTACAAGAACCCTTTCAATAGCCTTCCGAAACAAGTGCAGAACAAGCTCGTTACCACTGTAACATCCTACTTGCATAACAAGTACGCCAATGCGTACGCAAAGGAACAAAGCCTTGCCCGTGGCGAGGCAGCGATCAACCCTAACTCGGGAACTTATCAGGCTGATTATCAGGCTGGCCTAGCCAAGGCTCGCAGTGGTGGAGTTACCAAGGCCGAGATTGACGGCCAGATCGAATACCTTGCCTCGCCTGAAACAGACAGCCCCTTCGGCCAGATTGGCAGCGGGTTGACTAAAGATCTTTCCATCATCACTGCCAGAAAGAATATCCCCGAGGAGATCCGCATGCTGTGGGGTGAGATCAAAGATCCTCGGGTTAACTTCCTTAAGTCCGTCCAGAAGATGTCTGGGTTCCTTGAGGCTCACAACATGCTCAAGGGAATGCGGGACGCTGGGATGAATAAGATCTTCTTCGCCACTCCACGCACTGGGTTTACGACCAAGCTGGTATCGGACGGAAGCAGGACTGCCAGCCCTCTGAACATGTTCATCGATGGCATGAGCAACGATGTCTACACCAGCGAGGAGATCGCCACCGCACTTCGCAATACATTTGGTGGTCGTGCCAAGGCTCAGGACTTCTTGGGCAAGATGGGCGAGCTTTACCTTAAGGCCAACGGGTTCTCCAAGTTCGCCAAGACTGTCCTGTCCGTGCAGACGCAGGTCAGGAACTTGCTCGGCAACGGATCGTTCCTAGTCGCCAACGGATACATCTTCTCGCCTGACGGGATCACCGCACTCAACAAGCTCAGGACGCTGGCACTGCCTTCCGCTGGTACCCAGCTCGGGATTAACAAGAGCAAAGAGTTCCGTGACTACAACGCCAAGCTGACTCGGCTGGGCATCCTCGGGCAAAGCGTATTCGCAAACGAAATGGAGTCATACTTCAAGGATGCAAACGTAAGCACAGCTGCCGACTTCCTAGACAACCATGTTACTAAAGGGCTAAAGGCTATTGGCCGTGGTGCCACCAACCTTTACCAGCTGGGTGACGCAATCCCCAAGATCGTGGCCTTCGAGGTCGAGCTGTCCAGACTTAGAAAGGCTTACCCAACCCAGCCCCTGTCCAAGCTGGAGCCTATGGCAGCTGATAAAGTTCTTAACCTCTTGCCTACCTACAGCCGTATCCCTCGCCTTGGTAACGTCCTCCGCTCCCAACCCTTCGTCGGTGCCTTCATCAGCTTCCCGCTCGAGGTGGTAAGGACTGGCTACAATCTTCTCGGCACAATCAACGACGAGCTGAGGAGCGATAACCCCGCCATCCGTCAGGCTGGTGCCTACAGGCTGGCAGGAACCATGATGGCCAGCATTGGATTCAGCGCAGTCGCAGCTGGCATCGCATCTGCGATGGGCATCGATGACGATGAGGATCAGGCAATCCGCAAGCTGGACGCACCTTGGGATAAGTATGCTACCAAGCTGTACCTTGGCCGTGACGATAAGGGTAACGTCAATCAGGTCAACCTGTCCTACGTCGATCCGTACAACTACTTCCGTGATCCGATCATTGCACTGATCAAGAGGGACGGGACTTGGGATCAGAAGCTACTGGAGTCCGTGAAGACAGCCTTCCAGCCCCTGTACGGTGAGCAGATTCTATCTGGCAAGGTTCTCGACATTGCCCGTAACACCAAGGGAACGACTGGTGGAAGGGTCTACAACCCAGAGGCAGACTTAGCCTCGAGGGCTTCTGCCATATCTGCCCACATGTTTGATGCCTTCAATATCGGAACCTTTGCCTCATCCATTAGAATCTACAAAGGTCTGACTGGGCAGGTTACCCAGACTGGCCGTGCCTACGACCCAGCCTTGGAAACAATGGCAACATTAACTGGCCAACGAGTTGTCACTTTAGATCCTAGGCAGAGCTTGGGCTTCACTGCCCGTAAGTTCAGCAACAGGCTCAACGATGCGACTGGTATCTTTACAGCTGCCTACTACGACAGGAGCAACGTGAGCAACGAGGCAAGGCTAGAGGCGTATAGGCAGATGAGAGCCTCCCGTAAGGAGATCTTCAACGAAACGTCTGGGGTCATAAGTGCAGCCATGAAGCTGGGTGTGAGCAGGGGTGAGGTAATGAGGATTCTTAAGGAGCAGGGTGTGAGCATGGACAACTCAAGGGCACTGCTGTCTGGAAATGTGGCTGTCTATAAGCCAGCCAAGAGAGAGATGAAAGGTGACGCTATTCGTTTTCGTCAGCAGGTGTACGCAGAACAATAACCTGACCCTCGCCAGTCTGTGAACCCCAAGCCGATGTTCCAGCCCTAGCCCCGAGCGCATTGAAATAACCGTTTTGATCTACGTCACCAATATAAACATTGTTGCGAGAAACAATAAGAACCCTGTCCGTATCCAGTCCTTCCTGATGCTCGATGTTGACGTAGTTACCACCGTTATCAAAAAGGGTTTCATCAGCAAAGGATGCCGAGCAAATGCCAAGTAAGAAGATCAGTGCGAGTCTCATGGATTCAATTTATCTCAAGCTGGCAGACCTAGCAAATAAGTCATGTGTCATAAGAAGCAATATTATGACCATGCGTATTCCAGTAATCAAATATGCCGAGAACTCATTCATCTTTTTTTTCATAGATTCAGTGGAGCAATGCGCCATAAACCTTAACCAGAAGCTATATGATTTCTTTACTTCTAGGGGCATCTGGCCAGATTTGGAGGGTGGGTACTTCATAGTCTCTGAGTTAACAATGCTTCTGGAAGTTATTGATAGTCAGTACTCTGGAGAGAAGAGGTTCAACTCCTCTACAGCGCAAAGCAGTTAGAGTAAAAGCATATTTCGGTTTATCATCAGAATGATCCACTGTCTGCTTTTGACTGCTGCTGTTCATATTTGTCACTATTAATTACCCCTTTTTGCAGGCATCGTTAACATTAGGTTAACATTATATGGCAGTCTGGTTGTAGGTTTGGTGGAGGTTTATTTGAGAATCCCAATCGCATCCCGCAGCGAGTCCTTCGAGATATGAGTATACCTCTTGGTAATCGCCCAGCTGGAGTGCCCAGCCAACTGGCTGATCTGCGCCATCCCAGCCTGCTTCTCGGCCATGTTCGATATGAAGGTGTGGCGAAGGAAGTGATGGGTTGCATTGATCCCAGCCTTCTTCATGGCGTTGCCAACCTTGGTTCCAAGGTGGTTAGCCCGAAGCGGTATCAACCTAGCGTTACTCACAAGGTTCAACTTGGAGAACACATCCTCTAGGACTGGATGGAGGGGAAGCTCCTGAACCTTCGGGGAACCCTCACGGCTACCCTTCCTGCGCCGAAATACAATCGTCTTGGAGTTAAAGTCGATATCCTCACCGTACAGGTTCACGCAGTCCCCAACCCGTGCCCCAGCGTAAAGACCAAGCAGGATGGCCAGAAGCACAGATCCCTTGGCATGCCCTATCAAAGCATCGATCTCCTCTTTCTTAAGGCACCTTCTAGGTGTTTTGGGAGTTCTCTTAAACACGATGTCTGCCCAAGGGTTCTTGGTTGCGTAGCTCCTCTTAATACCCCATGACCAGAGACTGGAAATTAGTCCACGATAAGCCTCCTTGGAATTATCGTGGAGGTGCGAGAGGCAGGTAGACATGAACTGATCACATTCAGGCACCCCAATGGATGTGACCTTCTTTGCGCCCATATGCTGGCATAGTCTGTCCAGCACGGCTTTCTTCTTGGTGGCAGTGTACAGCGCAAGACTTGGCTTGGATTCCCAATACTTGCCAATCATATCGGACACGCTTGCAGAGTTATCGACGTATGGGAGGCCATGCTTGTTACACCCCTCCATCATCCGATACTTTTCAAGCACTGCTCTGGCTACCTCATTCGGAGACCTTCCAGCTTGGAAGGTAGATACACCCGACTGCTTGCCGTCTATACGGTAGTATACATACCAGAACTGTCCTCTCTTCACCAACGAGGCCATCTTATTTGACCGATTGCTTGGACTCGTAGGTCATGGCTTGGCGAAGCATGAACACCATCTTCGGAGGGTGATTGCTCTCGGTGAGGTGGCGAGCCATCTCGTCAATCGCCATCACGCTTTCGATGATGATGCTATTCTCCGACCTATCGAGCAGCTTGCTCATCCGCTCGACAGCCAGTTTCATTTCTTTCGGGCATCTCAGCCCGATGTTGTATGCCAAAGCACCAGTGGCAGAACCAGCGATGCTTTTTGTAGCTCTTGTTTTCATAATGACAAAATATGGCAGAACTTAACAGCTGTCAAATTAAAACAAAATGAAAGTATTTGTTGACAGACTATAGCAGATTGATATAGCGCATTTAAGACACCAATGAGAACACACCGAAAAATCTACCCATCAACCGAAATTCAACGAATCATGTCCCAAACGTGGTGGTCGCTAAGAGACACCGCAATCTACCTTAATCGATCCTACGGATCGACCCGCAACTGGGCTTCCAAAGTTGCGCTTAAAAGATGTCCAAACGACAAGCGATTGACCTGCAGACGTTGGGTTGACGGCGCACTTTTGGGCAAGGGGTAGGACAGCTTTTGTCGTATGACGAAGCGATAATACTCCCAAAACAAAACAACAAAAACAGAAAGGAACATGATTATGAAAGAAGTTGGTGGGCTGAAAGCAATCGACATGAAGGGCAAGGCGTATGTGATGGTTCATACGAGAGTCAGTGGTTTCCATGCGATGTATCCTAACGGCAGGATCGAGACTGAATTGATTGGAGATCCGTCTGTCCATGTTTTTATGAGGGCAAAAGTGACCCCAAACGTGGAGCACCCCGAGCGTTACTTTATCGGGCATAGCCAGTCGAAGTGGACTGGCATGATTGCTGGTGCAGCTGCCCTTGAAGTGGCAGAAACCTCTGCCGTAGGCCGTGCCCTAGGGTTCTTGAATATCGGGATTGAGGATGGTCTCTGCTCGGCTGATGAGCTGGAGAAGGCCAAGAGTGTTCCTACCGCAAAGGCTGACAACGTCTTCTCGCTTGAGCGGGAGCTGGTCAAGAACAAGCCAAGCCAGACGTTGGGAGATATTACCGAGTCTTTTGTGCAGGTCTGCGAGGACAACCAGCTGACCGATGCTGACCTCTACAAGTTTGCCCGTGGCCTTAATTCATCATCCTGTAAAAAGCTCGGGATCAACTTCCCTGCGGTGCCAGAGAAGTCCGACAAGGCTGATGAGCCTTTTATCGGGGTGGCTGATACGGCTCTTTTGACGGCGATTGTGAAGCATTCTAAGCTGGTTGTGGAGCGAATCAGGGGAGAGTCCAAGTGAGCCACAAGTTTGGAAAGTGGAAGACCAGCCCATTTGGGTTGCCAGCAGTTAAAAACGTCCGTGTCACCAAGGCTGATTGGAATCGTATAATTAGCCTGTTTGGGATACGGAAACCGAGGGCTACACCTTCGGTTATAAAGCAACTGCCAAGCAGACGTAATGTTAATACATTATCCTAAAAGGGATATGCATTTTGAGACCTACATTCTTGGGACTGAGGTGGCAATTCTGCTGACCATTCTAATCATGTTCATCAAATCACAATGAAAACCCAACAACTTAACCTAGACGAACCTCATCAGAAATATCTTGGCAAGGATGGCGATGCCCTTCCGTCTGTTACTGCCATCCTTGGTAAACATGTGGCTATTCCACAGCTTGTGTCATGGGCACATAAGCTGGGTAAGGATGGCAAGTGCCTTGAGAAACATGGTGGCAAGAAGCGTAGGATCGGATCGATATTCCACTTTGGTGCCCAAGGATTCCTCGAGGGATTTAAGTGCGACTTTAGCCTATGTGCCAAGGACGAGGTCGAGTGTGCCGAGGAGATGATCGAGGGATTCAAGAAGTGGTGGTGGAAGAGCGGTCTGGATCGCATTCACTGCGAGCTTCAGCTTGCCAGTGATAAGCACGGCTTCGGTGGAACTGTAGACCTTATCGCTCGGGATAAGCAGGGGAGGCTGGTGCTGGTTGACTTCAAGACCAGCTCATCCCTTAAGCCCCAGTACGAACTGCAGATGGCTGGTTACAAGATGCTCTACGAAGACTGCCATCCGTTCGACGACGACATCGAGGCCGTGAAGCTGCTCCGCATTGGGTACGACAACGACATTGAGGAGAGGAACTTTGAGGACTTAACCCCGCAGATGGAGGCGTGGAAAGCGATCCTGCGCTTCTACTCTGTATACAAAAAAATAGAGGATCGCACGAAAGGACAGAAAACATGGCCACGGAGACGCAAGTCAAAGGCATCAAGCTAAACCTGTTTGTCAACAAACGGGCTGAGGAAAACCCCAAGGCACCTAAGTTCGCCAGCCCTCGCAAGAAGGATGGAGAGAAGTGGGTGGACGAGGCGATTGAGATCCCCTCTGGCAAGTACAAGGCTGCTTGCTGGGTGCGGGAGGACAAGAACGGCAACAAGATGTTGTCGCTCACGTTGACCGATGTTGGCGGTGCCAGCTCGGGCGGTGACATATTCTAATCACCAATCAGGAAGCCGAGATGCCAATCAATTCTTGCGCCAAGGGTAAGCGTGGAGAAAGAGCATGGAGGGATTTCCTTCGTGCCGTTGGTATCTCGGCTCGGAGGGGCAGGCAGTACTCTGGATCACCAGACTCTCCTGATGTTGTGTCGGATGACGGCATGCACTGGGAGGTGAAATGGGTCGAGAACCTGAACGTGTGGAAGGCCATCGAGCAGTCGGTCATGGACTGCGGTGCTGGAAGAACGCCAGCGGTCGCCTTTAAGAAAAACGGAACAGACTGGCTTGTTGCCATGAGGGCTGAGGATTTCCTTAAGATCAAGGGCAACTGCCAAGCAGACGGAACTAAAACGGAGGTCAAGGGGATATGGATAAAGCATTAACTGCATTGGTTCTAAGTGTTTGCATAAGCAACGCTGAACCCATCAAGGTCAGGCTAACAACCTATCATCGTGGTGAGGATTCATACACGAGCAGGTTACGGAGTGCTTCTGGTTACACGCTCAAGGAAGGCATCTCAGTAGCAGCTGATCCGAGGCTGTTTGATTATGGGGATTGGATTTATATCGATGGGATCGGAGCTAGGCAGGTTCACGATACTGGGTCTGCTGTCATCAGCAGGAAGGCGAGCGGTGGCAAGTTGCCAGTCATCGATGTGTTCTTCTCCAAGCGCAAGGACGCTGAAGAGTTTGCCAGCAACCACAAATACGCACTGGTGTACCGATGAAGGACTTCGCCATGTTTGACTCCGAGATCGAGGGTCGTGTCCTTGCCACCGCCATGTCCGACCCAGAGGTTCACAAGGAAATCTGTGGATGGTCTTCCGACCTCTTCGGCAATCCAGTATCAAAGCAGCTTCACTCGCTGATGGTCAGGCTAGGTTCCAAGGGGGCACCTGCCGATCCAGTCCTGCTTGTCGGTGAACTAAAGAATGGGGAACGCCAGATGATGACCCACTTTGTTGGGCAGCTGGCCAGCAAGGATCTCATCCCAACGGCTAGGCATCTGGCCTCGTTCGAGGACAGGCTGGTCGAGATGGCCAGACTTCGTTCGATGTATGTGGCAGCAGAAAACTCGCTTAGGTTGATTAAGGATGGTGCTCCATCATCCGAGGTATCTGCATCGATGGAGGAGTACACCAACACCACAAGCCTAGGAAGATCCAAGGGAGTTGAGATCGGGGATGCAGCCCACTCGGTAACCCAGAAGGCCAGAGACCTGATCAGGACTGGTGCCACCTACGCTGGGTTACCCACTGGATATCCAGAGCTGGATCACTGCATTGGTGGTCTGACCAACGGGCACCTGATCTTACTTGCTGGATTTACCAACATGGGTAAGTCGGCCTTTGCCATCCAGCTTTGCTACAACGCACTCAAGAACGGAAACAGGGTTGGGTATGTTTCAATGGAACTTACGGCTGGTGACATTGCCGAGAGAATGATTGCCTTGTCTGAGCGGTTCAGTACGGACGAGCTGAGAACCCTTGGAAGTATTACGCCAGATCAGCTGGCTACGCTGGACTCCGTTGCGAACGAGATGCGGGAACTCCCGCTGGTGGTCATGGATCGCCCGACATGGTCGGTCAATGAGATCAGGGCTGAGGCCAGAAGGCTGAAGCGTAAGGGGTGCAAGCTCCTCGTCATCGACCTGCTGGGTAAAGTTCATGTGGACACCAAGAAGCAGGACAGCAGGGCTAGGGAGCTGGAGCTGGTAGCAGTCCATACCAAGGCACTGGCCAAGGAGCTGGACATGCCGATTCTAGGGTGCGTCCAGCTGAACAGGCAGTCTGTCTACGACTCTCAGGCCGAGCTTCACCACCTTAAGGATTCCAACGGGCTGGCCGAGAACGCCGATGAGGTGCTGATCCTTGATCGCAGGAATCCCAAGGTGAACGACTGCCGTCTGTTTGTTAAGGTTCGCAAGTCTAGGCGTGGATCAAACCACTCGGACATTCCATTCAAGTTCGATCCAAAGCATCAGGCTTTCCGATACGAGAGGTCTGAGGCCATATGAAGATCGAGGTTAAAGTTCGTGGCAACTGCAAACAGTATCATTTGACTACTACCAGCTTCCTTGGAGAATGTCCCCTCGGCGGTAGGTGGGTTATGGGAGGCAACGTGCCCGATCTCGGATGGGATCAGCCCACAGAAGTATTGGCCGAAGAAGCGAGGAAGCAGTGGCAATCTTATATCGACGAACGTCTGACCAACAAAGGCAAATCATCTCGACGAAAGGCGACGAAGTGACGACCTACGACGATCCAGCCAAGAGGGCTTTGGAAATTGGATTGCAACAGGCAACCGAATGCAATGAGCGTTTGTGGTTACACAACCGAAGAATGTTTGACGCTCTTTACCATGTACACGAATCGATCAAGGCAAAGCACGAGAAGCCCGAGTGGATGAGCAGAGTTGTTGCAGCACTGGAGGACAAGGAGCCGTGATTACCTTCCTGTCTAACGAACGCTGGGTTCAGACACCCAAGGGCGAGGGGCTGTGGCTTGCCATGATTGACTACGGGAAGACCGATAACCCTGTCTACCTGATCGAGCTGAACACTGGAGAACATATCTGCGTGGATATGTCCGAGGTTCGTGGAACTGAGAACGCCATGTACGGACTCACCAGACCAGCCCAACCAGCGAGGACGATGTGACCCATACAACCTGCATGACAGCCAAGATCGAGAGGTATACTCCGACCACTGATGAGCTTGCCGAGACGGCTTACAGGGCAATGATCGAGTCAATGGGCGAAAGCCTGACAAATGGTAAACACGATGCTGGTTCGTGGAATGTTGGAGTTGAATCTGACCCACGCTGGCACCTGAGTAGGGTGGCCAGACATGCCATACAGGCACTCATGCTATTGGATGGCGTGGAGCTGAAGGATCAGGAGTCGGTCAGGATTCACACAAGAAACGCATTGGCCAGATCCTGTCTGGCTCTTGCACAACTAGGAGGATAATAAAATGCCAGTCATTATATTGCCAAAGCTAAAAAAGGATTTAACTTCAGCAGAGGTCTCAGTGAATAGTGGGAAGGGAGAACCTTCCACGGGCACCGTCTGTTCCTCAGTAAGAAGCCCTGTTAAACACGCTGAGACCTCTTTTATTTTAGAAGCTCCATCTGTTAAGCAGGACATGACAGCTGGGGTGTGTAGCCCGTTTGTGTACACACCAAACCAGTGTACCTCGATCATCTTGGACGCACAGGTTGCTGGCATGGAGAGGGCTAAGATTCTAAGGAATGGGAAATCGATCAGAAGTTATGCGAGGACATGCTCCTCGGCTTGGCTCCCGAGGAACGACAAGAACGACTGGATGTATAAGCGGATGATTGAGGCTACGGCTGAGATCAACGCAAACAACTATGGGTTCCAGATCGATGGCATCCAGTCCATCCAGATCCTGCGGTACCAGCCACTCCAGCGGTTTGACTGGCACTACGATACCTATCCAGATTCTGGCAGGAAACTTACGGCTGTCGTTAACCTGAGTGACCCGAAAGATTATGTCGGCGGTGGACTTAGGATGTTGGGAGAACTTCACAACAAGAAGTATGTGAGGGATCGTGGTGCAGGGGTCTGGTTCCCTAGCTGTCTAAAGCATTGTGCCAAGGCACCTTGGTGGGGAGAGCGTTGGGTTCTGGTGGCTTGGTTCCTCGGGGGAAACTTCCGATGAAGTTCAACAGGGAATACCTAGAGGGGGCAGCACCCGATGCGATGAAGGCCGATGGGTTTGACGACTGCATTGTTGGGATAGGGTACAGGTGCGGGTCAACCCCAGTGCTGGTCTACGACATCGACATGGTAGTCGAGAAGATAATGAAGCGGGACAAGTGCGACTACGATGATGCCCTCGAGTTCTTCGAGTACAATATAGGCGGTGCTTATGTGGGCGATGGGACTCCCTTGTTTATGAATCGGAGGTGCGAGTCGTGATCCAAGAACTTCCGAGCATTCTTATCAATGCAGTTGTTGTGCTTGGTTTACTAAGCCTTTTCCTCCTCGGGTTTATCATTATCTGCGACGAGATTATTCAAAGGTTCAAGTGATAGTTAACCTGAATGCAAACGAGGTTCTTGTTGCTGGTTATATCGGCATGCGTAGGAATGCCGAGGCAACTTTTAGGGGAAGGAAAAACAGATTCCCCGAGCGTTACGCTGGAGAGTTATGGGGTAACCATATTGAATCAGCCCATGCCGAGCTGGCCGTATGTAAAGCACTCGGGATCTATTGGGGTTTCGGGGTGAACACATTCCACGCACCAGATGTTCAGGACACAAACCTAGAGATCAGGTGGAGCAAGCGGAATGATGTTAAGGTAAGGCCAGACGATACTGGGGTGATAGTCTCGGTCACAGGATCTTGCCCGACATATGAGATCAAGGGGTGGATTAGGGCGCAGGATGCGATGCAGGATCGGTGGTATCATGCGAACCACCCGCCGTGTTATTTTGTCCCGCACGATGCGCTGGAAGATTTTGGCGAACTTGTTTCGATGAGGCATGGGTTGGCAAAGGCGTGACAGGGGTAGAACCAATCACGCCTAGCTCCCTACCGAATTACATAAGTGTACTTCAGCAGGGTATCTGTAGCCGACTGCGTAGCAGACGCTAACAGGATAAAAGAAAGACATAAGGCCAGCCCGATGGCTACCCCGCATAGAATCAGCGTGGTAGCACGAGCCTCCCGAGTCTTCCTGTCTATTGATAACTCGATCATCTGTTCCTCCTTTCTGTTTTATTTGTCTCCGTAGAGGGGTAGCTCAAACCGAGTGTTAAACTTGGCCTCGAGCCACTTATCTATTGAGACGAGAGATCCTATGATCTCTTTCTTTTCTTTGTGGGTCAGGGACTTGGCGAGGATCTGATCCTTTCCAGACCTGACAATGTGCCTGAGCCAGTGCCACTGATTCAGGGTCGGGCATGATGTAGCGTTGTTTCTCCGCATGCGTCCACGCATCAGCTCGGTGCGTGTGCCAATCAAAACACCAGCCAGACTCATTTGGTTGCCTCATCGACGAAGGCGGCGATGGCCTCACGAATGATCGACCCGAGAGATCTGTTACCAGACTCCCTCGAGATCTTCTCCATCTCAGCCCTCAGATCGTCGGGCAGGTTGACGCTAATTCTCATAACTCATTTCCTCCTGTACTTGTTCGAGACCAGCCCGAACCGCTTCCTTGATGTGAACCTCGGACACACTCTCGTCGAGTTCATCCGTACTTCGGATGACTCCCTCGTCTTTGAGTGTCTCGAGGATGACTGATGCAATCGTTCGGATGGCCTCGTCATCATCAAGCAACTGCTGTAGCTTCATGCTTGGTTTCCCTTTCTTGGTTATCTGTCAGCTCACGCACAGCCTTGAACAGCTGGGTCAGCCTCCAGTGGTTTTCGTTTCTCAGCTTCTCATCGTGGATGCTGAAGTTTAATCGCAGGTCGCATGAGATGTGGTTTGCATGGTTCCCGCTTACAACTAATTCAACGCCTACCTTGCCGAGTTTCCTAGAGTGTCTGCTGGTTGGATATTCGGAGCGTAGGCACTTATCTAGTGAGTAGGATGAGTTCTTACTGAAGGCATCTTCCCTTGGGTCATTGGTAGCACTGGATCTTCGCTTAAATCCAAGGCACCTCCGAAGGGCAAGGATCGTCCTCCTGTTCCTCCTTCTCTGAATGGAGTGGAATCCATTCTCCG
>Ga0114973_10002155_pt1 | contig 14459 bp, 12 predicted proteins | sample M_140807_MF_Meta_FD_87025 | JGI IMG/M metagenome (GOLD analysis project Ga0114973, IMG submission 87025) | Freshwater microbial communities from Lake Montjoie, Canada to study carbon cycling - M_140807_MF_MetaG | ecosystem: Environmental > Aquatic > Freshwater > Lake | place: Lake Montjoie... | reverse complement strand
TCAACAGCGTTTCGCATAAAGCCTTGCTGCAGTTGTCCCGCAAAACCGTAATAGACGAGGTAGGCGTTTTGAAAATCGCCTCGGAAAATATCTTGCAGTTCGACCACACCAACCATTTCATGGGTGTCGGTGCGAATCGCTACATAGGCTTGGTCATCCGCCGTGTTCATCTCTTGCACATAGCGCTGAAACGCTTTGGCGCTGGTAGGCACCTGCACCCATGAGCGATGCAAGTCACGGCTGCGACGTATATGCGCCATGAATACTTTTTCATCTGAAGCTTTGAGATGGCGAATGTGTACCGTGCCCATCTCACAAGCCCAAAGCCGCGCCTGCTAAAGCACCACCCAGCATTAGCCACAATAGGTGTACGCGGGTGAACAACACAATCAACATACTGGCGACACATAGCAAGAGCAAACGCCAATCCATCTGTGGGTTGCAGGCAGTTTGCAACAACCATCCTGCTGAAATCATCAAACCCATCACCAGCGGCACCATGCCGGCTTTGAAAGCACGAACGCTCAAGGCGTGTTGATGCAAATGCAACCACTTCACCATGAAGTAACTCAGCAACGAGGAGGGCAAAACTGCAGCGGTCAGCAAACTCAAAGCCATCAGCAAACCCGTGACCATGGCCACACCGCCTGCTTCAAAACCACCTGCTGCTTGCAAACCGATGTTCCAGCCCATGACCGCGACCAGCAAGATATTGGGGCCAGGTGCAATTTGTGCCAAGGTTACCGATTGGCTGAACGCCGTCTCTGACAGCAATTGCAAGTCGTTCACTAAATAGCGATGCATCTCGGGCACGATGGCCAAGGCGCCGCCTACCGCCAACAGCGACAACATGCAGAAATGCAAATGCAATTCCAGCCACAGCGACCAGTTCATGCGCTGTCCTTGTTTTGCAAGCGCCGCCATGTCAGGCCGCAAGACACCAGACCCACCACGCCAATCACGTGGGCCAAAGGCCAGTGCATCAAGGCAGCCAAAGCAAAGCTCAGTGCTGCAAAAGCTAAACCCAAAGGCCAGCCAAGCGGGTGTTGTTTGACCGTCGGCCAAAAACGCCAACCTGCTGCCATCACCATGCCGGCAGCGGCCACGCCCATGCCATGCAAGGCTGATGCGACCACAGGCAAGTGGGCGAAGGCTTGAAAGCCAATCACAATGGCCAGCATCAGCAAGCCTGGCAAAAGTAGCAAGCCACTCATTGCGGCCAATGCGCCTGTGGGACCAAAGTGTTTCCCGCCAAACATGACGGAGAGATTCACCACATTCGGCCCCGGCAGAGTTTGCGCCAGCGCCCATTCTTCGGCAAATTCGGACAGCGTCATCCATTGCTTGCGGTCAACCATTTCGCGTTGCACCACGGCCAACACCCCGCCAAAGCCTTGCAGGCCCAGCCAGGTGAAGGACAAAAACAAGTCGGTGCGGGAGCGGGGGGCAACGTTCTCCTGTGCCATTACCAGATTTTCATGGCTTGGTTTCTTCATACAGCAACTGCAATTCATCTAATGAGGCTTGACCAAAGCCGAAAAATTCAAGGTACATAGGGATCATTTCAATCAACATCTCACTACCGGTTTGTGTGCGGCAACCTAGATTCATTGCCGCTTGAAGAAAGGGGGTTATCTCCTGCGTCAAAACCACTTCTGCAACAAAGGTGTTTGAGGACAAGTGCTTTTTATCCAAGGGTAAATCATCTCCGGGGTTCATGCCCAGCGGCGAGGCGTTGATAACGATATCGTGGCCATCAAGCGCATTGGTTGTGACGATGACTTTTACCAAAGGAAAATATTTTTGAATTCGCTGCTCAAGAGATACTGCGGTTTTTGCATTTGAGTCGAACAAATCTAATTGCGCAATTCCTGCTTCAGCCAGTGAGGCGGCTATCGCAGAACCGACACCGCCGCACCCAATCAGCAAGGCGGACTTGCCAGCAATGGCTTGATTTTTGCGCTGCAAACCAGATACAAAGCCTGCGCCGTCAAATTGATCCCCCAACAACTGACCGTCCGGTAGCTTAAGTATGGCGTTGCAGGCGCCCGCTACCTTGGCTCGTGTTGAAAGTTGGTCTACCAGCATGCAGGTGGTGATTTTGTGCGGCATGGTCACCAGTGCGCCTTTGAAATTGGCCGATGTTTTCAAGGCCGCTAAAAATGTCGCGTAATCTTTCGCGCTCACTCCCATGGGTACGACCACCGCATTCACTTCGTGTCGGCTGAACCATGGGTTATAGATCAACGGCGCCTTGAATGAGGTTGTCGGAAATCCCAAATGAGCGATGAACTGGGTGTTGCCGTCTATGCGCATGATTATTTGCTGCCGACTTCATCTAAACGATCGAGTTGAGCCATACTTAAATGTGAAGTTTCACGTGCGCTCCAGACCGAAATTGCCGACACCATCATTGCAGCAGAGGTGAATACCGCCACTGGGATCCAGCCGTAAGCGCCCTCTGTGATGATGGCGGCACTGATGGAAGGAGCAAAACCGCCAAGCGCAAAACCTATTTGTGTTCCTATGGCCATGCCGGATAAACGCACCCGAGTGCTGAACATTTCGCCATACAAAGAAGGCCACACGCCGTTAGCTGCGCTATAGGTTATTCCTGAGAGCAAAATACCTGTAAAGAAAATCAGGCTGATATTTTGCATACTGATGGCCCACAGGTAAGGCCAAATCAATAGCCCAGAACCCAAAGCGCCAAAGATAAAGACCGGTCTTCTGCCGATGCGGTCCGACAACATGGCCCAACACGGTATGGCGGCCAGCGCCACCAGATTGGCGACCACCAGCACGCTCAACATGGTGATGCGAGGCATGTGTAAGGTATTGACAGCATATGACAGTGTAAAAACACTGAAAACAGTGCTGACCACTGACACCAATGCTGCAAAAACAATACGCAATACATTGCCGCGATAGTTCTGAAAAAGCTCTATCAAAGGCAGTTTGCCTGTATCTCGATTGCTCTGGGTAAACCGCGGAGTCTCGGGCAAGGTGCGTCTGATCCATAAACCCACCACCACTACCACCGCGCTCAGCAGAAAAGGTATTCGCCAGCCCCAACTCAGCAGATCTTGTTCAGGTAAAGCTGAAACAGGAATGAAGACCAGCGTGGCCAAAATCAAACCGGCTTGCGTCCCCGAGAGTGTGAAGCTGGAGTAAAACCCGCGCCTTTGGTCGGGTGCATGTTCAAGCGTCATCGAATTGGCACCCGCTTGCTCTCCTGCCGCTGAAAAACCTTGCAGCAACCGCAGCAGCACCAGCATCACAGGCGCACCGACCCCTATGTCCCAATAGGTGGGTAAAAGCCCAACCATGAATGTGGACACCCCCATGAGCAGCAGCGTGAACGTTAAAACATGTTTTCTTCCGTAACGGTCTCCAACGTGTCCAAGTATGAAGGCTCCTATGGGCCGCGTGATGTAGGCGACACCAAAAGTAGCCAAAGCTGCTATTGAGGCGATTTTCGGATCTTGGTTGGGGTAAAACAATTTGCCAAAAACCAGTGCAGCTGCTGTTCCGTAGATGAAAAAATCATAATATTCCAAGGCACTGCCTATCCAACTTGCCAATGCCGCCTTGCGCGATGCTGCCAATGCATCAACTTCCAACACTTCAATATCCAAGTTTGATTCAGATTCATTGGTCATCATATGTTCCTTATCAGCTATGAGTTTATAGAGTTGCTAGCTAGGGTTTTACCTTTATCACGAAGTCACCAAGGCCTTTCCAGCACCCAACCTGCTTGTCCAGCCCTTACACCTAGAATCAGGGGCTAATGAACGCCCCCGTTGATGTCTCCTTTTTCCAGCGAATTGCCAAGCCCCTGACCAGTTACCGCAAATACTGGGCGGCACGTTTTGGCACGGCCCCGTTTTTGCCCATGAGCCGTGCCGAGATGACGCAGCTGGGCTGGGACAGCTGCGACATCATTTTGGTCACCGGCGACGCCTATGTGGACCACCCCAGTTTTGGTATGGCTGTCATTGGGCGCATGTTGGAGGCGCAAGGTTTTCGCGTGGGCATCATTGCCCAGCCCGAGTGGCACAGCGCTGAACCTTTTCAAGCGCTTGGCAAACCTAATTTGTTTTATGGCGTCACCGCGGGCAACATGGACTCCATGATCAACCGCTACACAGCCGATCGAAAAATCCGCAGTGATGACGCCTACACCGCAGGTGGTGTGGGCGGCAAGCGCCCCGACCGCAGTGTGTTGGTGTACAGCCAGCGCTGCCGTGAAGCCTACCCTGATGTGCCCATCATCATTGGCGGCATTGAAGCGTCTTTGCGCCGAATAGCGCATTACGACTATTGGCAAGACAAGGTGCGTCGCGCCATCTTGATTGACGCCAAAGCGGATCTGCTGCTGTACGGCAACGCCGAACGTGCTTTGGTGGAAGTGGCACATCGCTTGGCTGCCAAAGAGGCCATGACCGATATCACCGATGTGCGCGGTACGGCTTTCATGGTACGAACCACGCCCGAGGGATGGTTTGAAATTGACTCCACCGAGGTGGACATGCCTGGGCGCGTGGAGTCGCATGTCAACCCGTATTTGATGGTGAGCGAGCAGGCCTTGGCGCAAGGTGAAACTTGTGCGAGGCAAGACGAGTTAGACGCTGGTACTGCGGGACTGCTTCGCTCCGCTCGCAATGACGTTAAGGGCACTCTCAGTAACGTCACTGTGAGGAGCGAAGCGACGAAGCAGCCTCAGGAGAGATTGCTTCACTTCGTTCGCAATGACGCTATTGCCAGCAGAGTCAAAGTTCCGCCCCGCAACAAAAGCGTCATTCGCTTACCCAGTTACGAGCAGGTCAAGAGCGACCCCGTGCTTTACGCCCACGCCAATCGTGTGCTGCACTTGGAAACCAACCCCGGCAACGCCCGAGCATTGGTGCAAGCGCATGGCGAGGGGCGGACCGCTCGAGACGTTTGGATCAACCCGCCGCCCATACCGCTCACCACCGCCGAGATGGACCACGTGTTTGACTTGCCCTATGCCCGCAGCCCGCATCCTGTCTATGCAGATGCCAAAGGCGGTCATGATGGCGAGACGAAAATTCCGGCGTGGGAGATGATTCGTTTCAGCGTCAACATCATGCGTGGTTGTTTTGGCGGTTGTACGTTTTGCTCGATCACCGAGCACGAAGGTCGCATCATCCAAAGCCGAAGCGAAGGCTCCATCCTGCGTGAAATTGAAGACATCCGCGACAAGGTGCCAGGCTTTACCGGCGTGGTCAGCGACCTTGGCGGTCCTACCGCGAACATGTACCGCATTGGTTGCCGAACACCCGAGATTGAAGCGGCTTGTCGAAAACCCAGTTGCGTGTACCCCGGTATTTGTCCCAACTTGAATACCAGTCACGAGGCCTTGATACAGCTTTACCGCAAAGCTCGGGCGATACGCGGCGTGAAAAAAATCCTCATCGGTTCAGGTCTGCGATATGACTTGGCTGTGGAAAGTCCCGAGTATGTGAAAGAGTTGGTGACCCACCATGTGGGTGGCTACCTAAAAATTGCGCCTGAACACACCGAGGGCAGTCCTCTGTCGATGATGATGAAGCCAGGCATTGGCTCTTATGACCGCTTTAAGCAGATGTTTGACAAGTACAGTGCCGAGGCGGGTAAGAAGCAATACTTGATTCCCTATTTCATCGCGGCACACCCGGGCACCCGCGACGAAGACATGATGCATTTGGCGGTGTGGTTAAAGAAAAATGGTTTTCGCGCAGACCAAGTGCAAACCTTCTACCCTAGCCCCATGGCGACGGCGACTGCCATGTACCACTCAGGCAAAAACCCTTTGCGTCGCGTAGGCAGAGAAAGTGAATCGGTGGACATTGTGCGGGGTGACAAACGCCGCCGTTTACACAAAGCGTTTTTGCGCTACCACGACGCCAATAACTGGCCGCTGTTGCGCGAGGCCTTGAAAGCCATGGGCCGTGCCGATTTGATTGGCAACGGCAAGCAACATTTGATCCCGCGCTTTCAGCCTTTGAACACCGAGGGCTACACCAGCAGTCGGCGCAAAAACAGCACTTCTGTGGCTGCCAAAACTTCCCCCGTCACTCAAGGACGGGTGAAGGCCTCACCGGGCAAGATGCTGACACAGCACACTGGGTTACCACCGCGCAAGACCAAGTAAGCCTCGTCATTGCAAGCAGTTGTTGTCATTGAGAGCAGCTCTTGTCATTGCTAGGCCTTTAGGTCTTAGCAATATTTGTTTAGCGCATGGTGTGCAGTGGCAAGTCGTTTGCTAATGCCATTGCATCAACCTGCTTACGGGTCAAGGTGGCGAAAAATGCAGTCAGATGAGTTTTGGTCTTGGGTAGCAGCATGATGTTTTGCTCCGGTTTGCTTGATGGCAAACCGGCTACCTGCGCCAATCGAGCCGCAAAATGCGGCTCCAAAGCGGCCACTGCGACTCTGCCGTTTTTGCAAAGATAGACTGCATAACCCGCATGGGCCCCTCCCACAGAGCCTTTTGGCGTTGTCAGCCCCCATTGGCGTGGCAGAGCTAAATACGCTGCCGCACCTTCCAGCGCCACTTCATGGAAAACGCCTTTGCCGTGCGACCGACCTGGTTTGCCTCGTTGCCATAAAACCTTGAGAACCGCCTCACTGGCTTGTAGCGAGCCCGCCATGTCCGCAAACAAGGTGGCTGGAAGGTTCAAACTTGTCACCAAGTCATGGGCAGCCAAATAGGTCAGGTCGTGCCCGGGTATTTCTGCAACTGCACCAGCCGAACCCACAATGCTGACCATGTTCAAGGCAGGAAATTTGTCGTGCAAATCAGCCCAACTCAACCCTAACTTTTTCAGTGCTGAGGGGCGAAACGATGTCAGCAGTACATCGGTCTGAGCTAACAGTTTGTGTAACTGCACTTGGCCCTTGTCGGTTTTCAGGTCGGCTTGCAGGACTTTCACACCACGGTGCAACTGCGCATACGCATGGGGAGCGTACATGCCCATGGGGTCGGTGCTTGTCCCTTTGACAATACCAGCAGGCGACAGGGGTTCGAGCTTGGTGCATTTCGCTCCCATGTCGGCCAAACGCATGAGCGCCGCGGGGCCGGGCAGGTTCAACGCCACACTCAAAATACGTATGCCTACGATGGTCTTGTCGGAGGGTTTCAAGATGGTCAATTTCGTTGCCTTAAGGTTGTCCAAAATCCAAGGGTAAACCGACATAGTTTTCAGCCAGTGATGTTGACAAGGCATGGCTGTTGACCAAATAGTCCAACTCAGCTTCCTGCATTTTTTGGCCAAAGCCTTCGCTTTCAGGAAAGCGGTGCATCAAGGTGGTGAGCCACCATGAGAAGCGCTCGGCTCGCCAAATGCGGGCCAAAGCACGTTGCGAATAATGATCGACACCTGCTGGGCTTTTTTCTTTGAAAAACTCAATGAAAGCGCTGCTGAGGTATTTCACATCGCTGGCGGCCAAGTTCAAGCCTTTGGCACCGGTGGGCGGCACAATGTGGGCTGCGTCACCTGCCAAGAACAATCGTCCAAAGCGCATAGGTTCCGCCACAAAGCTGCGCAGCGGTGCAATGCTTTTTTCAATCGAGGCGCCAATCACCATGCGATCTGCCATCTCAGGGTCTAGGCGCTTGCGTAACTCGTCCCAAAAACGCTGGTCACTCCAGTCCTCTACTTTGTCGCTCAAGGGGCATTGAACGTAATAGCGACTGCGTGTCATGCTGCGCATAGAGCACAGTGCAAATCCACGCTCGCTGTTGGCATACACGATGGCGTGGGTAGATACAGGCGGTACATCGGCCAACACACCCAACCAGCCAAAGGGGTAGACCTTCTCAAATTCGGTGATGGCGCTCTTGGGCACACTGGCACGGGCCACGCCGTGAAAGCCGTCACAACCAGCGATGAACTCGCAGTTCAAAACATGCGGCATGCCATCTTTAACATAGTGCACCTGAGGGAAACTGCCGTCAAAGTCGTGCAGACTGACCTCACTGGCTTCGTAAACCGTGCTAATACCCAAGCGAGCGCGTTGCGCCATCAGGTCTTTGGTGACCTCGGTTTGGCCGTAAGCGGTGACCACTTTACCGCCGGTGAGTTTTGTCACTTCGATGGGGTGGCGGGTATTTTTAAACACGAGTTCGATGCTGTGGTGAATGGTTCCATGGCTTGAGACACCCGAACCCACACCGGCTTCGTGCAGCAAATCAACGGTGACTTGTTCCAAGATGCCAGCGCGTATGCGTCCCAATACGTAATCGGGACTTTGTCGCTCGACGATGACATGATCGATGCCTGCTTTGTGCAGCAAAGCACCCAGCAACAAACCGGAAGGTCCTGCGCCGATGATGGCGACTTGGGTGCTGCTGGTGGACATGTTCAAACCCCCAGGTGTTGATTCAACACATCTGGTTGAGCAAGCAGAGTTGCACTTGCTCCTTCGAACACCACTTCACCTTTCACCAGAATCACGTTATGCTGGGTGATTTGGGTCACGTGCTGCCAGTTCTTGTCCACAATCACGGTGCTGATGCCCGACTTGGCCACCAAGGCGCATATGCGCCATATCTCTAAAGCGATGAGTGGCGCCAAGCCTTCGGTGGCTTCGTCCAGCAGCAGCAAATCGGGGTTTGTCATCAAGGCCCTGCCAATGCTGAGCATTTGCTGCTCGCCACCGCTGAGTTGCTGGCCACCGTGACGCAAGCGTTCACCCAAGCGCGGAAAGGTGTCGAGCACACGTTGGTAAGTCCAGTCTTGTTGACCGCGCACACCAGCGCGAGCAGCCATCACTAAATTTTCGTGAACACTGAGGTTGCCAAAAATACCTCGGCCTTCGGGGACATAGGCCATGCCCATATTGGCGATGGCATAGGGTGTGTGACCTTGGATGGCTTGGCCTTGAAAAGCGATGTCCCCGCTTCGCGGTTTGACCAAACCCACCATGCTTTTCAGCAGCGTGGACTTGCCCATGCCATTGCGCCCCATGAGACCCACGGTTTGTCCACGCTCTACATTGAAATCAAGGTTATGCAGCACATGGCTGGCACCGTAATAGGTGTTAAGCCCCCGCACTTGCAAAAGCATATTGCTCATGGTGTGGCCTCGCCAAGATAAGCCGCTTGCACTTTGGCGTCACTGCGAATCGCTTCTGGCGTTCCGCTGGCAATCACGGTGCCGTTGACCATGACGGTGAGCACATCGGCTAAGGCAAACACCGCGTCCATGTCATGCTCAACCAGCAACATGGCGTGGTCTTTTTTCAATGCTTGCAGCAACGCCACCATGGTTTCGGCTTCGGCTGCACCCATGCCAGCCAAAGGTTCGTCCAGCAGCAGAACATCAGGAACGGTAGCCAAGACCATGGCAATTTCCAACTGTCTTTGAATGCCGTGGCTAAGAATGGCAGCAGTTTTATCTTTAGAGGTAGCCAAACCAGACAACAGTAAAGCGCGTTCGGCACGTTCCACTACGCTGAGGTTTCGGTCGGCACGACTGAACCAAGACAAGGGGTTGAAGGGCGCCAAGGCGTCTTTGGCTTGAGCGGCGAGCATCAAGTTATCCCACACAGTAAGCGGTAAAAACACATTGGTTTTTTGATAGCTGCGCCCCAAGCCTTGCAAGGACAAACGGTGGTGTGGCCAGCCCGTGACCGATTGGCCTTTGAGCCATAACTCGCCGCTGCTGGCTGCGATGTCGCCACTCAGCAAATGGGTGAGGGTGGTTTTACCCGCGCCATTGGGGCCAATCACTGCATGGAGTTGATCTTTGTACAAAGACAGCGACACGCCATTGACCGCCAACAAACCACCAAAGCGTTTGCTCAAATGTTTGGCTTCTAACAAAGGTTCAGTCATCTTGTGAACTCCGAGGGCGCAGCAAGCCCATCAGTCCTTGGGGTGCGATGACCACCACCAACACAATCAATGAGCCCATCCACAACTGCCAGTGTTTGCCCAGATCAAACTCGCCCACCTTGGGCAGGTCTTTGAAAAAGTGCATGAATAACTCAAAACCAAAAGCACCGATCAAGGCTCCCGCCACATTGCCCATGCCACCCAAAATCACCATCATGATGGCGTGTGCGCTCATATGAAAACCCATCAACTCCGGATTGACGTAACCCGACTGCGCCGCCCAAAGATAGCCTGCCAAACCTGCCAGTGCGCCTGCCAAGGTGAAAGCGGTCAGCTTGTAGCTGAAGCTGGCATAGCCCAAAGCTTGTGTGCGGTGTTCATTCAAGCGAATGCCATTGAGGGTTCTTCCGAAAGGGCTCCATAACAAACGACGTAAAAAACCATATACCAACAACATACTGACCAAGGTGAAGTAGTAAAGCACTTGTTTGTTTTCAAAGTTCAAGCCCAAAGCAGAAGGACGTACATTGACGTAAAGACCATCCGAGCCGCCCAAGGCCTTGTTGTCGAAAAACAGGAAATACACCATTTGCGCAAACGCCATGGTGACCATGATGAAGTAAATGCCTTGGGTACGCACCACAAAAAAGCCAATCACCAAGGCCAGCAAGGCAGAAGCCAAGACAGCCAAAGGCAAGGTGGTGAGCCAACTGGCACCTGCATCAGCCGGTGACAAAAAAGCCAGTACATAACCCGCCAAACCGAAATAAGCTGCGTGCCCCAGCGACACCAAACCGGTGATGCCTTGAAGCAGGTCCAAGCTCATGGCGAAGATGGCCAAAATCATCATGCGCGTGACCATTTGGGTGTAAAAGTCTTGACCTGCAAAAGGAAAGACGAGCAAAGCGATCAAGCCTAAGCCCAGCAAAACTTGTACGCTGCGCGGCAGGGTTTCCAAGTGTCCTTGTGGCGTGCTCATTGTTTGAACAAGCCTTCGGGTTTGTAGAGCAGCACCAAGGCCATCAGTACATAGACCAGCGTACTTGCAAATTGCGGCAACAAGACCTTGCCAAAGGTGTCGACTAAGCCCACCAACAAGGCCGCGGTAAGTGCACCGCGCACCGAACCAATGCCGCCAATGACAACCACCACAAAGCACATGATCAGTACTTGCGAGCCCATAAAGGGGTAGACGCTGGAAAGTGGGGCAATCAGCATGCCTCCCAAAGCCGCCAGCGCTATGCCCATGGCAAAGACAAGCGAATGCAAGCGAACAATATTGATGCCCAAGCTTTGAGCCATGTCGCTGTTGAAGGCGCCTGCACGAATTTTCATGCCCAGTTTGGTTTTACTGATCAGCAACCACAAGCCTAAAGCCAAGGCGGTGCAAACCGCCAGCATGAATAAACGGTAGGCGGGATACGACAAGTTTTCTGTCAGTTGTATGGACCAGTCAAGCACTGCAGGTACGGCCACGCTGTGCACATCGTCTCCCCACAGCATGGAGCGCAGTTCTTCAAAAATATAGATCAGGCCAAAGGTGAGCAAGACTTGGTCGAGATGGCTTCGGTGGTAAAAATGCTTGAATAGCAGTTTCTCTAGCAACCATCCGACCGCGATACTGATCAAGGTGCCTGCCAGAATTGCCAAAGCCAAATTGCCCCAAGCGCTCGTCAGGGCATAAGCCATGTAAGCGCCCAGCATGTAAAAAGCGCCATGGGCCAAATTGACCACGCCCATGATGCCAAAGATCAAGGTCAGACCTGCTGCCAACAAAAACAGCAGCAGACCGTACTGAACGCTGTTGAGAAGTTGAATAAAAAAGTTAGCGAGATCCATCAGCCCAACTTGCAACCAGCGCCTGAATCTGATAGGGCCTTGGCTGCCACACCCAGCACCTTGTTTTCCTTGCCCTCGACCACACGCAAGTACATGTCTTGCACAGGGTTGTGGGCTTTGCTCATGGTCCATTTGCCGCGTGGACTGTCGATGACTGCGCCTTCCATGGCGGCATAAAGCTCTTTTTTATTCGACAAATCACCATTGACTGCCTTTGCGCCTTGCAACAACAACAAACCCGCGTCATAACCTTGAACCGCGAAAACATCGGGCTGCATTTTGTAGGTTTTGGCATAGGCCAATCGGAATGCGTCGTTACGCTTGCTTGCCAGCGAAGCGCTGTAATGCAAGGTGGTCATGATGCCTTGGGCAGATGGAGCCAACTCGTCGTCTAGCAAGCCTTCCGTGAGGAAGCCAGAACCATACAAGGGAATCTTGCCCTTCAAACCTGCCGCAGCGTAATCGCGTATGAACTTGGATGCACCGCCACCCGAGAAAAAACACGCTACTGCATCGGGTTTGATGGACGCAATTTCGGTCAGCAATGCTTGGAACTCTACATTGGGAAAAGGCAGACCTAACTCTTTGACGATGGTGCCGCCAGCAGCCAAATAGCCGTCTTTGAAGCCTTCACCTGCTTCATCGCCTGCGGCATATTTCCATGTAATCCAGACCGCTTTTTTGTGACCTTTTTCCACCATGACCTTGCCCAGCGCTTGGGTGGTTTGGCCATTGCTGAAAGAGGTGCGAAACACATTGGGCGCACACAAGGCGCGGGTGGCAGCGTGCATGCCGGCATTGGGGATGATGTTGAGAACGCCGGTTTCGCGAGCGACTTTGTGGATGCCCATTTGAACGCCAGAGTGAACCGTGCCAATCAAGACATCGACTTTGTCGCGTTGCACCAGTTTGTTGGCGTTTTCCACCCCTTTGGAGGGCTCGGATTCGTCGTCCACCTTGAAAAACTCCACCTCACGACCCCCGACTTTGCCGCCTGCTTCTTGCAAGGCCATGCGAAAGCCGTTGTCAATGGCCACCCCTAGCTGTGTGAAAGTGCCTGTGTAGGGTAGCATCAAGCCGATGCGCAATTTGCTGTTTTGAGCTTGTGCGGGAAACCAAACTCCCGAACTGGCTGCACCTGCTATGGCTGCAGTGCTTGTCAATAGTTGCCTGCGAGAGGTCATGGAGTTCTCCTGAGAGGATGTTTACTTAGAAATAGCACGCAGTTTAAAGCGTTGAATTTTGCCGGTAGCGGTTTTGGGCAATTCGCCGACAAACTCGACCCAGCGCGGGTATTTGTAGGGCGCAAGATGCGATTTGACATGCTGCTTCAATTCATCAGCCGTCAATGAATGCCCGGGCTTGTTCACCACAAAAGCTTTGGGCTTGGTCAAGCCCTGTTCGTCGTCAACCCCGATGACTGCCGCCTCCAAAACCCCAGGGTGCGTCATCAGCGAGGCTTCGACTTCAAAAGGCGACACATAGATACCGCCTACCTTCAACATATCGTCGCTGCGACCGCCATAGGTGTAGTAGCCGTCTGCGTCGAAGCTGTATTTGTCGCCGCTACGCGTCCACTCACCCGCAAAGGTGTGCTTGGTTTTTTCGCGGTTGTTCCAGTACATGATGGCGGACGTGGGGCCCTGAATTTGCAACTCGCCCAACTCACCCACCGCGCAGGGGCTTCCCTCGTCATTGACCAAGCGCAGGGCGTAGCCAGGCACCACTTCACCGGTGGTCCCATAGCGAACACGGCCAGGGCGGTTGGATAAAAAGATGTGCAGCATTTCGGTCGATCCAATGCCATCCAAAATCTCAACACCAAACTCGGCTTGCCAACGCTTGCCGATCTCAGCGGGCAAGGCTTCACCTGCGCTGGTACAGACGCGTAAATTCAATTCTTGCGCAGCAGGGCGATCGGCGTCTGCAAGCAGGCTGGCAAACAGGGTTGGAACGCCATAAAAAACCGTGGGCTGATGGGTCTTGAGCAAATGGAAAACGTCTGCGGGTGTGGCACGTTTGCCCAGCAGCACCGTGGTGGCACCTTGCGCCAGTGGGAAGCTGAGTGCATTGCCTAAGCCGTAGGCGAAGAACAATTTGGCCGCAGAAAACACCACATCGTTTTCTTGCAGGCCAAGTACGCCTTGGCCATACAAATGCGCTGTTTGAATGATGTGGCTGTGCAAATGCAAGGTTCCTTTGGGCGAACCGGTTGATCCGCTGGAGTACAACCAAAAACACACGTCATCGGCCAAGGTGTTTGCAGTGTGTGTCAAACGCTGAGAGGTTTGAATCACATGCGCAATGCTTTTGGCATGTCCATGCGACGCGTCAGAGTTGATGAACACCTGCTTACACGCAGGGACGTTGTGCATGATGTCGGCAAACTGTGGCCACAAGGCTTCTGACACCAACAAACCATGGGCTCTGGAGTCTTGCAACATGAACTCGTAGTCTTTGGGTGTGAGCAAGGTGTTCGCTGCCACCGGCACTACCCCCGCCAAGATACAGCCTAAGAACAGCACCGGCCACTGCAAGCTGTCGTGCATACACAGCAAAACACGTTGTTCTTGTTGAAAACCTGCCTCTAGCAGGCCTTGGGCAAAACGGTAGGCTTGATCTTCTAGCTGGCCATAGCTCAGTGTTTCGCCAGTCGTCGCATCGATATAGGCCGTTTTGTCAGAACGCATTGCATGTCGCGAGAGCAAATCTTGCGAAGCGTTGTAAAACTTTGGAACGACCACGCCGGGTAAAGGACTTGGGATAGCAGAAGGAC
>Ga0114973_10002153_pt1 | contig 14464 bp, 19 predicted proteins | sample M_140807_MF_Meta_FD_87025 | JGI IMG/M metagenome (GOLD analysis project Ga0114973, IMG submission 87025) | Freshwater microbial communities from Lake Montjoie, Canada to study carbon cycling - M_140807_MF_MetaG | ecosystem: Environmental > Aquatic > Freshwater > Lake | place: Lake Montjoie... | reverse complement strand
GGTTGTGGCCAACCCAGTTGAGCCAGCGGAACTGCGCACCCGAGCCGTCCGACGCCTGGAGCGTGACCTGGGGGAGCGTGCACTGGAGGTAGACGCGGTGGATTAGATCGCCGTTGCGGCTGATCGTGCACTGCACCTTCTTGCCGAAGTTCGCCGAGCCGTTGAACGTCTGCTCAATGGACTCCATGGCGAAGTTCGTGTGGCGGCGGTAGACCACCTTGAAGAAGGTAATCTGCGGGTTGCCCGTTAGGTAGATATCCTGGGCGCCGTAGGCGACAAGCTGCATTAGACCACCGGATCCCATAGTTGTTTATACCTGAGCCCGAGAAAATAATTTTCGGCTCCGGGAGGTTTTTTGTCATGAAATTGACCCGCACGGGTCCTACGGTCTAAACCTTCATATTTACTTTTCTTAGTATAAGTGGTACCATGTCCCAACCCTTATCGTTAGACAACCTATTGAAGCCAATGGGTGAAAACGAGCCCGCGGCTGCCCGAATACCTAAGACACTAGAACCTGCAAAAACATTGGAATCTTTCCACACACAACAAATTCATAAAATTCGCGAGGAGAAAAATAATCTTCCGAAACTGCGTTCAGAACTTGCCGAAAAGAAGGAAAAACTTGCTGCAGTTGAGCGCCAATTTATGGAGCCAAGTGCACTAACTAACGCAAACGACGTATTAATCCTGGCTTCCAGACAAAAGTTAGAAGAAGACGTGACGGCTTTGGAAAAGGCTATTCAAAAACTCGAAGACGGTACCGCCGAAGCCGATTACTTTTTACGCGTTGGCGATATCCTATTTTCGTATAGTGACGCTCAGGAGCGGATTGCCGGCGGCGAAAAACCTGTTGAAGCGGCGGCAAAAGGAAAAATGCCCGCCAATAGCGTCTATTCGTATTTTACTACGGAGATTGACGATAAGTCTACCAAGACAAACGACCTTGTGCCCGAAGTACGTAGAGCGTCTGCGATTACAAACACAATTGGATTTAAGCGTGATAAGGCACTGGAGTCGTATTTGACCGCACTTAATCCTACCGCTATCCAACACGAAAATAGTATCGCCTCATCCATTACGGAAAACTTTGGAAATTGTGCTATTTGTGAATCTGAAATGTTATTTAATGAGACCTTTTTGGACTGCCCTCAGTGCGGATACCGTGACTATGTCCTGGTTGATTCTGAGAAGCCGTCCTACAAGGACCCGCCGCGCGAAATGTCGTACTACGCCTATAAGAAAATTAATCACTTGAACGAATGGTTGGCGCAATTCCAAGCAAAAGAAACTACCGAAATATCGCCTGCTATTCTGGACCAAATCAAACAGGAACTCCGTAAGGAACGTATTACCGACATGAGCAAACTCAAGCCTTCCAAGTTGAAGGATGTAATTAAAAAGTTAAAGTTAAATCGTTGCTACGACCACGTAGCCCATATCTTGAACCGGCTCAACGGTATTTCGGCGCCCGTTTTGTCGCGCGAAGTAGAGGAAAAACTTCGGTATATGTTTAAGGAAATCCAATTTAGTTTCGTGAAACATTGCCCTAAGAAGCGCTCCAACTTCTTATCGTACTCTTTTGTATTGTATAAGTTCTGCGAGTTGCTTGAGTTAGACGATTATTTACCGTGTTTTCCGCTGCTCAAAAGCCGCGAAAAGTTATATATGCAGGATAAGATATGGCAGAAGATTTGTGAAGATATGGGCTGGGAATTTATTAGAACTGTGTAAGAATACTTTTATATAGTTTATTAAATTCGTGGTTATAAATTGTTAAATATACTTCATAAAATCGCTCAGGGTACTTTTTCGCCTCTGCAATTGCAACGGCGTGTGCCTTTCTACTTGCTTCGCTACATACAGGTATTAAAATACTAATATTTGTATGTGTTTGTTTTTTTACGTCCATTAGCGGATCCCTAGAGATTCGTAATAACTTTTCTCGTCTATTTTAACGGGCTGGGGCTGGGGCTGTTTCTGGTTCTGGTTCTGATTTTTTGGAGGCTCCGTTAGAAACATATTGCTGACACCGCTTATCGGCAGAATAGCACCGTAACCGAGCGTATCAATAATATACGAAAAGAGCGGTTTGTTTTCGTGATTGGACTCAAAAATAATCGTAGGATGATTATTTTGTTTGATAGTCTGGGTGGCACCTTTGAGCACATTTAACTCATTATCCTCTACGTCCATCTTGATAAACGTAATATTTCGGAAATTATACGAATCCAGCGTATGTACTTCTACCTGCTCTTGGGCAAGGACCGGATCGGCAAATGATTGTAGTGACGACCCACCGCCGTCGTGACTACGAATATTCAACGTCATCATTCCTACCTGTGTGTTTGCGCCTAATGCTACGTTGTGTGCCGTTACGTTTTTTGCATTGGATAAGGCAATACTGCCACACAAAGCGTAAAAAGTCATCTTCTGCGGCTCAAAACTATGAACCTTGGCTGCATGACCTGCTAGTGCAATAGAATAGGTTCCCGTATGTGCCCCAATATCTAGAACCGTACCCTGTTTACAGAACTGCTTACACCATTCAATAAGACCCTTTTCAAATAGTCCGTGCTGAAGATAATACGGTAGATTATTTGCAGGAAGAATATACGATGCCTTTGAATTGAGAAATACAAGTTGATTATTTTCATCCCTTGCCACATCATCGGCTGAATGTTTCGTAAGAATAAAATATGTCGTTGACATTCTCTACGATTAGGTCTAAATCTTACTCTAAATAGAGACATATCCCGAATGCCCGTCTATGTCGGATTTGATATGGGTATCCGCAATCTAGCATACTGTGTCATTGAACACGGTATTTCTGGGGAATGGACCATTGCCGCCTGGGACAATGTGGATTTGCTTGAAGGCGGCGTTACCGCCCAGACCGCCAAATCGTGCAACGGTTGCGGCGGCGGCGCAAAGTGGATTTGTGTAGGGGACGGGACGAAATGGTGTAAGGCGTGTGCTAGCGGTGTTCGTGTCAAGAAATCGGCTACTTCAAAGCCGATGCTACCCTGCTTACCTTGCGATATGAGTGCGAAAGAGCTCAAGGCGCTTGCTACTGGTCGTGGTGTAGATACCAAGAAAATGAAAAAGCCCGATCTTGTGATGTGGGCGCAAAAGATGTACTTAGTTCCCTGGAAAGCGGTAAAGACAATGTCGGTTAGTTTGGATACGATTCGTAAAGCTATGGATACCTGGTTAACATCTGTACTTTCGTCAATGGCTCGGGCTGAATTGATTCGGTTGGAAAATCAGCCGGCGATGAAAAATCCTACTATGAAATCGGTACAGATTATGCTGTATACGCTTCTGGCACATCGGTTGGAAACAGAGTATTTTTGGACCGGCAATATTGACTTTGTCCACGCCGGCGTCAAGTCGCGCGCCGTAGATTATACCGATATTAGCGGAGCTTCAGGCGAGTACAAGGCACGCAAGGACGGTGCAGAAGCCGATGTTACTGCTATTTTGGCAGCGGGTGGGGCGAAGGCTTCTGTATGGGCTAAGTACTTTGCTGGTCGGACCAAAAAGTCCGATTTGGCGGACGCCTTTTTGATGGCTTATCGTTCATAACCGTTCCCATTTTGTCCAAACGTAATTATAATCGTACTTACATACGTGTGTAGCTTTTAATAAATCAAAATAACGTTGGAGTTTTTCATCATTCGTTGGAGAACGATAGTGGAACTGAACAATAAGATAGCGGATATTTACCTGAAAATTATTGGAAAAAATGTAATCTAACAGATCATACTCAGCCCCTTCAATATTAATATGTAACAAATCTATCGTAGTTATATTCTTCTCGGTTAGAAAGTCAAAGAAATCACGCATAGAACAGTTGGTAGCACTATCAGAATTTCTACTCGTTATCATACTTGTTGAATCATCCGCCATATTCATAAAAAAATCAAAATTGCCCTTACCCAATCCATACGGTAGTACAGTAATATTTGGATGTGAGGCACACGCTTCAGCCGCCTCTTTTGCAAACGGAATCATAGGTTCAAATGTGTATATTTTAGATTTATATAGATCGGATAGCAACTTTGTAGTTTTTCCCTTATAAGTTCCTAAATCAATAATGACGGAATCGGAATTCATATTCATTCCCTCAACATATCCGTGAAACATATTATCTGCATAAAACCGGTCAACTTCACTCATAGTATATTTTTGATATATGTAAAATATCTAAAATATAACCGCACTCAGATATGCGTTTGGGAATCTAAAACGAAGACAAAGGAGGTAAAAGAAGGAAACTATGAGCGGTCCTACGATCCGTATATCCGACGGCGGGTCATTCCCCGAAATCTCGGCGAGCCAGGACATTGGTCGGTCACTTGACCTCAACCAGAACGATTTTGACCTCAATCTCCTGGGCAATCAGCGCAAGATTGCGGGTTCTATGGGTCGTCCGGCGTCTCCGGCTGCCGAAATAAAGGCGGTGGACGATATTGAATTTGTGAGCCTTGACGATACAAATGTGACCTTTGATGTGAAGCCGTCCGGTGGCGGTGATAACATTCGCATTATGCGTGAGACCGGACCCACTGCACCTGTCGGCGGCGGAGGTGGCAGCAGCAATGAGACATTCCGTCTTGGCGGTCCTGTCTCATCGGCACCCACAACGTCCACACAGGCGGCACCTGCAGCAAGTGTCACGGCAAGTTCCAGTACTACCGCTGCTCCCGCTGCTAAGTCCTGGTTTTCCAGCATTCCTGGACTAGGTGGTGCAACGGCGACAAATAGTGCCGCCAACGCCGCCGCTGCAGCCCCTGCCGCCGGTGGTTTCCGCAGCTGGTTTAGCGGTAGCGGTAGCGGCGGTGGCGCTGAAGCACCTGCTCTTGCTCAGACACCCGCTGTATACCTGACCCCCGAACAAGAGGCAGTAAAGAAGACGGAGGGACTGACGATTCTTGAGCGTATGGACCGCAAGGGTATTAGCGGTACCAAGATGTCAATGAGCAATACTATGGAGGAGATTAACTCCGAGGTAGCACGCCGCAAGGACTCCAAGGGTCTCGAGGCGTCGGTTCGCTTTCAGCGCTCCATGCTCACAACGGTCACCAGCGGTATGGAGTTCCTCAATAGCCGCTATGACCCGCTCGGACTCCATCTGGACGGCTGGTCTGAGCAGGTCAACGAGAACATTGAGGACTACGATGAGATTTTCGAGGAGCTGTACGACAAGTACAAGGATAAGAGCAAGGTGGCGCCTGAGGTGCGCCTAATTCTGTCGCTCGGTCTGTCCGCCGGTATGTGCCACGTCACCAACACGATGTTCAAGTCGCGTATGCCTGGTATGGACGACATTCTCCGTAATAATCCCAATTTAGCGCGGGAGTTTGCACAGGCGGCTGCACGTGAGTCGGTCGGACCTGGCTTTGCGAACTTTATGTCGCTTGGACAGCCTGGAGGTGGGCGTGGCGGTCAGCAGGGCGGTGGCGGTCAGCAGGGCGGCGGCGGTCAGCAGATGCCGCCTGAGATGCGCCAGGCGCCGATGCGTGAGCAGGCACCGATGGAGGAGCAATCGGAGCCAGAGGGTATGCCTAGCGGCGGCTTTATGGGTATGATGGGCAATATGATGGGTGGTATGATGCCAGGTCTCGGTGCGGCGATGCCCGCAATGCCAATGGCGGGTCCCCCTCAGGCAACCACAGTCCGTCGTGAGATGCGTGGTCCTACCGGTGTAGATGACATCCTCAAGCAGCTCAACGAGGGTGGACGTCGTGATGCCGAGGAGACTGGGTCTATCGGTAGTGCATACACAACGGAGACGATGCGTCGTGCCGGACTCAATCGCCGCTCTAAGAAGACAACGGCGACGCAGCCTACGGGCAGCGAGCTGACGCTCAACGTCTAATAAATTAATCTTCAATTTGTTCAATAATATTGAAACTGTTGAATTATTCCTCCTTAGGAGTTTCTGGTTTTTTAGGCTCTGGTGGTTGCTCATCGGCTTTATTCAATGTGAAAAACTTTTTCACATTTTCTTCATATGTCTTTTTCTGCTTCTCTATATCGTGTCCGCACCACGACGGAATTAAACAATACGGGCTATGCTCATTCGCAACAACCCAAACGATAGAGAAGAAGAGTAAAGTGACCCAGAAAGCGGCAGCTAAATTACGAGTTGCGATAAACACAACTGTAAAGAATAATGCAGGTCGTAACCAAGGTGCCGCTAAGAATTCCTCCTGTTTCTTTGTCAACTCCAAGGAAAGGAAACGACCTCCTAAGTTGAGCAGCAACATAAAACAGCCAATAATATACGGATTTGTATTCACAAAAATAATTGCCTGAGAAAAAGGGTCTAAGACGCCGCCGGTGCCCTGAAATGGCTGACCCGTATTGTTATTTGGGCTAGGGTGGGGAGATAGTGTAGGTGGCAAATTTGTCGGTTGTGGCGGTGAAGGCATCTGCGATGGAATATTTAGGGGCGCCATACCACCAGCTGTCGGTGCTGGCAAATACGGATTCACCGATGTTGTCGGTAATGCTGGGGGCGGCATAGGGTGCGGACCAGGTTGTCCTATATAACAACTACCACCCATTGTGGGTGGGGCGGTCGGTGGGGGCAAATACGGATTTACCGATGTTGTCGGCAAAGCGGGTGCCGGTGCAGGATGCGGACCTGGTTGTCCTATAAAACACGAACTTACCGGAGTCATCCAACTGCCGGCAGTTTTCTTAGCACGTCTAGGCATCGTGTATCCTTATGGTGGAGTGCCATTTTATTCATAATGTCCGCAGGACATTACGAATAAAATACGGCAACGCCGCCTACCGATGGTGGATTAGTATTTTTTATGTATCGGGAACCCTGTATTTCTTACAATGGGTGATCTGCTAGTAGATTAACGTCCGCAATCCAAAAGAATACAATAACAAGTAGTACTGACGCAAGCAGTTGGTGCGTTTGTGCCACATATGCTAATGCTAAACCGGCGGCAAAACGTGCAGCAGGATGAAGCGCCGCATTATGAAATCCAAAACTATAATGCCTATCAAAATCCAGTGAGAAGTATATTAGGAATACGGTAAGACCTATTGCTACAATAGTACCGTAATCCATCCGGGAATCTTCTTACTAAGTGTTTGGTTTAATCTGAAATAGCGGACGTACTTACATCCTTCTCCTGAATTGCTAGAGGCTGCTCCTTGAGCACCTTCTCAACAAACCATTTCTTTGAATTCGTCACCCAATCTACAGTATTGGAGGCGTTGAGGAATCCCTCAGGGCTGCGTGCTTCTGCCGACCATATCGACAGCAGGAAAAAGAAGAGCGCGAACGTTCCAGCGTAGAATCCTGTCCAGTAGCATAGCATTGCGGCTAGGGCAATTAGGAAGAATCCTACCGGTTGTATAAGGTAAAATCGGAGCTGGTGAGGAATACGGTTTGCAACGGCACCTAGGAAGACGAGCACAATGACGATTATCCACTTTGTGGCAATCGGCGGGTGCCAGATTGGACCTGAGAAAGAACCAGAACCGGGACCTGGCGGAGGATTCATACTATTTGTAATGGGCTCACATAGTTATTCATTAAAGTAGACGGATTGATATCGGTCCGAATCTTCACAGGTTGTTCAAAGAATGTCTTTCCAATTGATGTCATAAATCGTAGTCCTTTTGCCACATTCTTACTTGTATACGTAATCAGTGTCCTATGTGCTGCAAGTGCTTCGGCATCACTCGGATCTTGAGATGTAATTGCTGGTAATCCGCCTACAGGCTCAGGAATTGCTAACGGATCTGCTGGATTCTCAAACGATTCCGTCGTTTTAAAATAGCGTTGTGAATACCTTACTCGGTCCATCCACGCATAAATTGTGAGTACAACCGCCGCTGTAAACAGCCCGATTGATATTAAATGTGTTGCGTGCATCCTTATCTTGGAATAGGAACTTTATATGGTCCTGCCAGGACGCAGAAGGAAATCATTAAAATAAATAGACATCCCACGTTAGGGAGAGCAGATGTGCTCATTAGAAGAAGCTTTTACATCATTTACGGACACGTCCCGGAATGAAGACCAAGCACCAGCGAATGGTTCTCCGTCGCTCTTCTCTTTAGACGCTGATAAGAAACGTCGTAAGAAACGTCGTGCTGTGTTGCCGCCGCCCGAGCCCATGGTGATTGAGCCCGACCGTCCCGCTCACCGCCCGCTGCCTCCAGGTGAATTACTCGGTGGTTCGCCAATGAGTAATTCCAAAAGCAGTAGCGAGTCGGAGATGTTAAATGCTTTCGAAACCGCCGATTACTTCCCGCATCCCGCCCAAGATGTTGTAGATAAGAACGTATATCAACTTGAGCCCGACTGGGCAACCGCTTTTAATAATACCTCTATACCCGATTGGATTAAGAACCGTATGCCCACTCGTGAAAACGAGGCGCCCCTTGTTCCCTCACCGTGGCTAGACGGTCAGTCTACCCTCTGGCAGAAGATTGGTAAGAATGAGCAAACACAAGCCGACTTACAGGGTGCCGAAGTCGCCGCCAATGAACGCCTTGACGACCTCCAACGTAAACTTGATTCAATGTTCAATAAACTGGAGCAGATGGAAGTCACGAAATCGGAATCCAATCTGCTAGAGATTTTGCTATTTGTACTAGGCGGCATCTTCTTAATACTCATATTGGACATATTAGTGAAGCAGGGTACTCAGGCGTCTATGATAATAGCCTCCGCTGGGGGCGCTCAATTATACAAACGATACATGCCGCTCAGACAACTGTCCCGGTAAACGTGGCGTGCCTGCACCCGCTCCCGCTGTTGCCGACATAATCAACGACCGTGTCATAGGCTGTATAGCCGGTGTTGAATGAATCACCTCCGCATCCGGCTTGAATTCCACCGTCTTCTTGAGCGGCGTCTTACGCTTTGTTATCTCAGGCATCGGAGCACTTGCCGTATGAATTGTCGGTTTTGACATCGGAATCTTATAAGTCGTCGCTGCACCTCGGACCGCATTGAGCACCTGGCTCAACGGGCTTTCGTGCTTCCGATAAATCTCGTCGTGAGACCGCCAACTTACAAACAATAAATTCGGATGCGTGTATTCTACGGTATAACCTATATTCCGTAGATTCCAAACAATATAAAGGATTGCGTCGCCAATATCAAACCGCGGGGTTCCTGGAATAAACTCAGGTACCACATACCATAGCGATTTCTCATTGCCGGGAACACGTGCGACCGCTTTTACCTTATTATAAATCTGCTGTAAAACCATATTATAGATACGTATTCGTGTACTATCCCGTTTCGCCTCTTCCGTATATAAGGAAGCCGGCACAAGCATTGGCGGCACCAACGAATCTACTGGCATCTTGATGTTATATGCGTAATTATTTTGGATTTCATTCCGCCGGTGATGATAGATGCTTCCTCGGCGCCTAGTCTTCGCCGGTGGCGGTACACGCTGTCTTGTCTTTGTAGAGGCTCTTCTTGTATTAGAAGCGGCGGGCGTACTTGAACATGTAAAAGAATACTGGGGGACCTCTGCAGGAGCGTTTTTAGCAACAGTTATGGCACTATCCGATTCTATCAGTAGTGTTCGTGAATTTATGTATGCTACCGACTATATCAAATTCCGTGATATTGATGTCAATAATCTATTGAATATCAATAAGTCGTGGGGTCTAGATAATGGTGATTCTCTTATTGGAGAAATTGAGCGTATATTAGAGCTTGTAAAACCTGGAGCCTCCGCATATCTAATGTCCGATATACCAAATCTGACAGTGGTTATAGCAAATCTCAGTACGCACGAAATTATTCTATGCACTGCAAAGACGCATCCTAACTTACGGGTTGTAGATGCAATTCGTGCAAGTATGAGCCTACCAATATTCTTCCGTCCTTATATTCATAAGGAAACTGGACATATTTGGATTGACGGTGCAGTGGGCGCAAATTTTCCTTGGGGATTATTGTCCTCGGATAAAGACCGCCGTGAATCACTTGGCTTCACATTTGAACACGCAACTGTGAAAACACCTGTAACAATTTCCGAATATATATTTTCTATGATCCATTTCGAAGGACCCAAGAAAATAAAGTATTTGAAGGATAACTATCCTAAAAATATTCTTTGGTTTCAAAATCTACCGTTTCCTGCGTGGTTTATGCGACTTCAACCCGCCGATTTTGAAATGCTAAAATCGATTGGTTCTACTGCTGCAAATGAGTGGCTTACTTCGACATCCGCTGAGCCTTCATATTCACGGTATCCTCAAGGAAAGAACGGAAGCTTGCCGTCTTGCGAGGACCGTCGTAATCCTTCACTAAGTTCCCCTCTGCATCATACAGAACAAACGTTGGGTAACCCGAAATCTTCAGACCCTGAACCGCCTCGGGATTCTTCTCCGCCTCAATTGCATTCAATGCGACTGACCGACCGCCGATGGTCATGGTAGAACCGAGCTTCTCAAACTCAGGCTTGGCGTGGTGGCAGTGCGGGCACCAATCCACATAGTACATATTGAACTTCCACGGGTTGGATGCAGACGGCTCTACGGTGCCCTCGAAGCCCTCCTGCGTTGTACGGCTGCGTGCCCATAGATAAATGAGAGTGAGACCTACAACAACCAATAAATACGGTAAGTACGAAAGTTTAAAGAGGTTAGCCATTCTTTACATAAGGAGTAGAAAATGCTTTCACGTGGTGTCCTGACGCAGTATCTTGTAAAACCTGATGGGGACGAAACCTGGTCGATTGACGATTGGAGCCGTGCGAAGACATTAGAAGCACGGTGGTCGGCACTTGGTGTATCAGAAGACGACCGTCGGCGTTATATTCCCTGTGCGGTGCTCGTCGCAAAATTTCCGGGGATAGTTTATCCTGACGCCATTATGAACCGACTTGCCGAGTTGTCCGTTGAAAATTGAAATGGATAGACGTGGTTATATAATCTGTAAAATGTCTGCAGGAAATCAAGAGTTTGATGCAAAGTTCTTTGATGACGCATCGGCAGCCTGGATGTCGAACAAGATTAAACATGCTGATTGTACGTATGTATATAAGTGTACTTATAAACATGCGAACGGCGAATCGTGCGGAAAAGCGGTAACAATTCAATCCACTATGAACTGCTGGGCTCACCGCGGCTCTATGAAGAAAAAGGAACTATAGAAATCCGCCTGTAGCAAAGTACTTACGAGTGCGATTGCGGTCCAAGGATTTACGCTTGAGTGTCTTTTTTGCACGGCAGGTTTTCACTTTCGTGGTCTTGATTTTGCTGCAGCCGCTGGAGAACGTATTCAACTCGTTACAGAGACCGTCAAAACTGTCGTGGGGCGCGTTCTCTTCGAGCTCTTGGCACATCGCTTTTTCGGCGTGATAGAGCCACTCAGTAACCGCTTTTCTACCGCATGCTAGCTTTGGGACGTGGGGTACCGCCTTTAGCCACGCCTTCTTCCACACAGGGAAAGGGAGAATATGGGGAAGGGATTCCCACCATAGTTTGAGTTTCGGTAGACGCTCAGCGATTGTCATCGTATTCCAACGGTTTTTAAGTTCGGGAGTCGCTGGATGTAGTGGGGCACCTGGTATCGGCGTGCTTGTCACATCACTACACGGAGTTGTATACGCAACGGAGTATAGGAAGTCCCAACCAATCATTGCCTGCTGCGTACACGACTGTTTCATCCACTTCTCATACCGCTGTTTGACGTTGTGCCAAGTAGGATCTTTGCCTGTAATCAACTTCTGCTCGCGGAGTTTACCATTTACACGATTATGAATACGGTACAACCAATTGGCGAACTCTTTTGTGTCCGTGGGAATCGGGTCGCTTGCATAATATTCTGTAAGTGACGCACGGCAGAACTTACACGGTAGCACGTACGGTAGATTCTGAAAAAATTGAAGAAGGTAACGTTTATTTAGGGTGGGTGCAGCAAACGCCACTAAGTGTAGCAGCCGCCAGCCACTCGGTCCCCAAAAGCGGGTATCCATCCTTACTTCCATGTGCGAAAATATCTGTGGTGGTTATTACTATAATTCGCCCTTTCAACTTTACTTGGGGGCTTCCCAAGTACCCAAGGCGGGTATCGGTGTGTTTACACGCGAAACGATTCCTGCCGGCTCATGTATTGATGAATATACCGGCGAGGTACTTTCATCAAACCGTATCAGTGATTACGTACTAGAAGTGCGACCTGACTGTTTTATTGATGCATGCGAGTTGCCGCGCTGTTATATGGCAATGATTAATGACTGTTCCTACATTGCTCGGCGGGTTATTCGGCGTAAAAAACGTTGGGTGACTATTACACCTAAGGCATATTACGATTTGTATGGGCGGCAGCTTCTTATAAATTGTGAGTTTGTGGTGAATAAAGCATCAGGACGCGCATTTATTCACTCACTTGTAGAAATACCTGCCGGTGCAGAACTCTTTATAGAATATGGTCCAGATTATTGGAAGTGCCGTTGATTATGAATCTAGTTATCTACCTTGGGACCCAAAGAATCTTTTTGTCTTTCGGCAAGAAGGGCGCGAATCTCTTCAAGCTCGTGTGTTTCCGTAACTGGTGTCTCAGTGACCTCCGTAACTGGCTCTACCTTCTTAACAGTAATCTCTGGATTAGCTATTAAATACTGTGTTTGATTTGTAGGCGTTTCAGAATATATGATTTTAGGCAGTCGTGCGGCTGGCTCAGATTCCGATACAGGTACGGGTATAGGCACTAAAGGTGTAACGGGTACTGGTGGTGGTGGTGCTACTGGTGCTACCGGTGCTACTGGTGCTGGTGGCTTCATTTGCTCCACCATAAACTTTTTGAGATCCTCTAACTGCTTCATCACATCTGCCGTTGATACAGATGGTGGTGGCGGTTCGTGTGCTGCCTTTGCCGCCAAACACGCCTCGCACTTACAACCCTCAGGAAGAGTGGGCGTTGGTATGTTGGGTCTAATATATGTGGAACCCCCTTGGGGTCCAAAGGAACCCCCTTGGGTCCTAAAAGAACCCCCTTGGGGTCCAAAGGAGCCAGGATTTCTAACAAAACTAGATGAATGCGCGGGTTCACGAATCAGCGTGTTTTCGTATGTGTTATCTAGATTATCAGTGTCGTATACATCGTATGTGTCATTCATTATTGTATTGCGTATGGGTCTGCGTTGCTGCATTGGTGTACTTGCCCGTGTATTTGTTAGTTGTATGCCTCCATCCAGAACAACATCATCCGAAAATGTGGGTGTAGGCGCAATGGTTACACGTGAATCCTTTTTGAGTATTGACTTTGGTGTCTGTGCTACAGCTGTAGCTTTTGGCTGCTCTACATTTTCTAAATCAGCTGGCTCGCCGGTCTGACCGAATGAGTTTTGTGCCGTATCAAGCAAATCCTGTGCTGATTTTGGTAGTACCGATTTCGGATCGTGTACAAAACTCTTGACCGAATCCGGTACCGGCAGTGAGTCTACAAGTTTTGTAATCTGTGCCGAACGTCCCTTTATGGCTGTAACCATAGAACCCATTCTGCCTAGCACTGACGTCTTTCCTGCAGCGTCTGCTGCTAGTTCCTCCTTTGTTCTTGGTCTGCCGGTGGCTATTCCAGGCGGGGTCTTGACACCCAGCGCACCCAAGAAATTTAGTGCACCACTACGCCGCATGGCATTTGTTCCCATAACCACACCCATCAAACCCACCAAACCCAGCGATACCGCGCCAAGAATTATACCAAGGGAGGAATTATCTGCAGCGGCAACAACTACGATTGGAATGGTCGCATTCAAGGAAGGAGATGCACTCATATTTGCGAATAAATTTGGTACTGGGGTGCCGGAGAAGCTCATAGTATTTAAAGAGGATGGGGAAAAACTGCCTGACACAGATATAGACATCGAAAGAGTAGGGGAGATTGATAGAGACTTTGATATACTGCTTGTGAGCGATAAGGATGGGCTTGCCGTTTTACCTGGTGAAGGGGAAGCTGTATTGCTTATAGAGGAGGAGATGGATTGATTTGGATTTGCAGATGTGCTACTTGACCCTGTTTGTGTTATGCTGGCACTTACCGATAGACTCGGCACAGGGGTATTTGAAGTCGTTTGTGTTGCGCTCACGGATACACTCGGCACAGGAGTATTTGAGGTCGTTTGTGTTGCGCTCGCGCCTACTGATATAGTTGGTACAGGAGTATTTGAACTTGTTTGTCCTGGTGTCGATGTAAATGACGGTGAAGCACTCACAGATACACTCGGCACAGGAGTATTTGAACTTGTTTGTGTTGTAGTGGATGTAAATGACGGTGAAGCACTCACAGATACACTCGGCACAGGAGTATTTGAACTTGTTTGTCCTGGTGTCGATGTAAATGACGGTGAAGCACTCACAGATACACTCGGCACAGGAGTATTTGAACTTGTTTGTCCTGGTGTCGATGTAAATGACGGTGAAGCACTTACAGATACACTCGGCACAGGAGTATTTG
>Ga0114973_10002151_pt1 | contig 14469 bp, 8 predicted proteins | sample M_140807_MF_Meta_FD_87025 | JGI IMG/M metagenome (GOLD analysis project Ga0114973, IMG submission 87025) | Freshwater microbial communities from Lake Montjoie, Canada to study carbon cycling - M_140807_MF_MetaG | ecosystem: Environmental > Aquatic > Freshwater > Lake | place: Lake Montjoie... | reverse complement strand
TGATATGGGCTTGAATCTCTCTGGCAGCGGGAACGAACGAGGCATCGCTGATGCCGATCGAGACATCAGGCGGAAGCACAAAGAAACCACTGCGAACTTCGATCCTCTGGGGTTGCGGAAGGAGATTCATCGCCTCCCTCCTAGAACTGGCTTGGGGATCGGAAAGGCCAATACAAATTTTTTCCCTTTGCCAATAATCGTATCGACTTGGCTAATCATGCTCTCCGCTCTGGGCTTTGGTTTCAACTCGATCTGCTTCACTTCCAACGCGCCCTCAATGACTTCGATCTGTAGTTTATTGTCCTTGAGGGTGATCGTGCCATGAGCATCGGCCGTTACAAAAAATGATTGGAAGGGTCTTTTTTCCCCCCGAGGTGCGAACTTCAAAACCTTGGTCAGCTTCGAGTAGTGAAATCCTGAAAAGGCTGGGAGCAACGCGAAGCTGGCCATAGCCCGGGCGTAGTAGTTTCCACACTCGTATTCATTGAAGGGATTTCTCACCGATCCGTCGTGGCGGGAGCGCGTAGCTTTAACGATTTGAACACCTTCCTTCACAAAACCTTCGGAGATCAAGTGACTGGCAACCTGATACTCCATGCCCGTCATCACCTCATCACTGTAAGGAAAAGGAAGCGTTGGTTTTCCACCCTTCGGCCACGAGCAAATGAGAAGCCCCGGTTCTTCCCCGATCGCGTAACCCGGGCGCTGCGGATTGCAATGTTCGCGGAGGTTGCTGCGGAAATTGTGGCGAAAAATCGACGTGATGCTGGCTCGCACCTTTTTTGCATCCAATGGAATAGGAATTCCATAGATTCCAGCCATCCACGCTCCGATAATTCCATCCGCCAGGCATCCCGTGCCATATTGGTATTTCGGCCCCTCTTTTCGCAGAATCTTCAGCATCGAAGGCGGTAATGTGGAATTTTTTCCGGTGATGGATTCTACAAACGATTGATCTTTGAGCTTCCGGAACTCGACCTTTTGCTCGTAGTATTCGCCATTGAAAAGCTCCTGATCCATGAAGCAGGCACCCGACTCGGCGAGGATTCGGTATCGTTCGGCATCTTCCTGCTGGTCATTGGCTAAAGCGAGATCCTGCATGGCGCAGAGGGCTCCAATATAGACGCTGGTGCACATCCCGTCGGGTCCCCAGAATTCGATATCGTAGGTGTTGTGGTGTGGTTCGACCAAGACGCCCTGGTTCGCGGGATCCCATTGGTTTATGCAATACTCGATACTCTTGCGCGCCAGCGGGTAGAGTTCTTTCATCCACTTGCTATCTCCGGAGATTTGCCAGTCTCGCCATAGCTTCATAATTCCACCGAGTTGGCCGTCTGCGGCGGCGTGAAAGTCGTGGGTGGTCGGACCATCCGGCAGGGCGGCGCGGAAGTTCACATGGCCGCGATCGTCCATGCTCCTAAGGAGTTCCTGCTCGCGGAGAGTCCGTTCCAACTTGGGAAAGAGGTGAGGAATCGTCTGCGCATAATTCCATACATGGGTGCAACTTCCGTGGCAGCACCCCTCATCAGTGAAGCAGCCTTCCCATCCCCAGAGATTGCCATTTTTTTGACGCAAAATCGTCGGGGATTTGAGGATGGCCAGGTTGGCGGAGATGGCGTCCAGCACTTCTCGAGGAAGCGTGGAGGAAAGCAGCGCTTCACTGAATGCGAGGGTGCGTTCCCGCAGATTGGAGTAGTTTTTGTGAACAAACAAAGCCACTTCCTTGGCATCATTCCACTGAGAAGTATAAAATGGACTCCATCGTGCAGGAATGTCTTTCTGGTCATCTGGCTTCACCAACCCAACATCGTAGCGACAATTTGGAAAATACCAGGTGATAACCACCGGAATCACCACCTCTTCATTCGGGGCAAGCTTGTGTTGAACGAGAATGGATCCGCCATTTCGTCCATTCATACCCTCCCCGTCTTTTCCATTGTTGGCTGTAAACTCTTCGTTTTCAATTTCACGCCAGAGAGAGCTTAATCCATCCAACCATCCGCCGCGCAGCCACATGGCTTTGATTTTCGGAGATTGTCCAACCACGGTCACCGAGGCGCTGCCGAATTTCTCGCTATCCACCGGATCCGTGTTTGTAAAAAAAACGCCCTTCCCGGGTATCGCCGCGTTGCGCATTCCCTTTTCGCCATGTGCCGAGTCTGGCACCAAATGGCTGAGGTTGTAGATGAAATCGAACTCCACACTGCGATTGCTGAGGTTTTGGAAGCGATATTCCAGCATTGCCGCAGGAATTCCCGAGGCAATGTCGTCGTGCGGAATCAGGGGACTCCATCCTGTGATACTAACATCAAGCGGAATCGATGGATCGGTAAGATTTACGCAACCAAATGGATATGTTGCCTCAAACGAATTCTTTTTGAACCGTGGCAGACCCTCGTAGCGTCCTTGCAGATGCCCGACACCGTGCAAGCCCATGTTGTAAATACGCTCGGTAGGGAAGGGACCTTCCACAAGTTTGGTGGCAGGATTTTTTCCTTTAATGTGAAGAATTCCAAATCCTGCATCGCGCCCATTTCCAAAGCGGTCGGGGAGTGGGCCGATCGCCGGCCGGTTGCGGATGGAAAAATCTTGCAGTCCCCCGTGGCCATTCAGACAGATTGAGCCCGCGCCGATCCCACCCATCGGGAGCGCAATTTGAGTGAGTTGTTTTTTACTGTATGGAAAAGGTTTAAACATTTTTTGCGTTTAATTGGAAGATATTAATACCTTACTGCGAACGATTTCTTCGAGAAGGGAAAGGATTTCGGAGACTTGCCGACGACCGCTCAGGAGATCCATTTGCAATTCGCGAGAAATGGCATATTCGATTTTGCTCCACTCGCGATGAGGCCAATCGGTATTTGATGTGGCAAGTGTTTTGTTCAAAGTGTCCAACGAAAGATGCTGCCACTCCGTATCGGCCAAAGCGGGAATCGCCGAGGAACGAACGGGAAGGTTGCCCCCGACCTTCGCGAAGTGTTCTTGGGATGATTTGCCCACGAGGTGTGCGGCAAAAGCCAATGCCTCTTCGTTATTGACTGCAAACCGTGGTGCAGCCAGCACGGAGAGAAAACCTCCACTTTGTTGACCGTCTGCAAGCGGGAGCGGCAAGGCTTCCCACTCGAAATCGACCCGCTCCAACAACTCGCTGCAAGTGAAACTCCAGTGGTTAGCATACAGGGAATGACCGGAGGCAAAGATATTGGGAATTTGATGATCATGAAAGATCGGAAGTCCACTGGCGTGCAGTCTGTTAAGGCACTGCTGCGCAAGATCCTTATCCCAAAACACTCCCCCATCCTCTTTGGGACTCAAAGCGCCAACCATCGCGAGGAGGTGTTCCAAGCGGGAAAATGCAAAAGCGTGAAGCCCATAGGGTGACACTTTGTTGTGAGCCACTTTAATGGCTTCGAGAAAATCAAAAGGACTCTGCGTTGACACATCGTCTATTTGGTATTTTTTTTGAAGTGAACGATTCACAAAGATGTATTTGATGGTGACGGCAAATGGCAGCGAGGTTTTCACTTTCTGGCGATTCCATTTTGTAAGAATCGAAGGTAGCAAATCGGATTCAAATTCCCCGCTTGGGATGTGAGGCGATAGGTCACAAAATTCATTCTCTCCAATCGCGTCGATCATTTCTTGAGTTGTGTGAACAACATCGATCGAGCGTTTCTTGAGCAAATCCATAAGGTGTCCATCCTCTGGGGTTAACAGCTCGACTTGGCAGCTGTGGGTCGCTTGGAATTCTGCAGTTACGGCTTCCCATGCGTCTCGTGAGCGTCCCAGGCAATCCATGGTGTAAATGGATACCGTCTTCGACTCTACACGGGGCAGGTAAAAATCCAGCATCTGTGCAGAGCCCAGTGATGTCTTCTCCTCCGAATCCATTTTGTCTTTTGCATCTGCCAGTAAATAGGAACCGCTGCGTTGGCGGGTTTCGATGAGTCCGCGGCGCTCCAATTGCTGCTTGGCCGACTCCACACTGGATTGCCCGACGCCCAGCAGTTTTTGAAGCGCCTTCACCGAAGGGAGCCGCTGCCCGACACGCAGCCGGCCGCTTCGAATCCAGCCCTCCAACTCTTCCAAAACCAAAACATCCGAACCTGTTTTTATTAAATGATCTGCTTCCATTGTTTAAAAATTGATTGATTCAAAAGCATCGATCCAAGCATCTGCAAGCAATTGAAATCCAGCGTGTGTGGGATGGATTCCATCATACGACCAGAAAGCGGGTTCCCGCATGCGGGCCGCTTGGTTAAAAAGATTTTGAGTGGGAATAAATGTGGACATTGTTTCCTTGGCAACTTCTTGAACGAAGAGTTGCCGAGGACGGAGGTGGTCGCCCCAGGATTTTTGCACTTCACCCACTTCCAACAGAAATGGTTCGATAAGAAGCAAACGGATTTGAGGCAATTTCTTGCGAGTTTCATCCAAGAGCGTTCGGTAAGCTGAGAAAAATTCTTCATCTGTGAGTGAGGATGGACCCTGCATCGCTGCAAGGGTATCGTTAACTCCAATAAAAATGGACAACACATCCGGTTGAAGGTCGATGGCATCATTTGCCCATCGTTTTTTCAAATCAAAAATTTTGTTTCCGCTCACACCACGGTTGATAAACTCCCAGTTTTTCTGGGGAAAGCGTGCGCTCAGGCGGGCAGCAACGAGAAAGACATATCCATTGCCAAGCTGGTAGGCAGGATTGATTTCCTCAGGTTTGCGAAAGGCATCGGTGATCGAGTCGCCTTGGAAAAGAAGTTTCATTAGGAATTGGCGAGTTGACGGTCGGTGGCAGCTCGCAGAACCATGGCCGTGCACCAGGCGTGCGAAAATCCAGCAAAATTCCCATGGTTTCTATAGTGCGGACCCACATTGTAAGCGGATTTTCGCGAGTCGCTTTCATGCAGATAAACCGAGTTTCCGAGCGCAGACCAATCGATGAAGTAGAATTGCTCGGTAACCATGCCCCGGTAAGCATTGAATTGGCCGTCCACGAGCGGGGTGAGTTGCGCGGAAAAATTCCAGTGGTCATCTGCCAGTTGCTTCCACCTTGAGTCTCCAGTGAGGCGGGTCAACTCGCGAAGGCTGGCATCCGTATCCAATCCATAAATGTGCAAATGGTTGTTTTTGAAAGACGCGAGATCACCACCTCGGCTCCGCAATTGATAAGTGCCAAGGATCGTGCGCGGATCCATCGCGTGATTGAAGGACTTGCGCCACACATACAACCAGCGCGCAGCTTGGATCGCCGTCTCCAAGTCCTCCGGGCGTTTAGTGATCCGGTAGCCGTCGAGGAAGGTATTGATCGCGATGTAGACATCCTCGGATGTCACACATTCTCCGACATCCTCTGGAGCGCCATAGAGATTCCCGGTTTGCACGGCATGGCGGTAATGATCCAAACCTTGTTCGATGAGTGCGACATCTGGCCAGAGTCCGATGGCGTGGAGTTCGGCCCATACAGAAATCCAAATCATTCCAGCGGTTCCCTGCTGCGAGGTGGGTGCCCCGTCGCGAGCGCTCACCGCCATCGGCAGGGGCCAACCTTTGCGGGCTATATCCGCAATGGCCTCGGCTTGATTGAGAACTTGCCTCTGAAGACTTTGTGCAAACGGGAGGCTTCCTCCGTGACGGCGCAAGGCGCGTGTCGCACGGAGCACGGCGTCACCAAGCGTTCGCAAGTGCAAATGCGCGGGATCGGGCATCCAGTTGCCATCAAAGCCATCTGGAAACCGTGCGTCAAAAATCGAGGGGTTTTTCAGGCGTTGAGGAGCATACCGCGTCCACCAGAAGCCCGACGGAGATACAATGCCGCATGCCTGGAGGTGGGACCAAGTTTTTTCCACCGCCTCCAATGCCTTGGAGTCGCGATGGGCTATCGCCCACTCGATGAGGGCTTCAAAAACCACCCATCCGCTCACCCAACCGATTCCCATTTCATGGCGATCGAGGGATGCCCCACCGGCCTCGGCCAGTTGCTGGCCGACGCGATCAAACGCGACTGTGTAGCGGAAATAGGCTTGCTGCGGATGGTAGTGCCAATCCATCAAAGCATGGCAAGTTGCATCGGCACAGGCTCCGGGGTCTGCCGACTCTGTGATTGACGGTGCGGAGTGGTAGTTGTCTTGCAAGATGTCGAGAAGGCTCGAACGGTCGCCAGAGACTTTTCTTGCGCGTATTTTCCAGAGGACATCACACGCCTGCGATGGAATCCACGAGGTGGAGACGGGCATCGTGTAATCATGCCCCACATGTTGGTAAGGCCGTTCGGCAAATGGTAGGGAGGCAAGGAGGTAGGGAATGCCATCGTGATACTCGAAGCCCACACTGGCATGGAGCACCTGCCCTCCCACGGATACTTGTGGCTCGACCTCAAGTATCCACCAAGTGGCCCCGTCGTGAACCGCCACAAGGGACTGCGCCATGCGGTGGGTGTGAAATTCCCAGAACGAACTCTGGAATTTTTCGGGCTTCTGCAAATCCTTCCGGAAGCGCGGATAATACTGCCCCGTCGAATCTTGCTGGTTATCACCCCAAAAGAGACCAGGGATGCACCAGAAAGGCACATCAGTGGTAGTAACGGGAATGCGGCATGTAGCTGAAAACGGGTCCCCTCGCGTGGTAGACCATTTGTAATGAATCCAATCATCGGGTGCATTTTCGATCAACTCTGGCGTGCAACCCGACCATTGGATGGATGATTTCAAAACGGAAGACATAATCACGGGCGCTCCATAAATTTGATGAATCGTAAATACAAAAATAGTATAATTATTTTTGCAAGTGCAGATATTAAAAATACTTTGGCATAATACGGATTAGCACTCCACCATGTATAAAAACCAAACCAAACCAGTTCGGACAGAATACCTCCCAGTCCAACCCATCCAGCGACGATCAACAATCCTTTTTCCACTCGCCCTTCGTCGCCCTCTGCCGGGGGGAGTTTGCCTACATCCAAGCTGGAATTCGGAGCGACATAATTCTTATCTCCACCCAAGCGTTTCCAACCTCGATACACCTTGTAATGAAAGAAAAACGCCACGACTCCGATGATACCAGAAGCCAGGAACATGTAACGGTAGCCAAACAAGCCTTCCGGATCACTGGCACTGGGAGGATTCAAATGTTTCAGGAGATCAACAAGCCCGCCGCATAAAAAACCCGCTGAAAAAATAAAAACGGCGCGCACCAAGCACATGGCTCCACTGAATTGACCGAGCTTGTCTTTGGGGAGCAGTCTCATCCATCGTGTCATTCCAGCAACAGAGTGGGCGGTGGAAAAAATGGGTGAAAACAAAACGCCTGCAACGGAAGCAATCCATAAATAGGCAAGAGGATCTGGATTTTTTACAAATAACCAAATCCAACCATTGAATGCGTTGAAAACGATAAACGCTTGCAGATAAGCTGTGCCCCTGACGGGATGCCAGCGGTCAACCAATTTCCCTACAAAAAGAAAACACAAAAGCATGGCTCCTTGCGATATTCCTTGCATAAAACCAATATTGCCAAGCGTTAATCCCAGGCTTTTGTTGAGAAAAACTCCAAAAGGCCCAAAAGCCGCCAGGCAAACGACCGCTGCATCGAGAATAAAGCACCAATAATAACGCGAGGTAAAACAGTCGTCATAAAAGCCCTTCATCGTCTTGAGGAGCGACTTCCACCAGTTTTCCGAAGGTTCGGACTCGGGCGGAGGCGGGTAGGTTCCTTCACGCACATTCCAACAGACCAAACCAAATCCCACCCCATAGAGAATGGCCACGCCGATGTAAATTTCTTTCATGTGGCTCTCGGCAAACTGAAAGATGAAGAAGTTGTAGAACATCCCAGCCAGCGTCCCCACCAATCGGAAGAGCGACATGAAACGGCCCAGCATCTGCTCTGGCACAACATCATTGAAAAGATACCAGTAGACCGTGCTCACAAACATGTTAAACAATTCAAACATGGCCACACTGCTTGCCAGTAGAATGACCGCAACTTTGGTTTGATCGTAGGCACTTTCGTTAAAAAAGGCCTTGTGGACAAAGGCAGCAATATCATCGTTGAACCCAATCAGAACCAAGGAAAAGGTTAGAAAGGGGAGACTTCCGATAATAAACGGCATTCGCCGCCCCCACTTCGTCCGGAGGCGATCGCTCCAGATGCTGATGGTCGGGGTGATCGTGAAATTAAAGACCGCCGGCACACTCGTCATGATGAGGCTGATTAGTGTGCCTGATGCCCCCATGCTATTCATTTTAAGAGGAATAATACTTGGGACCACCGTCTCCATGATGGTGAAACAGAAGTCGCCCCAGAGCATCCACGCAAACATGGCGACGAGTCCACGCTTCGTGTAGATGAGGGAGCCGCACGAGAATGTTTTTTCTATCGAGGTGTTCATGGGGTTTGGTTGGCAAAATACGCTTGCCATTCGTCACGGGTCCGGGATTGTTTGCTGCCGGAGAGTGCCTGCAGGGCCTCGTCTTGATTGCCTCGGATGGAGTAGACTGCCATCGAACCGAATGTCCGCTTGTAGAGGTCAAGAATGGGAGGGATCGCTGCGGGGTCGCCGATTTTTCCGAGAGCCACGACCGACGAGTTGGAGATATTTTCCTGTTTGTGGGCAAGCAACTCAATCAACTTGGGAACAGCGGCTTGGACTTTAGATTTCCCGAGGGCTATGATGACACTTTCTTGCAGGGCTTGATCATTGGTATCAACCAACTCGAGGAGCTTAGCGGAGATTTCTGGACTCGGCTCGGGCAGGAAGGTGGAAGCCCGGATTCCTTTGGCGATGCAATCCGGTTTTTTCGAATCGGAGAGTAGAGACAGGATTTGCTCGTTTGAGACTGCGCCAAACTTTCCCAAAGTCTCGCTGGAAACGGAGGCCAACATCTGAGACTTGGGATCCCGGATGATTTGGGCTATGTTCTCCGCCAACTCGGGTGTGCCGCCATTCTTGAGCGTTCCAAGCGCAATGATGGCGTTCCTCTTGAGGAGAAGATCCGACGAGTCGAGAATCGGGATGAGAAGTTCGGCGCTTTCCGGCTTCCCACGCTTTCCTATTTCCTCAATGGCATAATATTGCTGGCGCACATTGCTTTCCGGGCTGAGGAGCATTTTCGCCAAGTCCGCATCGCTGGACTTTGACAGATCGCTCGGCGGGCCTTGTTTTTGGATTTCCACCTCGGCCAACATAAGCCTCAATAACTTATACTCGCCCGCACGATACCACGCGTTGAATAGAAAGACATCACCCGCCACGGCCCCCTGCAAATAGGTCTGCCAATTTTGCTCCAGAGCACGTAAACTTGTGCTCATGACCCGAAACGCATCGGGATAAATCGCTCGAAGGATTGGGCTTGTCGTAGTTTGCCCGAGATTCACCGAAGCATATGGCGCGGCGTAACGGTAATCCTGCCAGCGCGACCATTCGGGAATGATGAGGATATCCGGGTGCTTTTTCATGAGGTCGGCAAGCATAGATGTGGGCATGACCCACTCAACCTTCATTTCTTTCTTCTGCTCGGGCGTGAGCCAGTCGTTACTGAAGACATTGGAGTCCAAATAGAAGATCGTGCATCCCCAGCGTTTTTTGGCGTAGGAGATTTTTTCGTCCATCAGTTTTACGGGATCCTTGACCTCGATATGCGTCCATTTTCCTTGTTTTTTCGGATCGGGGACGACTTCGGTCGGGCGAATGGTGATTCCTGTTTTCAAGCCCGCCTCACGAAACTTCTTAAAAAATGCATCCGCAAATCGTTCCATCTCGGGAGCGATCTGAGCAAGTTTATCGGGTTGAGCGATATAGGTGATCGGATGGTAATGTTCGGCACCTTCGAGATCCCAGACGATGACGCCTTGGGCGTTCGCTTCTTTGAGGATTTCTACAGATTTGTCAGCATACTCCATGAGGGCAGCGCCAAATTCTTGGATTCCCTGCTCGGTAGTGAGATCATTGTTTTTTCCTTTACCCGGCAGGTAGCCTCTCGGGTTGGTCTTCCATCCGGTGTATGGATTGGCAAGAAAGAGCGTTCCGATCGGGCGGCGGTCTTTCCAATCCAAGACCATCGGATACTGCTTTTGAATGTGCGCATTGATTTCTTGCGAGAGTTCTGCGTCCGAAGCTGTTGGATCGGCAAACAGGAGCGAAACACGGAATTTGTCGGTGGCATGCGGGGGAATCTCACGACTTGGTTGAGCAAAAAACCGATTGTCCACGATAGGATGTTGACCTTGGAGCTTTTGAGGAAGACCGAGAATAACAGGGTAAGGCCCGGAAGGGGCTCGCGAGCCAACATTCACGCTGGCACGAGGAGAGAACTCCCAGTTGATCAGAGCAATGGAAGCGCCTTCAGCCTCCAACCTCCTTAGGCCAATGCGATCTTTGTTGTCAATGTTTTTGAGAACGCCGAGGGAGTCGGCGTCCGTATTCAAAGGCGAGGGCAGCAAATCTAACCTTGCGAGTTCTGGAGTCACAGCCACAAGTGACTTGTCCGTTTTATTGGTTATCTCCACAAACATATCCAAGCGGCTATTTTCTATTTGGTAACGACACACGAGTTTCACCCCGGTATATTCTGCCGAGATGGTGCTGGTGGCATCGTCTATCGTAATTCCTTGCGAGGCGCCCAGGCCATTAAAATTTCGCTCCCCATCCCAAAAGTTGGCCCAACTCAATCCAAACGCTCCTGGAACAGCATAGTTTCTTCCATTCCAGTTGATTTCACTGATCCCTTTCTCGTTGAATTTGATGGACGGTTGGTTATTCGCGGCATGAGCAGAGGATAACAGAGTGTTTATCGATAATAAAACCGATAGGATTGCTTTTCGCGTGTGTTTCATATGATTGGGTTGGTTTATGTTACGATTGATTGGGACGGATTTCTTTGGTGCGGCCGGTGTTTTTTTCGACGATTAACTTGACCCAGTCGGTCGGGGTGGCATTTCCACCGGCAGCAGAAAAATTTTCCCCGCTTCGCACACCACGCACAACCCTAAGGGCAAGACTGCTATCCGAAATTAGGGCTCCACTGGGCCAAAAACCAACGCACCGGTAATCTGTGCCGAATGTCAGAGCTTGACCTGCGTCGCGAATCGCTTGGCTTGGAGCTGAAACAGAAGCGTGAGTATGGGCAAGGTCGATGGGCTTTTTCGACCATGGTTCGATACTGGGATCATAAGTTTGGTCGATGAAGGCGCCTTGCGGTATGTTTTTCCAAGGCATGAGCTGAGTCCATTGGCCGGATGCAGCATCGAGAGCAAAGACGCTTAGGCGTTGCCACGACTGATCGCCCGAAGTGCGGATCACAACAACCGTTGCGGTATTTTTAGTGATCGCCATATCGCGGGCAAGTGATAAACTGTCTGCCGCGAGCTGGCTGCCAGCGCGAAGACCGCCCGCCGATAAGAGACTGGGGCCATTGATAACGGCCAATACGCCCAAAATACTTAGGATGGCGACAACAACCAACAGCTCGATAAGAGACATGGCCCGGGATCGGATGCGCTGAGGCTGACATTGCCAACTCATGGAGTGGCCCCCTTGGGTTGCGCCTCAATGACTTCCTGAGAGAAATCAAAAGTGCCAGCTTGGTAGGAGCGGTTTTTCTTGGGATTCATTTCATCCACTATATAGAGAGTATACCGTCCATTGGTGATGACCGAAGTCGGTAAACGGCGTTCCAATGCGATGAGCTTGGCAAAGTCAACAGGTTGAAACAGAGCTACAAACTCTTTAGCATTGGCGCCCTGAGACTCTATTTGAAGGGCCAGTCGGTCGCCACATAACGCATCGCACTTGATCAATCCCTCGGCAGGACTGCGGAAAACCCCGACCACGCCAGAGCCAAACTCGATTTTCTTGGAAGCCTCATTGCCTTGACCTGAAGATGCAAGTTGACTACGAAAAGTTTGCACGGTTTCCGTGCGAGATCCGACATCCATCGCCACCAGTTTGATCGTTACCATTTTGACAACCGATGGTTCTTGAGATTTGTCCTCGAGCCGGATTTCATACCGCCGTGTGGCAATCGTGACGGGTTCCCCGCTGCCCATTAATTCGTTACTACCAGTGGAGGAAAGCAATTTCCAATTTTCTGGTGTGGTCGGCAGCGACTCAATAAGAACTTGGGGATGAACAGGCTGAACGACAGACCCTGCATTCACGGCCTGTGTGAGAGCGAGCAATAATAGAACTAAGGAAAGGAAGGATTTCATTCGATGATGTGATAGCTGGTGATGTCGATTTTTTGAGGAACAAGCCAATCGTCGTTTGTGTTTGGTAAACCATCTGAGCCCATAAAGTTTCGACCATAGGTCGTGAGTGTTGTGGTGTCGTTAAGGTTGAGTGAAGCAGGCGGACCGCTTCGCCGCACAACGCTGGCTGGGAATACTGCGGCGGGAGATCCGGTAGTTACAAAAGAATATCCTCTTCCCGCATAGGATTGCCCCCACCCTCCTGATGTGTAATAGCGCCCGCCCTCATCCACAGTTCGGCTCAATACAGCTTCAACGCGTTGCGTATTAAGGGGAATTATTTTGCCTTGAGGAGTCTGGCGGACAGACTGGGCAATAATGAATACGCGATAGTCACTACACTGGGTGGTCACAATATCGGCGATACCACGGGCAACCTTTTCCTTTTCGTATTCGCTCGCACCAGAGTCTGCCACTCCAGCAATCTGGGCGACCTGGCCATTGTAAATGTAAAGATCCGATGGACCTACCAATGCCGACGCTCCGCTTCCAACGGTGCGGTTGGCGATATTTGCTGCGACGCCGGAGGCACTGGACACCCGATTGGCAAGCAGGGCCTCCAGAGGCTTTGTTCGTTTGATTCCGAAAGGATGGAGCGTCGCGTTGATGTTTATTTTACCATCCGTTTGGTTGGCGATGCTTCGGTCAAACGGCACATAAAACATATTCCACACCAACCAATCAGGCACGGAATCCGAGTTCGCATGGAACTTCATCGTCTGCCAAGGAGTATTTGACTCAATTCCCGTCGGGATAATGGAGAGCGCGCCCACGCCAGGAAGGCCCAGAATCCTGCTGGCATTTTGTCGCTCGTTGGCGCCAGTCGGATCTCCCCATGTGCCGTTGACCGCCCGCGCACGCATGATGCCGCGCACTGTTTGCAAGATGGAATTGGGCATGGCCAGATCGGATGCTTGGTTATTGAGATTGCCAGTGAAGTTTGAATTCTCCGCCCCAAAGCTGTGACTCGATGACAGAGTCCAGCCGCTATTTCTTCGAGCCAGACGCGGGTCATTGGCTTCGTAAGAGATCGTTTGGGGAATGATGGCATTCACATCAAAATTATTGACCACAAACTCAAGCATCTCCTGCTGACTCTGGTCCGCCGAGTTGCTATTAGGAACCACCCCGGCGATGTTATAATCTTGAAAAATACCTGGCACGGCATGCCAGAGAGTTTTAGAAGTCCCTGCGTTGGGATTGTAACCTCCCCAAGGTTGGTTATCACTTATGAGTCTGAGTTTAAGTCGAATGTTTACGAAACTCCCAGGGCGAAAAGGACCGATTAAAATGCCCCCGTCCGTAACGCGAAACTCTTCCACATAAGAAGGGCTGGAGGCCGAAACTTGCGGAAACGGGTTGGGCGGTTTTAGGACATAGCTTCCTGAGCTGGGAAACATGTAGTTATCATTTGTATTGGAGTCTCTTCTGGATGCGAAGTAAGCTCGCACGCTCCCCGAATTTGTTCCTGCGGGATAGGTGGAATCGCTGGTGGAATAATCCAAAATCGCATCACTGAGATAAGTCCGAGGGCCCATTCCCAGAGTCAGTTTCTGAGACAGGCCCCATTTGGGCGGGCACATTAACTCGCCCCTTATTGTGACACGCACCCATCGGTCGCGGTTGGCTGTGAGATTTGCCGTTGCGTTATTCGTCAAGGGTTGACGAAGGATAAATGCCCACACCCCACCCGCGCTGGTCGGTCCCAAAGCATTGAAATTCGTGGGCGTCACAACACTGTAGGGTAGTTCTGGAGCGGTTGCCGCAGCCCGAAGGATCGCTGCCGGGGTGGCGGCTGAGCTCGCGGCCAAAGGCGGCTCGGGAATCGAAAAACTTGTGGATTCCAATTGGATACCGATTTCATTGAGAAGATACGGCCCCGACGTCGCAAGGCGTCTTGTCGTCGAGTTGCCCGCCATGGGAATGAGGCGTCCCCCGTAGAATTTCTTAGTCGGATCGGTGCCGATAAGGGGTGGGACCGTGGCTGCATCCACAGGTTCATTCCAAAATCTGGCGTAAGCAGAAAACCCAGAATAGAATCCATTCAGTGTCTGATCCGCAAAAGCAAGAATCTCCGCAACTATCTGTTCGGTTCCATTGGATCCATATTTAGAGGCCAGCGAGCTGTAACCTGGCACCGAGGTCGCCAGCAGAACCTGAATTCCTGAAAGAACACCTTGGATGGTCGGGCGTGTGAGTTGGTTTTGATAAATATTGTTTAGT
>Ga0114973_10002142_pt1 | contig 14501 bp, 13 predicted proteins | sample M_140807_MF_Meta_FD_87025 | JGI IMG/M metagenome (GOLD analysis project Ga0114973, IMG submission 87025) | Freshwater microbial communities from Lake Montjoie, Canada to study carbon cycling - M_140807_MF_MetaG | ecosystem: Environmental > Aquatic > Freshwater > Lake | place: Lake Montjoie... | reverse complement strand
GTGGAACTTTGCGCCGACGGGATGTTCGGTCGGATGGTGAGTTACCGTTTCGGCTCGGTGACCGATGTCGCCCTCGCCGATGCCGTCAACCGACGCCGGTCCGTCTCGCCCGACTCGCAGATCCTCCGCCACGCGAAGGCGCTTGGCCTATTTCTCGGCGAGTGACATTCCGGCGGCGCGGCGCAGGACGCGCTCATAAGCATCGGTGATTTTTCCGAGATCAAAGCGAGGAGCGATGCGCAGACTTTCTTCTTTGCGTCGCTGAAGACCTGCCGGATCGGTTGCCGCTTCGTCGAGGGCACCGGCCCAGGCCTGCGCGGAATCGAGCGGCAGGGACCAGCCGTTGGTGCCGTCCGTGACCAAGTCGCGCAATCCGGGGATCTTGCTCCCGGCCAGGGCCAGCCCCCGCGAGACCGCTTCGATCCCCGCGACGGGCAGACCCTCCGAGAGCGAAGGCAGCAGCAGAACATCGTTGCGATCCAAGTAATCTTGCACCGCGATATTATCCAGCCAGCCGCGGAAATCGCATTTGTCTGCGATGCCCTTTTCGCGGAGCAATTTCTCCAGATCGGCACGCAACGGGCCATCGCCAACGAAAGTCATGCGCCAATTTTTCGCGCGCATGGCGGAAAGAATCGCGGCGATAAACAGGGGGTTCTTCTGCACGCTCATGCGCCCGATGAAAATCAGACGCAGGACCCCCCCGGCGTCCGGCGCGGGAGGCGACGCGGATCGCGAGGCTGTGGCGTTGAGAATGACCTCGGGATCCGCGCCATACGCTTCGTGCGCCAGTTGTCCGACGTGCGAGCTCACCGCGGTGATCGCCGCAGCATCGCGCCAGATCGGAACAGTGAACGGCCGGACCACGCGGAAAAGTCCGGCGGTCTGCTCCGGCGCACCGCCGGGGACATCACCCAGATGAGCGGTCAGAACATAAGGGATGCCGGTGATCTTGTGGGCCAGCCAAGCAACCGGTCCCGTGGGGACGGCAAAATGCACGTGCATGACATCGGGACACCAAAGACGCGCCGCCCGTGCGACCGGTATGGCATTGAGCGCCACATAGGCCGCCATCTCCGGAACGCTGCAGGTGTCGGCGCTCCGGCGCAGTGAAAAGACGCGCCGCACGTCCACGCCCGCAGGGCTCTCCACCCGCGCAGGCCGGGAACCAACGCGCGATGTTTGCACCCTGACCTCATGACCGCGCGAGGCCAAGGCACCGGATATCTGCGCGGCAACGCGCCCGCCGCCTCCGCCGACCGGCGGATACTCGTAGCAAACGGTCAGGATCTTCACCGCGCTTTCCTCCACTCGCCGTAAACCCAGGCATTCCAAAGAAAGAGCCTGTGGTTTTTCTTCCCGGCCCGGTGCTCGTTCTGCAGACGTTCTGCGACCCCGGGACAAGGCATGGCGGAAGGGTCAATGCACAGATCGCCGGAAGCGAACCACGCACCCACGGGAACGCCGAAGCCTTTTTTCCTGCGCTGGATGATGCCGTCCGGAATCAATCCGCGCGCCGCCTGCTTGAGCAGATATTTCGTGGTTCCGCCGTGCAGACGCAGATTGGCCGGCACGCGGCGCACAAAGTTGACCACGTCGATATCGAGGAAGGGCGCGCGCACCTCCAGGCCGTTCATCATGCTGGCGCGGTCCACCTTGGCTAACACGCTCTCCTGCAAATAAAGACGGATGAAAAATCCCGTCGCCTTCTCCACCGGATCGGAACTCTTGATGGCGTCCCACGCTTCGATGGCCTCGGAAAAGACCTCTTCCGGCTCCAGCCCTTGTCCGAAACACTCGCGCAGATCGGGCCAATCCATCCCTGCCATCCAGGAAGGAATCCAGAGCGGTTCCTGGCGTGCCGCGCCGCGCACGAAGCGTTTCAGGGCGAAGTCCGCGCTGAGATAGCGGTGCGAGACGGGCACTCTTTCCGCCAGCGCGACGATGGCCGGATGCAATGCACGCGGAAGAATGCGGCGGTAAGCCCGCGCGAAGCGCAGTGCCCTGAAGGGCTCGTAGCCGGCGAAAAGCTCGTCCCCTCCGTCACCGCCGAGCGCGACAGTCACGCTGCGGCGCGTGAATTTGCTCAGCAGATAGGTAGGCAAAAGCGAGCTGTCGCCATTGGGTTCGTCGAGCCGTGCGTAAATCTCGGGCAACAAGTCCCGGGCCCCGGCGAGATTGAGCGTCTCAGTGCGGTGGTACGAACCGATGAACTGCGCCACCTCGGCAGCATGGGGAAGTTCGTCGTAAGAGGCCTCGTCGAAACCGATGCTGAAGGTCTGCAGTTCGCCGCGGGGCAACTCGGCCGCGGCCAGCGCGGCCACCAGCGACGAATCGATACCGCCGCTCAGAAAAATGCCGAGCGGCACGTCGGCCACCATGCGGCGGCGCACGGCCGCCCGCAGCAGGGTGCGCAACTCTTCCACGCGTGTTCCGAACGAAATCCCTTCTTCCGGTGCGGGCTGGTATTCCCAATAGCGCCAAACCCGCAACTCACCCGAATCCAAATCGAAGGACAACGAATGTCCCCCGGGCAGCTTGCGCGAACCTTCCGTCATGGCCAGCGGCGCAGGAACATAACCATAGGCAAAATATTTGCGCACCGCGGCGGTGCTCAGGCTGCGCGGGACTTCGGGATGCTGCAGCAGCGAATCCAGTTGCGAAGAGAAGGCGAACAGGCCGCGGGCGGGAGCGTGGTGGTAGTAAAAGGGTTTTTTTCCGAAGCGGTCGCGGCTGCCGAAGAGCCGCCGGGCGGTCTTGTCATAGATGACGAAGGCCCACATGCCGTTGAGCCGCTCGACCATCGCGTCGCCCCACACCGCATGTGCCGCCAGCAACACCTCGGTATCGGAGTGGTCCGTGCGAAACATCTGTCCGGCCGCTTCGAGTTCCCTCCGCAATTCAACGAAGTTGAAGATCTCGCCGTTAAAAACAATCGCCCGCATGCCGTCGGCGCTCCACATGGGCTGAGCCCCGCCCGCAAGATCAAGAATGCTCAGGCGGCGGTGCCCGAGATGAATCCCGTCCCCCTCCCAGAATCCCTCGTCATCCGGCCCGCGGTCGGCCAGGCAACGCGTCATGCGCAGCAGGTCATCCCGCGTGCCCGGACCGACGAATCCCGCGATACCGCACATGGACGGATGCGCGTCAGCCGTCCGCGCGATCGAAGTTGCGCGTCGAGCGGACGAGGTAAATAGCTTTGTCCTGCGACTCGTGGAAAGTCCGCGTCACCATCTCCGCGAGCAACCCCATGAGGACGCAGATGACGCCGGTCATGAAGGAGAAGACGGCCATCATGGGCAAGGGAGTGTCCGTGAAGAAATATCCCTTCATCCGCATGTAGAATGTCCAGGCGCTGAACCCGATGGCCCCCGCGAAGAAGAGCATCCCCCAAAAGCCGAAAAGATACATGGGCTTGAGCATGAACTTGTCCATGAACTTCACGGTGAGGAGGTCGAAAATGACTTTCATCACCCGCTCCAAGCCGTATTTGGACTTTCCGGTCTCGCGCGCGTAGTGATTGACCGGAATCTCGGTAATTCGCGCGCCATGCCACTTCGCGTAGATGGGGAGAAAGCGGTGCATTTCCCCGTAGAGCCGCACACCTTTGATCACTTCGGCGCGATAGGCCTTGAGCGAACAGCCGAAGTCGTGCAGCGCCACACCGCTCATCCCCGAGATGAGGCGGTTGGCCATGATGCTCGGGATGTTGCGCTGCAGCGCATTGTCCTGCCGGTCCTTGCGCCAACCGCTCACCACATCGAAACCTTCGTCGATCTTCTCGAGCATCCGCGGGATGTCAGCAGGGTCATTTTGCGCGTCGCCGTCCATCGGGATGATCACCTCGCCGCTCGCATGGTCGAATCCCGCCATCATGGCCGCCGTCTGTCCGAAATTGCGCCGGAAATGCACCACGCGCACGTGCGGATCACCCGCGGCCATCTCGTCGAGTTTCTCGCCCGAGCCGTCGGTGCTCCCGTCATCGACGAAAATGATCTCCCACGGGCGTCCGAGTGCCTGCATGACTTTGCGGGTCGACTCGTACAGAGGACTGATGGCCTCGACCTCGTTGAAAACGGGGACGGAGATCGAAACAAGTCCGGTCAGTTTAGGTTCGGTCGCCATGTTAGCGGGCAAAATAATCGGTGATCGCCTCGACCAGTCCCGAAATATCGTGGCGCGCCGCCTCGACGGCGGGACGGGCTCCGCACTCATTCATGGTCCGGGTCGTGACTGGTCCGATACTGGCAAACTTCAGGCCGCTTGGCAGCGGTAATTTGAGCGCGAAAAAATTGCGGGCTGTCGACGAACTAGTGAAGACCACGAGATCGGCTCCCTCGGTCTCCAACCTCTCCCGCGCCCGCGTGCGGTCGTCGGGTTCGGGGACCGTCCGGTAAGCGATGCCTTCGTCGACGATCGCGCCCATTTTGGCCAAGCCCGCGGCCAGCGCTCCACTCGTCTCGACCGGACGCACCACGAGCATTTTCACGTTCTCGACATCCGTCTGCTTGCGGATTGTTTCCACCAGGGATTCCGCGTGGGAACTTTCCGCCAGCAAGTCCACGTGAAAGCGGTTATCCTTAATACGCTGCGCGGTGGCGGTGCCCACCGCGGCGAATTTGGCCCCGCCGATTTCGCGCGCATCGTCATAAAGTTTGTCGAAAATTTCGAAGAACGCATCCACGCCGTTCGCGCTGGTGAAAACGATCCACTCGTAGCTGTGCGCGTCCTGCACCAGTTCGGCGAATTCCCGCAGGTCGGGGGCCTGCTCGCGCCGGATGAGCGGAAGCTCGTAGACATCCGCACCCAGATCGCGCAAAGCGGCACTGAGCTTTCCTGACTGGGCGCGGCTGCGTGTCACCACGATGCGATGACCGAAGAGCGGACGCGCGGCGGTCCAGGCCAGCTTTTCCGAAAGTTTCACCACTTCGCCGAAAACAACCACCGCGGGCGGCAGCATCTCCGCCCCGCGCACCCGGTCGGCAATGTCGCCGAGCGTAGCCGCGACCACCTGCTGGTCGCCGCGCGTGGCCCAACGGATCGCCGCCGCAGGCGTGGAGGCGGGGGCGCCGCCAGCCATCATCCTCTCGGCGATGCCCCGCAGATGCTCGACCCCCATGAGCATCACTTTTGTCCCCTCGGCCGCACCGATCGCGGCGTAAAACTTGGCCGCCGACTGATCCGCAGGATCCTGGTGCCCGCTGAAAACAGTGAGCACAGTGTTCACCGACCGCTGTGTCACCGGGATGCCCGCGTAGGCCGGACCGGCGATGGCGGAACTGACGCCCGGAACAATCTGGAACCGCAACCCGGCGGCGGCCAAGGCGAGACATTCCTCCGCGCCGCGCGCGAAGACGAAGGGATCGCCGCCCTTGAGACGCACGACGTTTTTGCCCTCGGCGGTCTTGTCGACGAGCAGCTGGTTGATTTGCTCCTGTGGCAGCGTGTGGTCGCCGGATTTTTTGCCCGCGTAGATCAACTCCGCGCTCTCCGGGGCGAAGCCGAGCAACTCGCGGTTGACCAAGTGGTCGTAGATGACCACTTCGGCGCGCGAGAGCAGATCGCGGCCGCGAACCGTGAGCAGGCCCGGATCACCCGGACCCGCCCCGACGAGGAAACAGATACCGCTATGATTCGCCATGAAGTTTCGCCGCGACTTCGCGGCCCAGAGTTTCGGGATCGCCCCCGTGCGCTGAGGCATAGCGGGGAGAACCCCCGGCATCATCGAACATCACGGCCTCGAGATGCAGTTCGCCACCGGCAAATTGCGCCTTGGCCCCCAGCGCCATGTGGCATCCCCCACCCAACGCGCGCAGCACCTCGCGTTCGGCGCGCACCGCGGCATCGGTGCCCTCATCATGCAGGGCGGCAAAAATACCGGTCGCGAAATCATCGCCGGCGCGCACTTCGACCGCGATGGCGCCCTGACCCGGGGCAGGCAAGAAATCTTCCAAGGGCGCGGCATAGAGTGTGCGCTCGCCGAGTTTCATCGGTCCGGATACCTCATAGCCGAGCCTCGAAAGCCCCGCGGCAGCGAGAATGATCGCGTCATATTCTCCGCTCGCGAGCTTGCCCAGGCGCGTTGGCACATTGCCGCGGATCGATACGGCGGAAAGATCGGGACGTGCGGCCAACAACATGGCCTTGCGACGTGGACTTCCCGTCCCCACACGCGCACCCGGCTGCAAAGCGTCAAGTCCGCCCGATTCGGACGCAACCAGCACATCCGCGCTGTCGGCTCGCGGCAAAACGGCGGCGATCTTCAAACCGTGCGGTTGCGTTGTCGGAAGATCTTTCAAACTGTGCACCGCCGCGTCCGCGCGGTTGTCGAGCAGTGCCGCTTCGAGTTCTTTGGTGAACAACCCCGGCTCCGCCGATTTGGACAGATCCGCGTCCTTGTCGCGGTCGCCAGTCGTGCGGATGACAACCTCGGAAACCTGCACCCCCGGGTGCGCTTCACGCAGCAGGCGCGCCACTTCGCGGGTCTGTGTCAGTGCGAGGTCGCTGCCGCGCGTTGCCAATCGGACGAGGTTGCTCATGACACGGAGGTAACGGTCACCTTGGTCGACTCGGGGCGCTGCCGCGCCCAGGAGAGAAATTCCTCCACCTGCGCGTCGATCAACTCTTCACAACGCTCCACTTCGCGGCCGCGCGCCTCGACACTGCGCTGCGCCATGGCCTGCAACGAGTCCATGTCATGCAAAAAGACTCCATCCAGACCGTTGAGCGCGGGATCGAAGTCGCGCGGAACGGCGAGATCGACCAGAAACAGCGGGCGATCCACCCGAGCGGTCATGACAGGGGACAGCTCCGCAGCCGAGAGCAGGCGACCGCGTGCGGCGGTCGAGGAGATAACGATATCCACATCGGGCAGGGCCGATTGCCACTGGTCGAAGTGCAGCGCCATCCCTTCGAGTTCGCGGGCCAGTTCCGCGGCTCGCTCGAACGTGCGGTTGGAAAGAACGAGTCGGCGCACGCCGCGCGACTGCAGGCTGCGCGCCACCCGCGCACCCGCTTTGCCCGCGCCGAGTAGGAGCACACGGCAATCCGCGAGATCGCCGAAAATTTTCTCCGCGAGTTCAACCGCGACCGATCCGACCGAAACGGCACCGCGCGTGATCCCCGTCTCGGTGCGCACCTGCTTGGCCACGCGGAAGGCCTGCTGGAAAAGCCGGTTGAGCGCCGCGCCGGTCGCACCGCTTTCCAGCGCCGCCGCGTAGGCCTCTTTGACTTGTCCGAGGATTTCCGTCTCGCCCACCACCATCGAATCGAGGCCGCACACCACGCGGAAAAGATGGCGGGCACCCTCGGCTTGCTCGCGGCGGTAGAACTCCGCCTCGGTCCCGGCCGAGCGTTGCAGGACATCCGCGCAGACCCGCGCGGCCGCATCCGCATCGCCGGAAAGTCCGTAGATTTCCACCCGGTTGCAGGTGGACAACACCACCGCCTCGCCCATCGCCGCCTCCCGCCGCAATTCGGTCAGCAAGCAAGAGAGAGAACCCTCTTCCACGGCGAAGCGCTCGCGCAGCGAGACTCCGGCCGTCCGGTGATTGATGCCGACGCAAAAAATATTCATTTGGCCAGCATTCCTCCCAAGGCATACATCGCGGGCAGGGTGACGAGGGCCAGCGCGAACGCCCCCACGCAATATTGCGCCACGCGGTGGGAATGCAGCACGTTGCGCGTCCAGAGGAAAAGCACCCCGGCATATACCAGCCAGACCAGGATCGACGCGCCCGACTTAACCCGGCCGATCGGTGTCCCGATGAAAAATCCGGCGACGATTCCCACCGAAAGCAGAATAACCCCGAACCACAGCAGGCGACGCATCGCCACGGCCAGCGTGGTGATCGGCGGGAGCAGATGGAAAATCGAACCCGGCACGCGCATTTTCAACTGCTTCTCCTGCACGAGAAACATCACGCCGGCCACGCAAGCCAGGGCGAGCACGCCGTAGGCCACAAGACTCGTCGAGGCGTGCAACTCGAGCCATCCATCCGGCGGACCGCGCCGCGCGGCGGCCGGGGCCGAGGGCAGGAGCAGCGCGGCCAGTTGCAATCCGAAGACCAGCGGGGCCGTGAACACCCCGAGCAGCGAAATGCGGTAGGTAGTCCCGACCACCAGATAGGCCATGGCAACAGACCAGCTGAGAAAAACCAGGATCTCGAAAGTGTTCGTGATCGGACAGCGCCCCACGACGTGTCCGCGCAGATAGAGAAAAGCGGTCTGCAGAACGAATCCGCCCGCGATGGCATACAGGTTGAAACGCCCCGGCCGGAATTTGCCCGCGCCGAGCAACACCAGCGAATAGGCAAAACCGAGCAGGTAACAGAATGTCGACCCCGCCAACAAATAGCGTTCCATGAAAGCCCTCGATCATAGCGGCCATACCCCTCCATCGGCAAGACAGCCCCTTTTGCGCTGGCGCCGGGGCCCCGGACGTGACAAGAGGGAACATGTTCCGACCCTGCCTTCTCACCGCGGCCCTCGCCGCCACCCTGTTGGCCGGCTGCGCCACCGGCCGCAAACTCCCCGCCTACGAGAAACCCCTGGCCCGCACGCCCGTCCAGAGCGTCCGCACCACGGCGTATACCCACACCGAATCGGACCACATCAAACACGGACGCAAAACGGCCGCCGGCGGCACCCTGCGCCGCGGCGACGTCAACAGTGCGGCCGCCGACTGGTCTCGTTGGCCGCTTGGCACCAAGTTCCGTCTCGCCGAAACCGGCGAAGTCTTCGAGGTCGACGACTACGGCTGGGCACTGTCCGGCACCAACACGATCGACATCTACCAGCCCTCGCGCGCGCAAATGAACCGCTGGGGCGTGCGACGCGTGACCATCGAGATTCTCGAATGGGGCGACCCGGAACGCAGCCACGCCATACTCAAACCTCGCGTCCGTTTCGCCCACGTCAAACGCATGGTCCGCCAGCTCGAAGACCGATACGCACTGTAAGCCTTTCACCGCAGAGCACGCAGAGAACACAGAGGAGACTGAATTGGCGTGTCGGTGTCTTCTCGAAAAAAATAACCCTCTGTGACCTCCGCGCGCTCTGTGGTTAATCTTTCTCCCAGCCGATGAAGAACCACTGGTCCGACCCCGCGCGCATCTTCATCGCCCTCCTCGCCGGTGTGGCTTTCGGAGCATTGGTTCCCGCCACCTTCGGCTACGGCACTTTTACCGTCGGGGCGGTCATCACTTTCGTCGGCGATCTCTTCTTGCGCCTTTTGCAGATGATCGTCGTCCCCCTCGTCTTCACTTCGATCCTCAACAGCGTGGCCCGGCTCGGAAGCGACCATGCTTTCGCGCGGCTTGGAATCAAAACCACGGTTTATTTCGCCGTGACCACACTGCTCGCCGCAATCGTCGGACTCGTCATCTTCAACGTTGTCCAACCCGGCAAGGTCGCGCCCGACGTCTCCGCCGCCTTGCGCGCCTCCGTGCCCGAAAGCGTGGCGGAAGTGAACGAGAACATCGGCAGCAAATCGACAGGCGACCTGGCCGACGTCATCCGCCGTGCCGTGCCGGTCAACATCTTCGCCGCCGCATCGGACAATCGTGAAATGCTCGCCGTCATTTTCTTCGCCCTGCTGTTCGGATTTTTCAGCGGACGCCTGGACGACGGACGCCGCGAAGCATTCCAGGGATTCTGGGAAAGCGCGAACGATGTCATGTTGGCCATCACGCATGGCATCATGCGCGTGGCCCCTTTCGGCATTTTCGCACTCATCGCCCGCACTGTTCAGGATAGCGGCGGCGCCGCCCTCGGTCCACTCGCCCTCTTCTTCGTCTGCGTGGCCGGCGGGCTGGCCTTCCACATGTTCGTCACTTTGGCCGCCATCATGCGCGTCTTCGGCGGATTCCGCCCGTGGGCCCATTACCGCGCCATGGCCCCCGCTTTGCTCACCGCGTTTTCCACCGCTTCCTCCTCGGCCACGTTGCCCGTGACCATGGAATGCCTCGAGAAGAACGCGAAAATCTCGCCGCGCGTCTCCGGGTTTGTCGCGCCCCTCGGGGCGACTGTGAACATGGACGGCACCGCGCTCTACGAGTGCGCCGTGGTCATGTTCATCGCGCAGCTCTACGGCGTGAGCCTCGATGTTTCGCAACAGATTCTCATCGTGGTCCTCGCGCTGCTCACATCGGTCGGTGTGGCCGGCATCCCCGCCGCCAGCTTGGTCGCCATTGTCATCATCCTGCAGGCCGTCGGCCTGCCCCTCGAAGCCATTGCCATCGTCATGGCCACCGACCGCGTCCTCGACATGATGCGCACCGCGGTGAACATCTTCGGCGACAGCTGCGGCGCCGCCATCATCGCCCGCAGTGAGGGCGAAAAGATCTACAGCCTCACGCCACAGGCGTGAGAAGTTTGCGGCTTACAGTTTTCCGTGTTCAGTTCCTGAGCTCCGGTTGGATCCGCGCGGTGGGGCCGGCTGGCTCAGCCGGCCGTCTCCTATCCACTCCCACCCAAACTCAAGTTCAGCCCTAACCGTTCCCCTACTCCCCGACCTTCCGCAGAATCTCCGCCGCGAAAGGATCCCCCTCCTGCGCCAGCTCGCGCAGAAATTTCCGCCCGAGTTCCCGCACGGCTTCATCGGCATGCGCCGCAGCAGCCTCGGCCACGCGCGGCGTGAGAAAACGCTCCAGCATCTGCACCGCTTCATCCCGTGAAGACTGTGGCAGGCGCTCGAGGTAGTCCGCTTGAATCTTTCCCTCCAGAAAAATGATATCCGTCTGATCCTTGTCCCGACCGGTTTCCTGTTTGCTGACCAAGAGATCGATCGGATCGGGCAAACGCGTGCCGTCACTCATCGGTTGTGCCCGTGTCCAAATTTCGTCGAACTCATCCATAGACAGCTGATTGGGATCGCGAAAAATATCCAAGGGGCGCTCCAGTCCACCAATCCGAATCACCCCATCGCGCCCGATGACCGCAGCTAAATCTTTCTGTGCAATCTTTTCCCAAGAACCGATTGCCACAGGCTCCGCGGTCCCCGGACCAAAAACAAAAGGAATGATGCTTTCCGCCCAACGATCAGGATCCCCGAAAGGTTCCAGCCATATATCGGCATCAAATGTGTTGCGGCTGAGGCCTGACGCAATAATGGCCACGCCACCAAGTGTGAGCACCCGAAACTCGCCCGCCAGTCGGTGGATTATTTCGTCGGAGCTTGTTTGGGCCCCCATCGTTCGACGTCCTCCTTGATCCGGTCGGAAATCCACAGGGCGTCCGCCACGGACCTCACCCCTCCGGGCAACCAAGGCTCGGAGTTGTCGGGGATGCGCGGTTTATCTGGATCGGGCCCTTCCGGCTTGCCCTGCCACCGCCGCAGCACTTTACGCGACTTCTCCATGGAATAGAGCATTCTCTGCCGCTCCACATTGGGCCGGTATTGCTTCACGGCAGAAAAATAGCCTCCTATCCCCCACGAAACAAGAGCGACAGGCAGTGGAGTTTTCAGTTTGAGTGTTCAGCCGGCCGTAGCTTGCAGTCGTGTGACCACACGCCACGGCGGATACTGCAAATTTCGCTTCGCACGCTGATCCCGCCCGGTGCCGCCTGATTCGCGCCCACCTTCCTACTTTCGAACTTTCCCACCCCCGCTTCCCCCCAAAGCGTGCCGCATTCCTCGCATTGCTTTACGCTGCAATCACGGGCATAGATCCGTGCTCATGGACACATCATCCGTCGGCCACTTTGCCGCCCTTTCCTTCATCGTGGCACCCGCCATGCTGACCAATGCGTCGGCGCTCATGGGATTAAGCTCGAGCAATCGTCTGGCCATTGCCACCCAGCGCACCCGCGAGCTGGCCTTGCAGCTCGAGTCCTACGAGACACTTTCCTCGGACGAAGCTCAGCGCCAATTCGGAGAGATGAGCGCCTCCGCGGAGCGCTCGCAATTGCTTCTCAGCGCCCTGCGCTCCTTCTACTTCGCCATGGGTGCTTTCGCCCTGGCCACCCTGCTTTCGCTGCTCGGGCTGGCCATGGAAACCTTCGACCCGCTCGGACTGGTCCGTCCGTTGGAAATCGCCGCACTTGGTGCCGGCGTGCTGGCCTTCGGCGGACTGGTCACCGGTTCGGTGCAACTCCTGCGCGAGACCCACCTCGCCGTCCGCCAACTCGAACTGCGCTCCGCCAACCTCCACGCCAAATTCGAAGCATGGCAACACAGCAACGCGACTTGAGTCGGTTCCGCGGCCACCAAGCAGAACGCGCTCAGCGGCGACGGCGGCGGATGATGTGCGCACCAAGGCCGGCGGCGGAAAGGATGAGCAGGGCGTAGGTCGATGGCTCGGGGACAACGTTCAACTCGAGGCTACCGACGGAGAAGTAAGCCGATTTCTCGCCACCGAGGCTGAACGCATTCTCCACTCCGAGGTTGCTCAGGTTGTTCGTATCGACCGTGGCCGACCCCGCAAAAAGCGTGTAGGTGCCGAGCGGCGTGCTGCTATCCAGACCTACGATGTCGTCCATGCCGAAATTAGAGAAGGTCACCGAAGTGCCGTTCACCGTCAGCGTCGGGCTGAGCAAGTTAAGTTCGAACTTCCCACCGTTGAGGAAGGACAGACTGCCGCCAACGGTTCCGTTGCCCGCGAGCACATTGCTACCCCCAACGGTAAGGCCGCCGCCGATGGCATTATTGAGGGTCAACTTGACGGTGTCAGTCAGCGTGATGTTTTCCTCTAACGCAGCCGAACTGCCGCTGATGACCACTTGGCCAGAGCCACCGATAGTAATGCCCGTGGCCGTGGCGCTGCCGCTCGTCGCGGCGAAGCCGCCGGAAAAGGTTGTTACGTTGTCGACGTTGAGAACCAACTCGCCGTCGCTCGTTCCGTTGGCTCTGACAAAGGCCGACTGGCCTTGGAACTCCAAATTATTGCCGGCTAAAAGTGCGGCAGCACCCGAACGTCCAGCGATACTGAGACCGTTGGTAAAGACCAGATTCGAGGCAGCTCGGAGTGTGCCGTAGTTGACTTGGATGGCCTGCGCCAGCGTGCCGATCGCGGTGTTTTCCAAGACGACTGTGCCACCGTCAGTCGGCGCGGCACCGGCTGCACCGACTCGCAAGCCGCCCATCGTGTTCGCGCCGCTCAGGATGAGAGTGCCGCTGCCCGTTTTGAGAATGCGTCCACTGCCCCCGCCATTGGAGAGTGCGCCGTTGAGATCGACTGTGCCGCCAGCCGCCACATTGAGCGTTTTATCACCGCTGGTAAAAACGATGTCGGGGTTGATCGTGGCCGTTCCGGAGGAAACGCCCGGTGCCGTGAGACCGCTCGCATTGATCGCTCCAACAGCGTTGATCGTGCCGGCCGCATTCAGAGTAATTACCCCCAAGCTGCGCGTGGCACCCTGAAGGTTGAGAGTGCCAGTGTTAGCCAACGTGGTTGCCGTGTTGCTGATAGCGCCGTTGACCATCAGGGTCGTGCTGCCAGCAAGGTCGTAGGCGCCACTGCCGTTGATGTTGCGTCCCGCATCGAGCGCAATACTGGCTGTTGTTTTAAGGGTGCCGTTATTGGTGATGTCGTTGGCCACATTGCCGAGAGCGTTGTCGCTGGCAATTTGCAAAGTTCCGGCAGAAATCGTGGCGTTGCCGGTGAAGCTGTTGGATGCGGATAAAACCAATGTGCCGCTGCCGGCCTTGGTGAAACCGGCAGATCCGGAGAGCCCCGAGGAAATTGTGGCCGAGGCTGAGTTTGTCACGCCGAGGGAGTTCGCAAGAGCAGTGGCCCCACCAAGGCTGATTGCGCCTCCTGACAAGAGGTAGCCGGACGAGACGAAAAGCATGCCATTGCTGGTGGTCACGGTCCCGCTTGCCGTAACGTTGCCGGCTGCACCTCCAAACACGGCTTGGCTGGCAGGATTCCATGACCCCACGCCGTCTTGCCAAGTGCCAGACCCGCCGCTGCCGGGTCCAACGCTTACCCAGTTCCCCGAGCCGTCCCAAAAGAGTTGCGCGGCGGCAAGAGGATTGAGGGTGCTCAACATAGCAAGACTGGCGAAAAGCAAATTTTTCATGTTGGCGGGAAAATGGAAGGCAGCAAAGCAGGACGCTCGGCTGACATCCTCAACATCACCCACATATCCCGTTGGCACAAGGGAAAACCCTCAAGTCACACACCGTAACATCATTGATGCAAGATACTTATAATCGCGGATGAAGTTCGGAAGAAATTTCGAATTGGAGCTATGTGGGCCAATGGTCTGACTCCCGATGCTGATGCCGTTAGTGAAGGAAAGATTCGAGGCAGCCGATATCTTTCCATAGTTCAGTTGAATAGCCTGTGTCTGTGCTCCCTACGGCGCTTCTCTGGAGGACGACAGAGCCACCATCCACAAGCGCCGCGAAGTTAGATCCGACGCGGAGTCCTCCCATGTTGTTCGCGTTACAGAAAAGCGTGCCGATGCCAGTCTTGATTAAACGCCCCGAGTTGTTGCCGTTGGAAAGCGTGGCGATGAGTGTGATTGCACCCAAGCTGCGTACCCAGTGGCACGGC
>Ga0114973_10002135_pt1 | contig 14522 bp, 14 predicted proteins | sample M_140807_MF_Meta_FD_87025 | JGI IMG/M metagenome (GOLD analysis project Ga0114973, IMG submission 87025) | Freshwater microbial communities from Lake Montjoie, Canada to study carbon cycling - M_140807_MF_MetaG | ecosystem: Environmental > Aquatic > Freshwater > Lake | place: Lake Montjoie... | reverse complement strand
GATTGTCGGAATAGATGCCGGCAATGTCATGGATCGAGCCATTCGGATTGGCGGCCCCGCCCAACTGGCCCTGTGCGTCGCAATAGCGGAAGGCCACGCGGCCTTCGCCTTCCAGCCGCGCAATGGTCTGGTCATCGGCAATATAATTGCCCTCGCCATGCGCGATGCAGACTTTGACCACCTGTCCGGCATGATAGGCGGTGGTATAGGCGGTGTCATTGCGTTCGACCCGCAAATGCTGCATCCGGCAGACAAAGCGCAAATCGGCATTGCGCATCAGGATGCCGGGCAACAGGCCCGATTCGACCAAAATCTGGAAGCCGTTGCAGATGCCGAGCACCAGACCGCCGCGCGCGGCATGGGCGCGCACCGCATCCATGATCGGGGCACGTCCTGCAATCGCGCCGCAGCGCAGATAGTCACCATAGGAAAATCCGCCCGGCAACACGACCAGATCGGTGCCCTGCGGCAGATCATGATCGGCATGCCACACCGCAGCCGGTGTCTTGCCGGTTGCCTGCGCCAAAGCCTTGACCACATCCTGCTCGCGGTTGGAACCGGGAAAGGTAATGACTGCGGATTTCATGGGAACCTCTTACTGGCAAGACAGACTCACTTATTCGAGCCATTGCCTATTTGAAGCATGCCGAGAAAATGATCAACCGACTTTTGTGCAGAATCCCTGTCTCCCGACATGGATTGCGCCGAATATATCGTGCCGTCGGTTATAACAAATTTACGGTATCGATGAACCATTTTGGTGTTGATTAACCCGTACCAACTGTATGAGACCGTTTTATAATTCCTGAAACTGCCCATGATGGGGCCGTTGACAGAGACAATATCCCTTTCGGCTCCGGTAATTTTGCGGATAAGCGTTGCCAATGATCTTACCAACCTCTCGTAAACAGCATTTTGAGGTGTCAAAATATTTGAATAGGCAATCATCGTTGGGGCCGGGCACTTATTGATTTGGCATCCATAATAATGATGCGTATCTGTTGCCTTTAAAGAACGCCAAATTGTCGGATCAACATTGTTTGATTTAGGAAGTGAAAATTCCAGCCAATATGCGCTTGATGAATATTGAGTATCACTTGCCAAGACAGATTTTTGACATTGCATAACAACGAGCGTGAAAGCAAATACAATTGAAAGAGGATATTTTTTCACGGAAATACCTTTGCGATCTGGTGTCAGGGCAACACAGGACGCAACAGGCACTTGCTGTTATTTTAGGTCGAGCAGGCCGGAATGACAAGCCGGAACCGGTCTGGACCACCCTCAATCCGGCCATACACAGGTGTCAGCGGTCGCTATAATCAACCGCCGCCAGAAACTCGGCATGCGCATATTTGGAGGCGGATTCATCGAGGCTGGCGACATCCACCCTATACAGCGTGTCATTCGCCAGCGCGACAGAGACAATCTTGTATTTTTTTCGCTCGACCGAAGACTGCAGCGTATAGACCAGCATCGGATGGCCCATATGGATTTGCCACCTCGGGCCGGATTGCTTTTCATATCCGGCAGTTTTCAACTCCGGCAACAATTCGGTTTCAACAATACCAATAAAACTATTGTTATCGATGTCCGTTTTGCCACCCCTGAGCTTGGAATAGCTGGCTTGCACAAGCGTTTTACAATTTTTTATATCACAAATATAATCGTAAACGATCACATTCCGGTTTTTATACTGGTTGTCATAGCCTGCCAATTTCCATTTCTGGTCAAGCTGCCGCCCCATAACCGATGGCTTGGCCGCCAGCGGGGCCGAAGCTGTATTCGTCCCGATCGATTGACACGCAGAAACCAGCAACGCACAGCAAATGGAAAGAGCTATTCTTGTCATAAAGCACCTGACTATTCGGGCTGAAACACATCCACGAACGTCAAAGCTACTCACAAAGAATTGTCGTTTTAACTGGCCGAAAGGGCAAGGAGAGCCAGAGACGGACGAAGCCGGATGCAGGATCTTTACTCATCGGAATCGCTTAGACAGTGGCGTCATTGCGCACCAAAAGCATTCCGCACGCAGTAAAATCGTGGTTATTTAACCGAACCGCCATCTTCTATCTCAATCATTGCAAAAAATTGATCAACCACCTTCTGTGCAAAGGCCTTATCCAATGAGCCTGATTGAAACGATGTTGCAATCCCTCCCGCAAAAACCAGCTTGCGATAGGCATAAACCGTTTTGTCGTCTTTCGTGTAGGACCAGCCGAAAGCAATAAAGGGATAGTTTTTGAATTTGCCAATCTGGGGCTTGGCAGTCATTGTTGCGCCCTTTTCGACCTCGGAATCAATCAAGTGATTGGCCAATTTCATAATGGCTGTCGGATCGGGGTTCCGTGTAGATGCAATCGATTTATGGATAACAACCGTATTGGCGGGACAGCCAAGGGGCCGACAGGTCAGAACAGTCGCATTGATCGAATTGTCTCTTGTGGCGATCCAATGGTCTTTGTCTTCATTTTTAAAGGTTATCCGCGTTTGCCCGGGTTTGATCGGCTCGCGCGGCTCATTGGCATTATATGTTCGCATCCCCTGATTGGTCTGGCAGGCAGAAACAAGCAGTGCGAGGCAGAGGGAAAGAGCAATTCTTTTCATTGAAACAGGACCTCTTGCAGTCGGGTTCTTCAAAAAAACGCGGACGCAACAGGCACTGTTCAATTTGAATAATAGAAAAGCCCAAAAAGGGCAAGCCAAGCAAGCCCGGGCCGGGCCGTCTTGCCGATGATCAGTCGAGCAGATCGACTTTGAAATTCTCGATCACGGTATTGGCCAACAGCTTGTCGCCCGCCAGTTTCAATGCGGCCTCAGCGGCGGCTTTGTCGGAGGTGTTGAGCACAATATCGAACACCTTGCCTTGACGGACCGAAGCAACGCCGTCGATGCCGAGTGAATGCAGCGCGGATTCAATCGCCTTACCCTGCGGATCAAGAACGCCGTTTTTGAGGGTGACGGTGACACGGGCTTTCATGGCAAATTCCTCGGCAAGGGCAACAGGTGGTCTAAGCTGGAACAGGCAGGCTTTAGAATGATGCGGCGTGATTCGTCATCCGAACCACGCCGGAAACGGTGTTACTGCACCAATTTGGGCGAAGACCCGCCGATCGGCTCGTTCTCGGCGATGATGCCGAGCCGTTTGGCGACTTCGGTATAGGCCTCGACCAGCCCGCCCATATCGCGGCGGAAGCGGTCCTTGTCCAGCTTGTCGTTGGACTTCATGTCCCACAACCGGCAGGAATCGGGCGAAATTTCATCCGCCACGACGATGCGCATCATCTCCCCTTCCCACAAGCGGCCGCATTCCATCTTGAAATCGACCAGACGGATGCCGACGCCGAGGAACAGGCCCGAAAGGAAATCATTGACGCGGATGGCCAGTGCCATGATGTCGTCGATTTCCTGCGGATTGGCCCAGCCAAAGGCAGTGATATGCTCTTCCGATACCATCGGGTCGTTCAGCGCATCGCTTTTATAATAGAATTCGATGATCGAGCGCGGCAATTGCGTGCCCTCCTCGATCCCCAGACGGGTCGAGAGCGAACCGGCCGCGACATTGCGCACCACCACTTCGAGCGGAATGATTTCGACCTCGCGGATCAACTGCTCGCGCATGTTGAGGCGTTTGATGAAATGGGTCGGCACACCGATCTCGTTGAGATTTGTAAAAACATATTCCGAAATGCGGTTGTTCAGCACGCCTTTGCCGTCAATCACCTCATGCTTTTTGGCATTGAAGGCGGTGGCATCATCCTTGAAGTGCTGGATCAGAGTTCCCGGTTCGGGCCCTTCATAAAGGACCTTGGCCTTACCCTCATATATCCGACGGCGACGAGTCATCAGCGTGTACCGTAATGTTGGTGGTCTCGGGGTGTCGGTTGCCTGTCCCTCTCGCAAGACGAGGGCGGAACGGACAACCGTTCGGATGCTGAACCTTTTCAAAACCCTGCTGAGACGACTCACAACAAGCTCCTGACACGATAAGCCCTTTGTTCCTAACCGATCCTGACCCCGAGCACAACTTGCATCAGGCGGTATCCCCTGCTGTATGGGATTTGTACAATAGAGGCTTGCGACGTGGCGTGTCCTGCCGTTAGGCTGGCTCCATTCAGCACGCCGGAGCCAGAGCGGGCATTCGGGCCGGAACGAGCACACAATAAGGAGCCATGATGAGCGCACAAGCAACCGTTGGCGGTTTATCGCACCGCCTTGCCACACGATCCCGCGAGAGCGGAGCGGCCCTGCTCACCGCATGGACGGGAATTCCCGATGCGTTGCTGGCCGGTGTGCTGGCGCGCGAGGATTTCGATTGTGTCACGCTCGACATGCAGCACGGCGCGCATGACATCGCCTCGATCATCCCCTCGATTGCGCAGGTGGCACTGGCGGGCAAGCCGAGCATTGTGCGGATACCGGTCGGCCAGTTCGAAACCGCTTCGCGCGCGCTCGATCTGGGCGCAGCGGGTATTATCGCACCGATGATCAATTCGGGCGCGGATGCCAAAGCCTTTGCCTCTTTCACCAAATATCCGCCGATCGGCGAGCGCAGCTGGGGTCCGGCGGTCACGCTCGGCCTGACAGGTCAAGCCGCGGGCGATTATCTCCGGCAAGCCAACAAGATGCATGTGTCGATTGCCATGGTCGAAACCCGCGAGGCGCTGGCCGCCCTCGATGATATTCTGGGCACCGACGGCATTGACGGCGTGCTGGTCGGCCCGTCCGATCTGTCGATTGCGCTGTCGAATGGCGGGCATGTCGACCCCACCAACAAGGATGTGTTTGCCGCATTGGATCATGTACTGGCCCGCTGCCGCGCCCACAACAAGGCCGCCACAGTGTTTGCCACCACCTCGGCCATGTCGGCCAAACTGGCGCGGGACGGGTTCGATATGATCGCGCTCGGCACCGATATGATGCAGTTGCGGGCGGGCATCAAAGCCACGCTGGACGGCCATAAAAACGGCTAAGCAGGAGCCTCAGGACTCCTGCGCCTGTTTGAGCGCATCGGCAAGCCGCATCTGGGCCGAACCGGGCTTGAGCGGCTTTTGCTGGCTCTCATGCGGCACCCAGCCCGAAAACCAGATGATCTCGAAACTGGCCCTGATCCGGCCGTCGGGATCGCTGAACCGTTCCTTGTAAAGCTCGGAGGCGCGCAGCAGCGTCGCCTTGCCCATCGGCTTGCGTTGGCGCGCCAAGAGCGGGTTGGTTGCACCCATCGCGCGCAAATCGGCGATCAGGCCGAAAATGTCCTTATAACGGACCGTCACCTGATCGCTGTCGGTGACAGGCAGCGCTAAACCGGCGCGTTGCAGCAGCCCGCCCATATCCCTGAGATCGACAAAGGGCGCGACGCGCGGCGACAAGCCGCCCTCGCAGTCGATTTCGGCCTCAGCCATGACTTGCCGTAATTCCGTCAGTGTTTCGCCGCCCAACAGGCAGCCGACCAACAGACCATCGGGCCGCAACACCCGCCGCAACTGCACCATTGCACCGGGCAAATCATCGACAATCTGCAAAGCCAGCAGCGACGCGACCAGATCGAATGTCTGCCCGCCGAACGGCACCAGACCGCCATCGACAATCGCGCTCTGCCAAGGCGCAAAGCCCGTGACATCGGGAACAAGCGAGGCCCGCACCACCTGATCGACACGATCGGAGGTGGCCAGCACTTCCGCGCCATGCGGGCCGCAACTGGCCCAATCAAGCGCTACGGGAAAGCGTTTGGTCAGCACCGCCAGACGGTCGACCAGATCATCGGCAACGCGTGCCAGCAAAAAATCGGCCGCGCCGTGCCGCATCGCCCGTTGCAAACGCAAGCGAATGGCTTTTTGATCGAACAAAGCAGGTGCGGATGGGGTGTGTGGCGTATCGGTCATCCCGCGCTTATCGACCGATTGAAGGATCAGGTCAAAACTTTTGTTCAGTCCACCATCCCTTTCGGAGCCAAACCATGACCGACGCGCCATTGCCCGACGATCTTGCACCACAAGCTCAGGCCCCGCCCGCCTTGCTGGCGCGCTGGATGGCACGTCTGCTGGACACGATCTATCCGCCGACCTGTCTGGCCTGCAGCTCGGCGACCACCGAGCATGACGGGCTGTGCGCGGCCTGCTGGCGGCAGATGGCGTTTATCAGCGCGCCGGTCTGTGACAGGCTAGGAGTTCCCTTGCCGTTCCAGTCGGACGGACCCGCTTTGTCGCTGGCGGCGATCAGCCACCCGCCGGTGTTTGAAAAGGCCCGCGCCGTGGCGCTGTATGACGGGGTGGCGCGCGAGATGGTGCACCGCCTCAAATATGGCGACCAGCTCCAGCTCGCCCGACCGATGGCCCGCTGGATGTTTGCAGCCGGACGTGAATTGATCGAGGATTGCGATGTGATCGTGCCGGTGCCGATGCACGGCTTGCGGTTGCTGCAACGCCGTTTCAATCAAGCCGCGAATCTGGCCGCCGAATTGGCGCGGTTGAGCGGAAAACCTTTGCTGGTCCATGCGCTTCGTCGCGTCAAACGCACCAAGCCGCAACCGGGCCTGAGCCGCTCCGAACGGGCCGACAATCTGCAAGGTGCGTTCAAGGCCGATGGGCGCGAGACTTTTATGCTGGCAGGCCAACGGGTTTTGCTGATCGACGATGTGCTGACCACGGGCGCGACGGGCAATGTCTGTGCGCGCGCCCTTTTACGTTGCGGTGCAAAAAAAGTAGACCTGCTGTGTTTTGCCTGCGTGGCTATTGACCGGCAAACCCATTATATAACGGCGTAACAAACGGCTTACCCTGTTGCTTGACGGAGCATCGACATGACCCAAGTCACCATCTATACCAAATCCTGGTGCCCCTATTGCCAGTCGGCAAAAGCCCTGCTGACTCAAAAGGATGTCGCCTTTCAGGAAATCGACGTGACCGCCGATCCCGAGGGCGAGCAGGCGATGGTCACCCGCGCCAACGGCCGGCGCACCGTGCCGCAGATTTTCATCAATGCGCATCATGTCGGCGGCTGCGACGATTTGCATGCGCTCGAAGATGCTGGCAAACTCGACGCTTTACTGGCCGAGTGAGAGCACGATCATGACAAAAGCCCCATTTATTGCGGCCTGCATCCAGATGCGTTCGGGCACCGACCCGCTGGCCAATACCGATTTTGCGGTCAAAACCATCCGCGAAGCGGCCGCCAACGGGGCTGTCTATGTCCAGACACCGGAAATGTCGAATGCGGTCAACCGCAGCCGCGACGGCTTGCGCAGCACGCTGGTGACCGAGGAACGCGACGCCATGCTGGCCGCTCTGCGCGATCTGGCCCGCGAGAAGCATCTGCACATCCATATCGGCTCGCTGGCCATCGAAGTCGGCGACAAGGTCGCCAACCGCGCCTATATTCTCGGGCCCGAGGGCGACATTGCTGCCCGTTACGACAAGGTGCATCTGTATGATGTCGACCTGCCCAATGGCGAAAGCTGGCGGGAATCACGCACCTATACGGCGGGCAGCGAGGCTTTGGCGGTCGATCTGCCATGGGGGCGGCTGGGCGTGTCGATCTGCTACGATATCCGTTTCTCGCATCTCTACCGCCAGCTGGCGGAAGCGGGTTGCGATTTCCTGTCGGCTCCCGCCTGCTTTACCAAACAGACCGGCGAAGCCCATTGGGTGGTGCTGCATCGGGCGCGAGCCATTGAAAACGGGGCGTTTTTCATGTCCGCCGCCCAAGCGGGCCACCATGAGGATGGCCGCGACACCTTTGGCCATTCGATCATCGTCGATCCGTGGGGCCGCGTGCTGGCCGAAGCGGAAGCCGAGCCCGGCTATATCATGGCAAGCATCGACCCCGCTCTGGTCAGTGATGCCCGCGCCCGCATCCCGACGCTGGTCCATGCGCGCAATGTGCCGGTGCATGTGGTCGAACGCGGCTGAGGCGAACCCCTCACACCCGTTTGGCGACCAGCATATAATTGACCGACATATCGCGTGACAGCGACCAGACATCCCGCAAGGGATGATAGACCACGCCGCTGTCATCATAGGCCTCGAAGCCGCTTGTCTCCAAAGCCTGATCCAACTCGTCCGGTGTCACGAATTTATCCCATTGATGGGTGCCGCGCGGCAGCCAGCCCAATACATATTCCGCCCCGACAATCGCCAGCGCAAAGGCTTTCACGGTGCGGTTGAGTGTGGCGAGAAACAGCAATCCGCCCGGTTTGACCACCTGACAGCAACTGGCCATGAACAAATCGACATCGGCGACATGTTCGACCACTTCCATCGCCAGCACCACATCGAATTGCTCACCCGCCGCAGCCAGAGCCTCGACTGTGCGCGACTGATAGGCAATCTCCAGCCCGCTTTGTTCGGCATGGAGCGAGGCGACCGCAATATTGGTGGTGGCCGGATCGATGCCCGTCACATGCGCGCCAAGCCGTGCCAAAGGCTCGCACAACAGCCCGCCGCCGCAACCGACATCCAGCACCGACAGGCCGTCGAGCATGGCCGGACCGCCGTTCAGGCCGAAGTGCAAGGCAACCTGATCACGGATATAGGCAATGCGGACGGGGTTGAACTTGTGCAGGGTCCGCATCGGCCCCGTCGCATCCCACCATGTCTTGGCCATCCGGTCGAAACGGGCAACCTCGGCGGCATCAATCGTACCGGAGGATGGGGGGGCGGAATGTTCTGCAGTGGTCATGATCTGGTCCTCTTGTGCGAAGTCTTTATAACCTGCTTGTTGACAGCAGGCGATGGTGCCGCCATGAGAGATCGCCTGTTTTTTTAGAAGACAGGCATATTTCGGTGACTCGCGCGTGACGGGACATGTTTCTCTTGCTAGAGAGATGCACAATTGTGTGACCCACGCTCAAGATCAGGGATGAAAAGGCGCGCATGGCACGTCTCGTGATGAAATTCGGCGGGACCTCCGTCGGGGATATGGACCGGATCCGCAATGTTGCACGGCATGTGCAGCGCGAGGTCAATGCCGGCTATGAGGTTGCGGTTGTGGTTTCGGCCATGGCAGGCAAGACCAACGAGCTGGTCGGATGGGTCAAAGACGGCTCCAAACTCTACGACGCGCGCGAATATGACGCGGTCGTCGCATCGGGCGAGCAGGTGACCTCCGGCCTTCTGGCGATTGTCCTGCAGGAAATGGGCATTCCGGCCCGCTCGTGGCAGGGCTGGCAGATCCCGATTGAAACCTCGGACGCGCACGGCTCGGCCCGTGTGACGGCGGTGGATGGCACGCGCCTGCTCGACGGCTTCAACACCCATCACGAAGTGGCGGTGATTGCCGGTTTTCAGGGCATCCACCCCCCGACGGGCCGCCTGACCACGCTGGGCCGTGGCGGATCGGACACCAGCGCGGTGGCCATCGCGGCAGCGATCGGCGCGGAACGCTGTGACATTTATACCGATGTGGACGGGGTTTACACCACCGATCCGCGCATTGTCTCCAAAGCCCGCCGTCTGGAACGCGTTGCCTTTGAAGAAATGCTGGAAATGGCCTCGATGGGGGCCAAGGTTTTACAAGTCCGTTCTGTCGAATTGGCGATGGTTCATCGGGTGCCGACCTATGTCCGCTCCTCTTTCGATGATCCGGCCAATCCGGGTTTGGGCACTCTCATCTGCGACGAGGAGGATATCGTGGAACAACAGATCATCACGGGCATCGCCTATTCCAAAGACGAGGCCCAGATCACCCTGCGCCGCGTGGCTGACAAGCCGGGCGTGGCGGCAGCGATTTTCATGCCGCTGGCCGAAGCCAATATCAATGTCGATATGATCATCCAGGTCGTGTCCGACAATTCGACCGCCACCGACATCACCTTCACCGTGCCCGCCGCCGAATACGAGCGCGCCCGCACGCTGCTGGAAACGGCCAAGGCGGAAATCGGCTTCGACCGCCTGGAAGGCGCCACCGATGTGGTGAAAGTGTCGGCCATCGGCATCGGCATGCGCTCGCATGCGGGCGTCGCCGCCAAGGCTTTCAAGGCACTGGCCGAAAAAGGCATCAATATCCGCGCCATCACCACTTCGGAAATCAAATTCTCGGTGCTGATCGACGAGGCCTATACCGAACTGGCGGTGCGGACGCTGCATTCGCTGTACGGGTTGGATCACGCGGCATAAGCCAGCAGGCCCGAACCCGGGACTGACCGGCCTTCGCCTTGTCCGCTTTGCCTTTTTGCGTCAGGCTCGTTAAATCGGGTCGGTTTTAAAAATGAGACGATTCGTACGGTCGGATCGTCCCGCCCGGAGCGGGTGGCTCCAGTTTAAGGATAGTTGGTGATGCGAGGCGCACTCGGCGGTCCACGCATATTGCTCCGGCGGCTCCGCGAAGTGATGGCGGAACCCGTCAACGCGCAGGAACGCCTTGACAAAATCGTGACATTGATCGCCGGCAACATGGTTGCCGAAGTCTGCTCGTTCTATGTCATGCGTGCCGATAGCACGCTTGAACTCTATGCCACCGAGGGTCTGGCCCCCGAAGCCGTACATAAAACCACGATGCGGGCGGGCGAGGGTCTGGTCGGCCTGATCGCCCGGCGGGCCGAACCGCTCAACCTCACCCATGCCCAAACCCATCCGTCCTTCTCCTACAAGCCGGAAACGGGCGAAGAAATCTATCAGTCCTTCCTCGGCGTGCCCGTTCTGCGGCAAGGTGTGACGCTTGGCGTTCTGGTGGTGCAGAACAAATCCTCGCGCCAATATATCGAGGAGGAAGTCGAGGCTCTGCAAACCACTGCCATGGTGCTGGCGGAAGTCATTGCCTCGGGCGAATTGCAGGCCCTTGCCCCTCCGGGCACCGATATTGCGGTCAGGCGGCCGCTGGCGCTGGAAGGTCAGGCACTGGCTGACGGTGTCGGCCTCGGCCATGTGGTGCTGCACCAGCCGCGCATTGTCGTCAAAAACCTGATCGCCGATGATCCCGTCAAGGAAAAGGAACGGCTTGAAAAGGCCTTGGCCGCCTTGCGCGCCTCGCTCGATGCGATTCTGGAGCGCGGCGATCTGGCCCATGGCGGCGAACACCGCGACGTGCTGGAAACCTTCCGCATGTTCGCATCCGATCGCGGTTGGGCGAGACGGCTGACCGAAGCCGTGATGACCGGCCTGACGGCGGAAGCCGCGGTTGAACGCGTGCAATCGGACAACCGCGCCCGCATGGCGCGCCAAAACGACCCCTATCTGCGCGAGCGTCTGCACGATCTCGATGAATTGGCCGACCGCCTGCTCAACCTGTTGAGCGGCCGCGCGATGGCCCGTACCGCGGGGGATTTGCCCGACAATGCCATTCTGGTGGCCCGTTCGATGGGGCCTGCCGCGCTGCTCGATTACGACCGCTCGCGCCTGCGCGGGCTGGTGCTGGAGGAAGGCGGGCCGCAAAGCCATATCGCCATTGTCGCACGCGCTTTGGGAATTCCTGCTGTCAGCATGATCAACAATGCCACCGGTCTTGTTGAATCGGGAGACGGCATTGTTGTCGATGGCGCGACGGGGCTGGTCCATGTCCGCCCGCCTGCCGACATCGAACATGCCTATCAGGAAAAAGCCCGCTTGCGGGCGACGCGGCAGGCGCAATATCGCAGCCTGCGCGATGTCAAACCCGTGACCAAAGACGGGGTCGAGGTGTCGCTGCAGCTCAATGCCGGTCTGGTGTTCGATCTGCCCAATCTGGCGGAAACCGGCGCGCAGGGCATCGGCCTGTTCCGCACCGAATTGCAATTCATGGTCGCCGACCGCCTGCCGACGCTGGGCGAGCAAACCGCGCTCTATCGTTCGGTGTTCGAAAGCGCGGGCGATCTGCCCGTGACCTTCCGCACGCTCGATATCGGCGGCGATAAAATCCTGCCCTATATGGCCAAAGTGGATGAAGAAAATCCGGCTTTGGGCTGGCGCGCCATCAGGATCGGGCTGGACCGGCCGGGCCTGCTGCGCGCGCAAATCCGCGCTTTGTTGCGGGCGGCCGAAAACCGCGACCTTAAAATCATGTTCCCGATGATTGCCACGATCGATGAATTCGAGCGCGCCAAGGCGATTGTCGGGCGTGAACAGGCCCATCTGGCGCGGTTCGGCCATGCCGCGCCGCGCTCGGTCCAGCTCGGAGTGATGGTCGAAGTGCCGTCCTTGCTGTTTACGATTGACGAGATTGCCGCCCGCGCGGATTTCATGTCGGTCGGCTCCAATGATCTGATGCAATTCCTGTTTGCGGCCGACCGCGACAATCAACAACTGGCCGGACGCTTCGACAGCTGCAATCCGGCCTGCCTGCGCGCCTTGAAAATAGTGGCAGACGCCGGTGCCAAAGCCGGAATTCCCGTCACATTGTGCGGAGAACTGGCAGGACGGCCTGTCGATGCCATGGTGCTGCTGGCACTGGGCTATCGCGGCCTGTCGATGTCGCCTTTGTCGATCGGTCCGGTCAAGGCGATGATCCTCGACCTTGAACTTGCCCCCGTGCGTCACAATATCGAGACCTTGTTGCGCGACAATCCCGCAGCAGCCAGCCTGCGCGAGGACATTATCGGCATGGCCCGCAATATGGGGCTGGTCTAGCGAGACAGATCCTTCTGACTCTGCCGCCTTTGCCCTTTCTTGCCTTTAGACGATGACGGACCTGCCATGTCACTGCCCAGCAATAAACTCGAGGCCATTCTGAGCCGTTACGAGACCATCGTGGAGCGGCTCTCCGCGGAAATGGAATCGGACACGATCATTGCGCTGTCGCGCGAGCGGGCCGAGCTGGAGCCGCTGGTGGTGGCCATACATGCCTGGCAGGCGGCTATGCGCGAAGTCACCGATCTGACCGCCCTGATCAATGAAACGGGCACCGATCCCGAACTGCACCAGATGGCCGAGGATGAAATCGCCGCCGCACGGCTCGATTGCGAGGCCAGAGAACACGCGATCCGCGTGCTGTTGCTGCCGAAAGATGCTGCCGACGAACGCGGCGTGGTGCTGGAAGTGCGGGCCGGAACAGGTGGCGACGAAGCCGCCTTGTTCGCCGGCGCGCTGTTTCGCATGTATCAGCGTTATGCCGATTTGCACCGCTGGAAGGTCGAAATTCTCTCGGAAAGCGAGGGCACCGTCGGCGGATACAAGGAAATTATCGCAGAAATTCACGGAAAAGGCGCGTTTGCCCGTCTGAAATTCGAAAGCGGCGTGCATCGGGTCCAGCGGGTGCCCGATACCGAAACCAGCGGACGGATCCACACCTCTGCCGCCACCGTCGCCGTCTTGCCGCTGGCCGAAGCGGTCGATGTGACGATTGACGACAAGGATCTGGTAATCGAAACCATGCGCGCGGGCGGGGCTGGCGGCCAGCATGTCAACAAGACCGAAAGCGCGATCCGCATCACCCATACACCGACCGGATTGGCGGTGATGATGCAGGAAGAACGCTCGCAGCACCGCAACAAGGCCAAAGCCATGGATCTGTTGCGCAGCCGTATTTTCGATCTGGAGCGACAGAAACTCGATCAGGCCCGCTCCGAGCACCGCAAGAGTCAGGTCGGATCGGGCGACCGGTCCGAGCGGATCCGCACCTATAATTTCCCGCAAGGCCGCATCACCGACCACCGCATCAATCTGACCCTGTATAAATTGCCGCAAATCATCGCCGGTGAAGGGCTGGACGAGGTGTTTGATGCGCTGATCACCGAATATCAGGCCGGATTATTGGCCGAGGAGTCTGGACAATGAGTGCGCTGATCCTTCCCCCCGACATCACCCGCGTCACCTCCCTCAAAACCGTGGGCGAGGTGCTGCGCTCCAACGGCATCGAAACCGCCCAGCGCGATGCGCGCCTGCTGATGCTGGCGGCCGCCGGTATCGTCCATGCCGATTTGCTGCGCGAACCGCGCGTTCCTTTGGGCGGGGAAGTTGCCGAACGGTTGAGCGGCTGGATCAACCAGCGGCTGCAAAGGGTGCCTGTCGCCCGTATTCTGGGCGAATGGGAATTCTGGAGCCTGCCCTTCACGCTGGCCCCCGAAACGCTGGTGCCGCGCCCCGACAGCGAGACCGTGGTTGCCGCCGCCCTGATCAATCTGGGCGACCGCCGCCACCAGAGCGACGGTTTGCGCGTGCTGGATCTGGGAACCGGCACAGGCTGTCTGCTGGTAGCCCTGCTGCATGAATTGCCCGGCGCAACCGGCTTGGGGGTCGATCTGTCCGACGAGGCGCTGGCCATTGCGACCATCAATGCCCGCCGCAACCACATCGGCGAGCGCGCGCAGTTCCAGCGCTCCGATTGGCACCATCATATCGAAGGACAGTTCGATCTGATTGTCTCCAACCCGCCTTATATTTCAGATCCGGTGATCGACACGCTGGAGCCGGAAGTGCGCTTGCACGATCCGCGCCTTGCTTTGTCGGGTGGCCATGACGGGCTGGATGCCTACCGGATTTTGATGCAGGGACTGCCCAAACTGCTAGCCCCCGACGGTGTGGCGGTGCTGGAAATCGGTTCGGACCAATCCGAAACGGTCGCCAGACTGGCCCGAGACAGTGGATTTTTGCTCGAAGGCCCCTATGCCGATT
>Ga0114973_10002134_pt1 | contig 14522 bp, 10 predicted proteins | sample M_140807_MF_Meta_FD_87025 | JGI IMG/M metagenome (GOLD analysis project Ga0114973, IMG submission 87025) | Freshwater microbial communities from Lake Montjoie, Canada to study carbon cycling - M_140807_MF_MetaG | ecosystem: Environmental > Aquatic > Freshwater > Lake | place: Lake Montjoie... | reverse complement strand
GGCCTCAGGATTCCAACCGGATGTGACAAACTATGGGGACAAGTCGCCCGGACAGGATGAAATCCTGCAAAAAAACATTTCACTCACGACAGGTAAGAGGTAGAAATGAAGACGAGCTAAAACGTTGGGTTGCAAGGCCTGACGTCATTTTTCGACATTTGAGACCCTATTTGAGACCCTGTAAATATCAACATGGCGAATGGTCAGATGACAGTGGCACAGTTGCGCGAGCAAATCCTGCGGAAGACGGCCGAGCTTGAAGGCTTGGAGTCCGAAATCAAGAACGAGTTGCGCAGTGACATCGAGCGCAAGCTGCGTGAAGCCAACCTGACTTTACAGGATATTTTTCCTGACATGTTCAATGGCGCCAAGCGCGGCAAACAGAGGGCCTCTGCCCTTCCGCGCTTCCGTCACCCCGACACCGGCGAAGAATGGTCTGGCCGTGGCCGCATGCCCCGCTGGGTGCAAGACGTGATGCTGATCGAGAACCTGAACATCGAAGCCTTCCGCGCCTCGGCCCGCTACAAGATCCAGAACTAAAACACCGGGGTCCACGAGATCCCTTCTGTTTTAAGCCACATCAGCTGTTCATCCAGCGCAGCTGTGGATCGTATCCAGATTTTTAATACAATTTTATCATGAGCGGAAAGCCTTCAGCAGGCTTGAGACAAATCCATGACAACACATATTCTGCGAGAGCTCTGACTTTAACAGGCTTTTATTGTCTATTTGTTTTTGACTGGAATGATCAATCCGGACACAAAATGATTTTAAACTTTTTGAATAATTCTCAAGCCACCTCTGTTAAATTTGAATTAACCATCAAAATTTCATCCCTCACCGTTGGACACAATCAGGGGTCAAAAAAGGCTATTGATTATCAGTCCGGATACACAAAGAATTTACAAAATAAAATTGGAAAATCTGTCTGTATAACCACAAAAATCTGCTCTAGATTATAGAATTGAATTGGCAGTTTCATAGAATATCCTAATTGTCATTAGCAAAAATGTACGAATTGAACCTTTTTCACAAGCCATTCGCTATTGCAGGACACAAAAGTATAAAATCAGAAAAAATAAATATTTTCAATGCGTTAGGACTTTAACAGAGTTGGTTTTAATGCGAAAAATTCATTTTTGGGCTTCCTCTTCTTGAAAAGAGAAAAAATTTCTATCATTTCGCATAAAGAGAATGCCTCGAAACTTGAAAGGGCATAGGATTTTTGAATAAAATACAATGTAAAACATTGCCGGATTAAGAAATATTTGGCCATTTTTAATGGGAAAAAATAAGTAAAAGGTCAAATAATGCATCCGGATCGGCAAAAAACATCAAGACGATGATAAAATAATGCAATGAAAACATATACTTAGATTCAAAGACTCAGAATAACCCGAATAATCATCATTTGTAGTAAGAAAAAAATTACGCAGTCGGAGAATTGATAGACAATATATAAACAGGCGGCTGAGAGGTTTGATTTTAAAATTGGAGCACACGAATTGACACAATTTTATTGAAAAAATCAATCATTTAAATGTTTTGTTTAACATGTCACTCAAATCGCCTTCGGCAAATTTTTTATAAAGATTGATATAATTATCACCTGTTATTTCTGCTATTTCAAAAAGGGATAATCCGTTTTTGATTTTTAAAACAATTCCCATTGTCTTGAAATCATCAAAACCTAAATTACGATTGGTTTTATCTATTTTTAACTCATCCATCAATTTTTTAAGATAATAAAAATATGTATTATTGTTTATAATAGTTTTTTCTTTTTGATCGCAAAAAATGTAATGATTTTTATCTGTGAATTTGGAATAGGTTTTAATATGAAAAAACAAATGCCCTTCTCTGGCTGAAATCACGCGCGATTTTTTACCCGTGTTGATAGTTAATCGAGCTGTCAATTCCTGGTCTTTAACGATTAAATTGACATCTTCCCATTTCATATTTTTTAATTCTGAAAAGCTCAACAAAAAAGAGCTTTGAATGAATATAAAATCACGGATCACACGGCGGTAATAACCGTCCTTGTCGTTAATTGCTGAATCAGGCCATTTCTTTAACGCAGCTTGAATTCTAAAAAATTCTAACGGTGTAATCCCTTTTTTGCGCTTTTTATCGGACTGAAATTGAACATCAAATGAAATGTTTTTTTCATTGCTAAAGTAATAACGATTGCACCAGTTCAAAAATAACTTGATTGAATTCATTTCGTTTTTAATCGTGATTGAAGAAACAGCCTTCTCGCTATTTGAACGAAAAGCCGGATAATAATTCATTGAATCCGCTGAAAAGAAATTGGCAATTGTGACAAGACCTTTTTTACGGTCTCCGTCACCAACAAAATTAATAAAATGTTTTTTGATTTGAATCTCGATCACAGTATAACGATTATTCGAGATTTCATTATTCAAAATTCTCTCGCGTTGAAATGTCAGAAAATTTTCGACCAATTCGGAAAAAGTATAAATATTATCAGGCATTTTAACGGCTTCAATTGCTTCAAACATTCGAAGCACTGAAAGCGCTTCTGAAAGCGCATCTTCAAAATCTGTATGGTTCAATTCTTTCTTGATGATCTTTTTCTGCAGATGATCTTTATAGCGTAAAATCCAATTTTCATTCATCCGAATTCTAAAAAGAGATCCAGCCCCTTCAAGCAATTTATATTCTTCAATAATGGATTTCTGGCTGATCCGCTGTTTCAGCATGATACTCACAATTCAACGCAAAAATGATAATACAAATTATGCAGAGGGCGGGTTAACATGTGCTTAAATTTTAAAAGATTGTTGCAATAATTTTATTTGAAACAATCAACTGATTAAAATTAATATTTTGTATATATTCGAGTTTGCTACCTTCCTTAAAGCGATTGTTGAGCTCTCCGCCCAGCTCACAGACTGGTTGAATTCAACACTTCGTTCTTCATGTAAAACATGAGCTCCGGAGACCGAATAGAGCATGGCACTGCCCCTGCTTCAGCCGACACTCCTGCACACTCCCCTCGCCCATGGATGGTCGCCTGAATGGCACGTTCTTGCCACTGGCCAATATCAGACACAAAAAAACGGATCACGAGCCACAGCCCGGATCCGCCTTATGTGCAACATTTATAAATTTGGACGACGAGAGAGCCCGAAAATTCCGGTTTAAACCGACGAAAACCTTTAGATTTTGACCTTCTGCAAGGCTTCAAGCTCTAATTGCTCCGGTGTCTTTTCCACCTTGGGGAACAAAACTGAATAGATAGGGGTAAGTTCTTCTTCATCTTCCGGACGCCATGTCACAGGTTTCAGAGGCGCAATCCCGTTTGATAAAGCGAATGCATAAGACTTCATGCGGCGCACCATCATATAGACACGAGCCAATTCTTTGGGTTTATGTTTTAACAAACCACCCAGGAATGGTCTTTTATTGCGTGGTTCGCGGGCATTTTCAAAGTTGCTGACAAAAAACATGAAAGACAGCAAGAACAAATCAATATTGGAGATTTTGATAGAACCGAAAAACTGTGTCACACGCGCCAGCGCATCATGCAAATCTGCTTCCAGATCCTTGTCGTCATAAAGCGTACTGAAAACACGCGAGAGTTCCGGCACTATTTTTTCTGCCGGCAATTGCATCACCAGATAATAGCGCACAGCCTGTGTCGCGATGATCTCGAACACAAATTGAGGCGGACTTTTAGTGCCCGTCATAGGACGATTAGTGTCTTCATTCTCGGCCATAATACGCTTAAACCTGCTACGCTTTACACAACTTGTACTCTTTCGAGCACCCCCAGAAACAGTTTATATTACGATGCCGATTTGCGCCATTTGTTGAACCATTCGGCAGACCGATCTTGTACTTCCTTGATGTCTGCCGGTTGAAGTGATTTGACAAGGGCATCGCGGCGTCTTTTTGCTTCAGTGCGCCCGGAAGCTACCGCTATCGATGCCCAGAAATACGCCTCTTTCGGGTCTTCAAAGCCGAAATCGGGGGCATAACTGACCGAAAGCATCACCAAAGCCTTGTTTTCTCCACCTTCTGCCGTGCGTGTCAGTTTTTCTCTGATCCAGTCCATCACCAACTTGATTGTGTCTGCATCAAGCGATTTGATCATCATCACCCGTGCAGGCATGGCCTTAGGATAGCCACCCAAGGCCGCCAAAGTGACCCAACGCAAGGAAAATTCAAAGTTTTGTGGCACATTCACGCCGTGCCAATAGAAGATACCGAGATTGAATTGCGATTCAGGCTCGCCCTGTTCCGCACCAGCCTGAGCGGCCGCAAGAGCCTTTTTGAGATCTCCCGCAACAATTGCCCCTGAAACCGTGTCTTTGGGCGCTTCGCCTTCCGCCTGTGCGGATGCCACCTGCAAAGACAACAGGGCACCAAAAAGCAGCGTCACAAAACCATTTGTGATCTTGAACTGGTTGGGCACCGAACTCTTCGCCGTCATATGAATCATCAACCGGATAACAATAATGTACATGGAATCGATAACACAACCCTGCCAAAAAAACCATGCTTGTCTAAACTTTATTGGAGAAAGTCTAAACATCAACATGAACGACCATGACTTCGTGATAGCGGGTCAATGATCAACTGGGACAGTATATCCGATTATCATAACGTATTTCCATGATAAATCAGTGCTTTGTCCACTATTGTTCGGATAAAAACATCAGTATTGCTGCGTGGTCATATCACACATCATCAGGACTATGGCCCGATTGCGTCATCACTTCAGGCATTTCTGAGCAAATTTGAAACCGAATGGACCCAAGGATCAATCGCATGTGTGTTTTTGACATGGCTCAACGCCCGATTGGCCAGACCGAGACGCAGGTCTTGATTGGCTGCCAGACGATCCAGTCTGGTTGTCAATTGTTCAATAATATCAGCGTTAAACTGGTGCATTGATGCATAATCATCGCGCCACCAGCCTGTTTCTGGATCGTGATGATAGACCTGTTCCCGACGCCCTGTAACAACCAGTGCGGTTTCTTCATCACGCACATATTCCTCATAACCAGGGGCATCAGTGCAGATCAACACCGCACCACACCGCATAGCGCGGAGAACAGAATAAGAGTGCAGGCCCGCCGCAGGCAGCGCAAACACATCGGCCTTACATAAATATGAGAAAAGCCCTTGATCATCAATTCCTTGATCGATCCAGTCAACCCCTTGGATCAATTCGGGATGCACCTGTTCAAAGGCATCGCGGCCAGTTGAAATGATGGTCAAGACCGATTCAGGGTAGTTTTCGCGATGTCTTTGAAATGCCACCAGCAGATCATGTCCGCCTCTGTACAGAAAACTGGTTCCCGCGCCGTGGGCTGAATTGGTAAAAACGATATGCAGGCCGGATTTTTCAGCTCGTGATGATAGTTTTTCTTCGATCACCGGATCGAGATCCGGCGGAATGTCTACCCCCAGCGGAACATAATGCACTTTGGAAGCGATGATATCGCTGGCAAAACTTTTGCAGATCGTCTCGATGCTGGATTGAATATGTGTAAAAATGGCTTTGCAGGCTCCGGATTCCAGTTGGGATTTGACCATGTGGAAAATCAATTCATTCCGCAAATTCACGTTTTTATTATGACCATGCAGTAAAAATGGATAAAACAGCGTTGTTAAACTCTCAAAATGCAAAATAAAGGGCATTGTCGACAAGTGGAGAGGCGTTGTGTGGTGAAATACCACTTGGGCGTTTTGTCTTTGCGCAACAATTCTGGCTTGGGCCGTCATATCTCTTGTTTCGATATATTGCGCCAGATAGTTTTGAAGGGCTTGGTTTCCGGTTTCCGGAGCAAGCCCGAAACGCCTGCCGATCATGAAGCCCTCAATCACAACTTGTGATGCAATATGATCCATATCTGCTTTGGAAAAAGCACAATCCTGATCGGGAAACAGAAACTCTATGTCATCGGGGGCGTTGTTGATTAAACCGGAAAACAAGGGATGATTGCCATTAATAGATTGATAATGCGGCATTTTCCATGGAATAAGAACTGTTTTCATCGAACCGATATTCTGCCTGATGTATCGTTGCGCATGCGTCATAACCTATCCTGTTGAAAAGGGCGCAGGACAAACTGTCAAGACAAACTGAAATTGATCCTTGGCCAAATCGGCAATATTGAACTGTCCACAAGATTTTCCTGCTTTGGAGAAAATAAAATTGATGTGATTTATCAGTGATTTCCATGAGAAATATAATTGACCATGCCATCAAACACCGATAATAGAAATGACCTTTGTTCAATACGTTTATCAGGTTAAACTATGAGTTCGTTTTTACATGTCGGGTGCTGGCATCATACCAAACACGGATTAAAGGGATTTAATTCCGATGCCTGGGATGAAATCCGGTTCGATATCGATGAAAGTGTCGCACCCGATATTGTCGGCACGCTTTCAGATATGTCTGCGGTGACTTCATCCAGCGTGGATGCTGTCTATTCCTCGCACAATATCGAACATATCCATGCCCATGAAGTGCCGATTACAGTGCGTGAATTCTACCGCGTATTGACCGATGACGGTTTTGTGATCATCACCTGCCCCGATTTGCAATCACTCGCCGAAGCCGTGGCACAAGACCGCCTGAATGATCCGCTTTATATGTCACCGACCGGCCCGATCAGCCCGATCGATATCATTTACGGCCATCGGGGCTATATCGAGCAGGGTAATCCCTATATGGCGCATAAAACCGGTTTTACCTATACCACTCTGGCCACGGTTTTTCTGCAGAACGGCTTTGCCAAAGTCATCGGTGGACGCAATTTGCAGCCCTATGCATTGTGGATGATCGCGCTCAAACAAGACCGGAGCGAAGAGGATATTGCGGCGATGGTGACCACCTATCTCCCTTGAGGAACCGAGTGAGAAGATGACAAAAACGGTCAACTACTTCGTTCATTTCCATAAAGAATTTATGCATGCGCGCGACAGTTCGTGGGTGATCCCGACCATCTATGAAAACAAGCCGGGGCTGATGGACAATGCCATCTGCCTGAGCAGCTATTCGCCTTCGATCCGCACCCTGTTGAGCGACTTCGAGCCTTTGGATGATGACAGGATCGGCTATCTGAGCCAGACGATTGCCACCGAATACTGGATCCTCAAGCACCTCAAGGATGTGAATTATGTCGGGGTGACAGGCTATCGCCGCTATCCGCATTTCAGGCATGACAGGACCAATCCCGCCGAAGGGTTCGGTGCGCCTGCAACGCGAGAGAATTTGGCCAGCCTGACCCATGACAGCCATTTGGAACTGATCAATTCTGTGCTCGGGACTTACGAGGCGATTACTGTTCGTAAAATCCATTGCGGAGGCTCGGTGAAAAGCCAGTTTCTCGAAACCCAGCGGGAAGACGTCTGGACGCATTTTATCGACAGTATTGCGACCGTTGTGCCCGAATACAAGCAGTGGCTCGGTTGGTTCGAACTGGAAAACCAATGCCATTTTTGCGGGCCGATGGGGCTGACACCGCTGCCGATGTTCAAGGACTATGCCGATATGTATATCCGCATCATTGCCGATGTGCTGCGCTGGCTGGATGATCCCTTTCTATGTCTCGACGAGCGCGCACAGGCCAAAACCGACCGCTGGATCGGCTATCTGGCCGAGCGGTTCTACCCGTTTTTCCTGTTCGTCAACAATGTCAAAACCTATCAAGTCCCGATGATTTTGCTGACCGATCCGCCTGGATGAACTTAGCAGGCGATTAAAGTGAAATATTGGTTAACGTAAACAAGCGTCAGAAAATATTACTGAATTATGCTTGGACTAAATAATGAATGCCTGAAGGGTCAAGGCATTGATGGATATAGATCCTGTCCTTGTGGCAAGATCATACGTCACGCCTTTTATGTTGCCGGAGTAATGAGTTTGGCCAATCCTGCGAACACAACGATCAGTTCCATCATTGATCAAGCCTTGAAAGACCATGCCGAAGGCCGCCAACAGCAGGCCATGACTGGCTTTCAAACGGTTCTGCAACACGACTCCGGCAATGTTGTCGCGCTCTATATGCTTGGCGCGATGCATTCCGAGCGCGAGCAGTATCAGGCCGCTTTACAATATTTGAACCATGCCATTGCGGTCAACGGGCAATTTGCCCAATCTTATCAAGCCCGTTCGGTGATCTATTCCAAACTCGGCCATTACAAATCGGCATTCCATGACACCCAAACAGCACTGCGGCTTGATCCGCAGCTGGAGGATGCCCGCAAAAATTATGACACCTTGCAGCTTTTGGCTGAAAACACTGCCCCTTCAAAGGCTTCTGCGGTTTTGCCAATCAAGGCTACCACCAAGGTAACTCCCCGAGCAAATCCTCTTAGCCTTGTCGAACTGATCGAGCAAACCAACCGTGCCTCCACACACATGGAAATGGAGCAAACGATACGGCATTTTCAGGATTTTCTGATCAATGGCGAGGCCAGCCAAGCCCATCTGGCACTGTTTTCAATCGGCGTGCTTCACCATAAATTGAACAGAAATCACGATGCCGAAGCCTATTTTCGCCATGCTTTGCTGATCAAACCGGACTTTTTCGCCTGCCATCTGAATCTGGGCCTGCTGCTGGAGCGCAACAACCGCACCGAACAGGCGGTGACCCAATGGGAATTGGCTCTGCAACTGCCGGCCATTGATTTGCCCGAACACCATGATGACAAGCTGAAAATCACCACCAATCTGGGACGGTTGCTTGAAGTTCTCAACGATTATGAACGCGCCGAAAACGCTTTGAGGGAAGCTCTGCGGCTTGATCCCGATAACGGGCCGGTGCTGCATCACTGGATCCATTTGCGGCAAAAACAATGCCGTTGGCCGATTACCGAAGGGCTTAACCGGCCTGACGCGGATGTTCTGGCCAGTGCCTCTCCCATTGCTATGCTTGGGTTAAGCGACGACCCCGCCGCGCAATTGGCGGCAGGCCGCCATTTTGTCAAAACCAAGGTTGAAAGCCATCCGCGTATGGTGCCGTTCCGGCATGATTACGGTCATCAAAAACTGCGGATCGGCTACCTCTCCTCCAATCTCAGCATGCATGCGGTGTCGCTTCTGACCGTAGAATTGTATGAAACACATGACCGCAACTTGTTTGAAACTCATGCTTTTTGCTGGAGTCCCGAGGATGGAACCGCGTTCAGGCAACGCGTCAAATCGGCCTTTGACCACGTTCATGCGGTCGGCAGCTTGACCGATGAGCAGACAGCCGAGCTGATCCGGTCAAAAGAAATTGACATTATTGTTGATCTTCAAGGCCTTACATCAGGTGCCAGACCCAATATTGTCGCTCGGGGCCCCGCGCCCGTTCAGGTGGCCTATTTGGGCTATCCCGGACCGTCTGCCCTGCCCTACGTCGATTATATCGTGGCGGATTCCTTTATCATGCCACCCGAATTATGCCCGCATTTTACCGAAAAACCGCTCTATCTGCCCGGTTTGTTCCAGGTCAGCGACCGGAAACGCCAGATTTCGGCGGTTCCGCCACGCTCCCAATTCGGTTTCGACGAAGGCGATTTCATATTCTGTGCCTTCAACAACAATCACAAGTTCACGCCGGAATTATTTGGCAGCTGGATGCGAATATTGCGAGCCACACCGCATAGCGTGCTGTGGTTACTTGAGGATAATCAGAGGTCGAAGGCCAATCTGCTGGCTGCTGCAGCGGCCCATGGCGTCGCAAAACAACGTCTGCGCTTTGCCGGACGCATCACACCGGCCGATTATCTCGCGCGCTTTGCTGTCGCGGATTTGTTTTTAGATACAATGCCTTACAATGCGGGAACAACCGCAAACGACGCGCTATGGGCTGGCCTTCCTTTGCTCACCCTGTCAGGCCATACCTACGTATCACGCATGGCTGGCAGTCTGCTCAAAAGCATCAGCCTTGACGAACTGATTGCCTTTGATACCGGCCAATACGAGAAAACTGCCATTCGACTGGCCAATAATCCGCATGAAATCAAGACATTGAGAGACCAGCTTCATCAGGCGAAAGAACAAGGAAAATTATTCAACACCGACAGGTTCACGCGTGAATTCGAGGCCGCTTTACTGGCCGCGCTCAAAGGACAGGACTGATCCGGTCAATCTGCCCGAAACACCGGCAATTGCCCGTGTCCTGCCTTCAACAAAAAAGCATCAAAAATTAGCTTTTTCTTAAGTAAATCATATACAAGCGATGATTCTGGCACTAATATAAAACCGAACATGATTGGGCATAATCTATATTTCCCGCAGGCTGGCCGGCAGGAAAAATATGACGGGCCCAATCCAGTCGGTCGTTGTGCGAGTTGTTGTATCTGGAATTTGTGAGATTGATCTTGATGTATTGCGTATCTCACAAATATACTTTTTTAGTTGTTGAGGGACCATAATGGTCACAATCAACAACAACATCACCATATTATCGTCCAATACAATTTCGAATTCGCAAAATACAAATTCGTCATCGAAAACTATTGCCGAATTGTCGATTGCGGACATCAAGTCTCTGTCCACGGCACAAATTTCCGGACTGACATCAGCGCAGATTGCGGAGCTTTCCACTGCCCAAATTTCGGGTTTCGGCACCGGCCAGATCGCGGCATTGTCAACCAGTCAGATCACGGCGCTGTCCACCAGCCAGCTGGCGGCGCTTGACGACAATCAGGTCGATGCGCTGAGTGCCAGCCAGATTTCGGCACTGACGCTTGGCCAAACAACGGTTTTCTTGAAACACGAAACCAGCGGCTCCGGCTCGGACACGGGCATTTCGGCACCGATTGGCCAAAAAATTGCCCGGCAAGGCTATTTTCCCGATAGCCAGATCGAGTTGCTCTCCTACCTGTCGCAAACCCCGCTGACTGTTGCGGCTTCAACCGCGCCCCAACCTGCTCTGGTGCAGGGCTTGGTCGCATCCGACATTCAGGGTCTCAACCGCCAGAGCCTGACCGGACTTGCACCCGATGGCACCACAGCCCCCAAGCCTTTCGTGACGGACAGAGCGGTGGCCTTTGTCGACTCCCAGATCGCTGGCAACGATGGGCTGATCAAGGATTTGCAGGCCAAAGGCATCACCACTTTCGTGATTGACCAAGGCAGTGACGGCCTGACCCAAATGGCCAATGATGTGCGCGGCATGAGCGACATCAGCAGCATCCATATCTTTTCCCATGCCAATTCGGGCATGTTGAGCATCGGTTCAGGCACTGTCGACCAAGCGACACTCGCCACCCATGCCGGCCAATTACAGCAAATCGGCCAGAGCCTTTCGGGCTCGGGTGATATTCTGCTCTACGGCTGCGATGTGGCGGCCACTCAGGTTGGCCGTGATTTCATGGCTGCATTGGCCCAAGCCACGGGCGCAGATATTGCCGCCTCGCTCGACGAGACCGGCTCCAAATTACTCGGTGGCAACTGGGTTCTTGAAAGCTCGGTCGGCACGATCGACAGCCAGTCACTGGAGTTTGATCATTTTCAGGGCGTGTTGCTGACTCCCACCAGCCAGTCCTCAAGCTGGACGTCGTCAGACATTGCCGGGATTTCCAACAGCGAAATCGCCGCTTTGTCGACAGACCAGCTGACCGGTTTGGGTAGCAATATCCGGCTGTTGTCGGCCTCGCAGATCGCCAGCCTCAACAATACGCAAATCATGGCGCTGACCACCGCGCAGGTCGTTGCACTGACCACCATGCAAGTGTCATCGCTCACCAACAGCCAGTTGGCGGCGTTCAAAACCGAACAAGTGGTCAAAATTGCCACCGATGATGTGGCCGCCCTGCAAACCTCGCAGGTCACCGCCTTCACGTCGGAACAGCTTGCCGCGCTGACAACCGTTCAGCTTCGCGCCATTTCCACGAAACAATTCGTCAATTTCAGCCCGAGCCAGATCAGCGTCTTCAAATCGTCGCAGATTTCACACATGAAAGCCCAGTTGATCTCGGTGCTGACCAGCGCCCAGATCACAGCACTGACCAGCCAGCAAATTGCGGCTTTTACGACAGCAGGCGTGTCGAATTTCAATTCCACGCAGGTCTCTGTGCTGAAATCGTCGCAAGTGGCGGCTTTGGGCACGATCCAGATCAGATCACTCAAATCCAGCCAGCTTTCGGCCCTGCTGACCGAGCAAGTCAGCGGTTTGAGCCGGATGCAGATCAAAACACTGACCTCGGCACAACTGGCCAGCATCCGCACCACCAGCATTCTGGCCTTCAATACCGAGCAGATTTCCTCGCTGACACAGGCACAAGTCAGGGTTTTGAACACCGCCGTGTTCAACGCCTTCAGCAGCACCCAATTTGCGGCCTTGTCGCAAAGCCAGATCGCCGCACTGACGACAAGCCAGTTTGCGTCGATTTTGCTCAACAATTTCAATACGCTCAGCACAAGCCAAATCACCGCTTTGTCGCTGGCTGATGTGGCAATGCTGTCTTCGGCCCAGTTGAAGGCCATGAGTTCGGAACAGATTTCAGCCCTGACAGGATCGCAGTTGCGCGTGCTGGCCAGTAATAAGATTGCGGCCCTGTCCACAAGCCAGATCGCCAATTTCGGCACCCGCCAGATTGCCGCGCTCAATTACAGCCAGCTTGGCGCGTTGACCACAGAGCATATCCAGTCTCTCAGATCCGATCAGGTTGCGGCCCTGTCGGCGGCACAGGCCAGCGGGTTGACCACCGCCCAGATTGCCGCACTCAGTACATCGCAAGTCAGTGTTCTGACCACCCGCACGTTTGCCGCCTTGTCCTCGCAACAGATCGGATCTTTGTCGAGCAACGTGATTTCGGCACTCACCACCTCCGATCTGGCCGCCTTGCGGCTTGACCAGTTGGCTGCGATGAATGCCGGTCAGATCTCGTCGCTGACAACCGGCCAGATTGCGGTGATGGCCACCCAAAACATCGCCGGCCTGTCCTCGGACCAGTTGCTGGCCCTCAATGCCACGCTTGTTCGGGCCTTGCGGACCAACCAGATCACGGCACTTGCGCCCGAACAGTTGCAAGTGATGTCAACGGGGCAAATCGGCGGCCTGACAGCGGCCCAACTGGCCGTATTCAGCGCCGACCAGACCACGGCACTCAGCACCAGACAAATTGCGGCCCTGTCGACTGCGGCCATTGGTGGCCTGTCAGCCGAGAATGTCGCCACGCTGACCGGCGACAAGATCGCGGCCCTGACCAATGACGAAATTTCCGCGCTCAAATCCCACCAGATCGCGGCCCTGTCGCCTGATCAAATCCTTGCTCTGACAACCAGCCAGATCACCGCGCTGACCACCAGCCAGATCACCCAGCTGTCGCCGGAGCAGGTGATTGCTCTGAAAACGTCGCATATTGATGCCTTGTCGACGACGAACTTCTCTGCTTTGACGACACAAGACATTGCCGCGCTGACCAATGAACAAATCAGCTCGCTCAATTACGGCAGTCTGGCCGCCCTCAAGACGAACCAGATTGCGGTGCTCAGCCCTACCCAGATGACGGCTTTGAGCAGCACCCAATTCAGATTGCTCAATTCCAGCCAGATCAGAGCACTGACCACCGATCAGATCACCTCGCTCTCCTACGATCAGCTCAATGCCCTGACCTCTGGGCAAATCTCGGCTCTCAAAACCAGCCAGATCATTGTGCTGTCTGCGGGACAGGTGAACGCCCTCAACACCGGCCAGATTGCAGCCCTGACCACCGCCCAGATAGCAAGCCTGACCGTTGAACAGGCCGGTGCCCTGTCCACGAGCCAGCTGGCATCTTTGGTCACGGCCAATGTGATGGCACTCAACAGTGCAGACCTCAATGCCCTGTCCCCCGAGCAGTTGGCGGCGCTGACACCGGCACAGATTTCGGTGTTGAAAACCGACCAGATCGCCACTTTGTCGCAGTCGCAATTGTCGGCACTCAGCACCGCGCAGGTGTCGGCACTAACCTCCTCGCAGATTAGAACTCTCAATGGCGATCAGCTCAGCGCCCTGACAAGCAGCCAGTTGCGCAGTCTCTCAACCGGCAATATCGCGAATTTGACGACAAGCAGCCTCGGTTCACTGTCAAACGAGCAAATTGCCGCCTTTGACAGCGCGCAAATTGCCGCTTTGCGGTCATCGCAAATCAGCGTTTTGACGCAAGAACAGCTGACAGCCCTGACAACACCCCAAATTTCGGCAATTTCTACCACGCAAATCAGGTCATTGACGCTGGACCAGATGACCGCTTTGACAAGCGGACAGATCGCCGCGCTCAATTCAGGGCAGTTGAATGCGCTGAAAAGCAGCCAGATTGCCGTTCTCAACAACAATCAAATCGCAGCTCTGACGACCACGCAAGTCAGCCAGATGGCTAGCAACCAGATTGCCGGTCTCTCGCCTGATCAGGTCAGCGTCCTGTCAACAGCACAGCTGCATGCCTTGAGCCTGGCCGATATTACGGTTCTGTCCAATGCGGATATTGCCGTTCTTGACCGCTCGCAGATCCAGTCGCTGAGCTCTCAACAGATCAGCGCGATGAAATCGACCCAGATTTCT
>Ga0114973_10002132_pt1 | contig 14528 bp, 15 predicted proteins | sample M_140807_MF_Meta_FD_87025 | JGI IMG/M metagenome (GOLD analysis project Ga0114973, IMG submission 87025) | Freshwater microbial communities from Lake Montjoie, Canada to study carbon cycling - M_140807_MF_MetaG | ecosystem: Environmental > Aquatic > Freshwater > Lake | place: Lake Montjoie... | reverse complement strand
GAAACTGCTGGTGATCATCGACGGCAAGCCCGAGAGCAGCCGCTCGATCCGCTATGCCGCAAGGCGGGCCGGCCGGACCCGTGCCAGACTGATCATGCTGGCTGTGACCAGCGAGAGCGATTTTGAGCATTGGCTCGGAGTTGGCGATGTCATGCGCAGCGAGGCCATCGAGAAAGCCGAACACCATCTGGCACGCGCCATCAAGGCCGTCGAGGCTTTGGGACATATCGAGATCGAGACCCTGATCGTCGAAGGCGTCATGAGCGAACAGATTCTGGCGCTGATCCATCGCGACGAGGATATTTCCTCGTTGATTCTGGCGGCAGGCACCGAGGCCGAGGGACCCGGTCCGCTGGTCTCGCTGCTGGCGGGCAAAGCGGGGCATTTCCCTGTGCCGATTGTGATCGTGCCCGGCCATCTGGATGATCAGGGCATTGATGCCCTGTCTTAAAAGAGCGAGGCCATGATGGGCACGGTCTTAATTTTGATTGAAATTATGCCGATCATGGCCCACATAGAATGGACTGCCGCAACGCGCAAAGGCGCGGCCCTGTTGGCTGCCGAAGGAGCGTCCGATGTTCATTGAAACCGAAACCACCCCGAATCCGGCCACGTTGAAATTTTTGCCCGGCCGCATGGTCATGCCGGAAGGCACGCTGGAAATCCGCGACCGTCAGGCCGCACAACATTCACCGCTTGCCCGCCGCCTGTTTGCCGTGCAGGGCGTCTCGTCGGTGTTTTATGGCGGCGATTTTGTCTCGGTCACCAAAACCGACGGGGAATGGCAGCATTTGAAACCGGCGATTCTCGGCGGGATCATGGAGCATTTTCTGTCGGGCGAACCGTTGTTTGACGGTGTGGAGGCCGAACAGGCCGCCCATCAAGCGTCCCATGATGACGAATTTTTCGATCCCAAGGACCAGCAGACCGTCACCACCATCAAGGAATTGATCGAAACCCGCGTGCGCCCTGCGGTTGCGGGCGACGGCGGCGATATCACCTTCCGTGGCTTCAAGGACGGCGTGGTCTATCTGACCATGAAAGGCTCGTGTGCGGGTTGCCCCTCTTCGACCGCCACATTGAAGCACGGCATCCAGAACCTGCTGCGGCATTTCCTGCCGGATGTGCGCGAGGTCGAAGCCTATTGAGCGGCCCCGCATCAAACATCCCCCGAGCATGAGGATCGCCAGTGCGGATCTTGGCTATTGATACGGCATTGTCGGCCTGCGCCGTCTGTATTTATGATGCAGGCGCTGAATATCCGCTGATCAGCGAGAGCCTGACAATGGAGCGTGGCCATGCCGAGGCTCTGGTGCCGCTCCTGCAACGCGTGCTCAAAGGCATTGATGGCGGACTGTCCTCGGTCAACAAAGTAGCGGTGTCGGTCGGGCCGGGCAGCTTTACCGGCCTGCGGGTCGGCCTGTCCGCCGCCCGCGCCATCGGGGTGGCGAGCGGCTTGCCTGTTGTCGGTGTCACCACGCTGTCGGCCTATGCCGCGCCCCATATTATCGGCGGCACCACGCTGTCGATTGCCAGCCTGATCGATGCCCGCCACGGCAATGCCTATTGCCAATTTGTCAGTGCCTCCGGCCATCCGCTGATCGAACCGGCCCGCATGGGGCTGGAAGACATTGCCCGCGCGCTCGGCAATGGCGGGGTCAAGGTCATCGGTCCCGGAGCCGATCTGCTGTTGCCCTTTGTCGATATTCTGGGCCCGCAGGTGTTTATCGAGCCTTCGCCGCCCGCCCCCGATATTGTCTGGATTGCGCGGCTGGGACTGGCGGCCGATCCCGCCCATTCGCCGCCCGAACCGCTTTATCTGCGCGGGGCCGATGCCAAGCCGCAGGATCATGCGCGCATAGCAAGGCACTGAAGGATCATCCATGCGTTGGTGGCATTTGTTTCAAGCGCGTTTCAAACGTCCCGCACCGAGTTTCCGTCTGATGAACGGCGCGGATGCCGTAGAAGCCGCCACCCTGCATGCCGCCAGTTTCGCGCGAGGCTGGACCGAACTCGAGATGAGCCGCTTGATCACCGATCCGAATGTGGAAGCCAATGCGCTGGTCTCGCAGCAGCTTCTGGCCGGTTTCATCCTGTCGCGGATTGCCGCCGACGAAGCCGAGGTCTTGACCATTGCCGTGGATCCGGCATGGCGCAAGCAGGGTTTGGGACGGCAATTGCTCGGCAACCATCTCGCCCGACTGGCAGGACGGCGGGTGACGGCGCTGTTTCTGGAAGTGGAAGATGAAAACAAGGCGGCGCGCGCGTTGTATGCCCGTTCGGGCTTTGCGCAAGTGGGCGAACGGCAGGCCTATTATGCCCGTCCCGACGGCACGCGCGGCCATGCGCTGGTGCTCAAACGTGCTATTGATTAGACTGTTTTGTCATCATTCTGTCACCCGATGAAGATTATATCGGATGATTGTCGTGATCCTGCCTTGTTTCAGCACCTGATCGAGCCCCTATGCGCCGCCTTCGTTTGATAAGTTTTGCCTCGGCCTTTGCCCTGATCACCCTTGTTCTGGCCCCGTTTCAATGGCTGTTGGTCTCCATCCGGCCGGTCTGGGGGCGGACATTGCCGCTGTTTTACCACCGCATCCTTTGCCGCCTGCTGGGGGTTTCGATCAAATGCGAAAGCAAGATCCGCCATGACCAGCCGATGCTGATCCTGTCCAATCATGTGTCATGGATCGATATTGTCGTGCTGTCTGCCGTGATGCCTTTGTCGTTCATCGCCAAGTCGGAAGTCGCGGGCTGGCCGGTGTTCGGCTTGCTGGCACGGTTGCAGCGGACGGTGTTTGTCGACCGCGAACGCCGTGCCAAAACCCGCCAGACCAATCAGGAACTGGGCCAGCGGCTGACCGAGGGCGATGCGATCGTGCTGTTTGCCGAAGGCACAACCAGCGACGGGCGGCGCATCCTGCCGTTTCGCTCGCCTCTGGTGGGCGCGGCGCGCGAGGCGCTGCTGGGGCAGCATCCCGACCACGAAATCATGATCCAGCCGGTCTGCCTGCTCTATACCCATCGCAACGGCTTGCGGCTGTCGCGCGCCGATATGCCGCATATCGGCTGGTATGGAGATATGGATCTGCTCCCGCATCTGGCCACCGTCATCACCGCCGGCCCGCTGGATGTGCTGGTGGCCTTCGGCACGCCGATTGCCTTTTCGGCCAACTCCGACCGCAAGCAGATTACCCGACAGGCCGAAGCCGAAGTCCGCCGTTTGTTCGATGCCAGCCGCGGTTATGCGCAATAGCTGTTCTCACAGCGCGCAGAACAGGCTAAGGAAGTCTCATGCAAAAGGTTTTTATCAAGTCCTACGGCTGCCAGATGAATGTCTATGATGCCCAACGCATGGCCGATGCGCTGGCACCAAACGGCTATGTCGAAACCAAAACCATCGAAGACGCCGAATTGGTGGTGCTCAACACCTGCCATATCCGCGAAAAAGCCGCCGACAAGGTCTATTCGGAACTGGGACGCATCCGCCGCATGAAGCGCGACCGCAAGGCCGAAGGGCTTTCGATGCAGGTTGTGGTGGCGGGCTGTGTGGCGCAAGCCGAAGGGGCCGAGATTTTGCGGCGTGAACCGGCGGTTGATCTGGTGATCGGCCCGCAAAGCTATCACCGCCTGCCCGAAATGCTGCAGGCCGCCCAGCTCAAACCCGTGGTCGATACCGAATTTCCGGTCGAGGACAAATTCTCGGCTTTGCCAGATCCCAGTCAGGCCAGCATCAAAAACCGTGGCGTCACCGCCTTTGTAACCGTGCAGGAAGGCTGCGACAAATTCTGCACCTTCTGCGTGGTACCCTATACGCGCGGTGCCGAACTCTCGCGCCCGCTCGACGCCGTTTTGACCGAAATCCGCAAACTGGCGGCCGGCGGGGTGCGCGAGGTCACGTTGCTGGGACAGAATGTCAATGCATGGCACGGGCTTGATGCCCATGGCACCAGCCTGCCGTTCGAGACCCTGCTGCAACAGGTCGCGCAGCTGGAAGGCATCGAACGCATCCGCTACATGACCAGCCATCCGCGCGATATGACATCGGCTCTGGTCAATGCGCATCGCGAGATCCCCGAATTGATGCCCTATCTGCATCTGCCGGTGCAATCGGGGTCCGATCGCATTCTCGATACAATGAACCGCCAGCACAGCCGCGACGACTATTTCGCCATCATCGAGCAGATGCGTGCGATCCGTCCCGATGTCGCGCTGTCCTCGGACTTTATCGTCGGCTTCCCCGGCGAGAGCGAGCGTGATTTTCTCGATACAATGGATCTGATCAGCCGTGTCGGCTATGCCGCAGCCTATTCCTTCAAATACAGCCCGCGCCCCGGCACGCCTGCCGCCGATCTCGACAATCAGGTGCCCGAACAGGCCAAGGATGAACGCCTTGCGGCCCTGCAGGCGCTGATCGCCGCCCAGCAGACCGCCTTCAATCAGGCCACCGTGGGCCGGACCATCCCCGTGCTGGTCGAAAAAGCAGGCCGCAAACCGGGCCAGATGGCCGGAAAATCGCCCTATCTGCAAGCCGTGCAAATTGATGATGCAAAGGCACGAATCGGCGATATTGTGGAGGTGAATGTGACCGGACTCGGAACAAACAGCCTCTATGCCCGGGAGCTGTCATGAAGGAGAGCAAGGCTTGAACGTGCCTCAGCAACCACCGCGCTCACCCCGCGCCCTTCTGCGCAACCCACGCGAAGACCAGATCCCCGAAGGGCCGGTCGAGGTTGTGGTCTCGCTGGACGACAACCGCCGCGCCAATATCGTGTTCGGCCTTTATGACCAGAATATCGCCCATATAGAACGCCGCCTCGGCGTGATTGCCACGGTCAACGGCAATCGGGTGAAGGTGCGCGGCGACATGCTCGGCACCGATCAGGCCAAGCGGGTGATCGACAGCCTCTACGAACTGGCGCGCCGCCAGCTCGAACTCTCGACCGGCGATGTCGACGGCATGATCGCCGAAGCCCGCGCGCAGGGTATTCTGTTTCCTCCCGAACAAATTAGCTCGGAAGAATCCGGTTTTGCCGAAATCAATACCCGCAAACGCCGCATCCGCGCCCGCAATGCAGCGCAAAACGATTATCTGCGCGCCTTGCGCAAGCACGAACTAACCTTTGCCGAAGGGCCTGCGGGCACCGGCAAGACGTGGCTGGCGGTCGGCCATGCGGTCAGCCTGATCGAACAGGGCGTATGCGAACGGCTGATCCTGTCGCGCCCGGCGGTGGAAGCGGGCGAACGGCTCGGCTTTTTGCCCGGTGACATGCGCGAAAAGGTCGATCCCTATCTGCGGCCGATTTACGATGCGCTTTACGATTTCATGGAAGCGCGACACGTCGAACGCGCCTTGCAGACCGGCATGATCGAAATCGCCCCGCTGGCTTTTATGCGCGGCCGTACGCTGACCAATGCGGTTGTGCTGCTCGACGAGGCGCAAAATACCACCTCGATGCAGATGAAAATGGTGCTGACCCGTCTGGGCGAGGGCTCGCGCATGATCATCACCGGTGATCCGAGCCAGATCGATCTGTTGCCCGGCCAGAAATCGGGGCTGGTCGAAGCCGCCCGTATTCTGGAAGGCGTCGAAGGCATTGCCCGCATCCGCTTTGCCGAGCAGGACGTGGTGCGCCACGAATTGGTGCGCCGGATTGTCGGGGCCTATGATGCCGAAGACAGGCGTTCGCAGATCAGATCATGACCGCCAGCCCTGCCACATCCAAACGCCGTCTCACGCTGGATCTGGTCTATGCCAGCCCGCTCTGGACAGACCGGCGTGCGACCACGGCCCTGTTGCGACAGGCGGGGGATGCCGTTTTGGCGGCCCATCCCGATATGACCCGTCCGCGCTATCAGGCCAGCGTGATGCTGGCCGACGATGCCGAGATGCGCCGTCTCAACGCGCAATTCCGAAACAAGGACAAAGCCACCAATGTGCTGTCCTTTCCCTCGGGACAGCCGGAGGAGGAACGCGGGCCCCTGTTGCTCGGGGATATCGCCATCGGCTATGAAACCGTGAGGACGGAAGCCGCACGCGACGGCAAAACCATGCAAAACCATCTCGTGCATCTGCTGGTTCACGGCTTGCTGCATCTGATCGGGTATGACCATCTGACGCCGGACGAGGCCGAAGAGATGGAGGCGCTGGAGGTCGGGATTCTCGCCACGCTCGACATTCCCGATCCCTATGCCGAATTTGAGCTTGTGCCGCACCCCCCTGTCGACGCATAATCATCCCATCATGACGACGAACACACCATCGGTGACACCACCCCAGGGCCAGAACGATGCTGGCCAGAACGAGTCCGGTTCCAAAGACTCCTCTGCCGGCTCCGGCGACAGTCCGCTCGAACGATTGAAAACTTGGATCGGCCTCAAACAGGCCCCGACGATCCGTGACGATCTCGAAGACGCCCTGGCCGAAGGCGGCGCCAATGACGATTTTTCCCCGCGCGAAAAGGAAATGCTCAAAAACGTGCTGGCCCTGCGTGGCCGCCGCGTCGATGATGTGATGGTGCCGCGCGCCGATATTGTCTCGATTTCGATGGACACGACCCTGGGCGAATTGTTGCGGATTTTCCGCACCGCCGGTCATTCGCGCCTGCCCGTGCATGTCGATACGCTCGATGATCCGCGCGGCATGGTGCATATCCGCGATTTTCTCGATTATCTGGCCGCGCGCGCCGAAACCGCGCCACGCTCCAAACGCCGCGCCACACCGACCGATACGCCCGATTTGGGCCGTGTCGATCTGACCGCATCCCTGTCCTCGGCCAAGATCCTGCGGCCTGTCCTCTATGCCCCGCCCTCGATGCCTGCGATGGAATTGCTGGTCAAAATGCAGACCACCCGCACCCATATGGCTTTGATTATCGACGAATATGGCGGCACCCACGGTCTTGTCTCGATCGAGGATCTGGTTGAAATTGTTGTCGGCGATATCGAGGACGAACATGATCTGGCCGATGCGCCGATGATCACCCGCAACGAGGACGGCACTTTCTCCGCCGATGCCCGTGCCACACTCGAAGAAGTCTCTGCCGCCATCGGCATTGCTTTGACCGATTCAGAGCTCGCCGATGACATCGATACTCTGGGCGGGTTGCTTGTCACGCTGATCGGTCGTGTGCCCGTGCGAGGCGAAATTATCGTCAGTTCCGGCGGGCTGGAATATGAAGTGCTGGATGCCGATCCGCGCCGGATCAAGCGTTTGAAATTGCACCTGCGCAACGGCGAAACAAAGCCGGCTGTCGAGGCTGAACCCGCTGCCGTGCCAACCACTCCGCTGCCCGACAAGACCTGATTGATACGGGTGATGGCATTGTCTTTCACCAGTCTCAGAGGATGGCCGCAATACGGCCTTGCGGCTTCGAGCGGGGCCATCGGTGCTTTGGCACTCGCCCCGTTTGATGTTGTGCCTGCTTTGATCATCACGATGACTGTCGCGGTCTGCCTGCTCGATGCCTGTGCATCCGGGGCCGATCAAGGCGGGTGGAAAACCATCCGTGCGGCTTGGCTGATCGGCTGGTGGCAGGGTTTCGGCTATTTCACTGCCGGCCTGTGGTGGCTTGGCAATGCCTTTCTGGTCGATGCCGATCAATTCGCCTGGGCCTTGCCGTTTGGCGTGTTCGGACTGCCTGCCCTGTTGGCCCTGTTCAACGCCTGCGGCTTTGCCTTGGCCCGCAGGCTCTGGACCCCGCATCCGGTGCGGATTGTCACGCTGGCAGCCGCTCTGGCTTTATCCGAGCTGTTGCGCGGCGTGGTGATGACGGGCTTTCCGTGGAATGCCTATGGCATGGCGCTCGCCTCCATCCTGCCTTTGGCCCAGACGGCCGCGCTGGTCGGCCTGCCCGGCCTGACGCTGATCATGGTTGGCATTGCCGCCGCCCCTGCCACGCTGCTCGATGACACACCGATACGGCAACGCCTGATCGCCCCTTTCACCGCGCTCGGGCTGCTGGCCTGCATGGCGATGGGCGGTCTTATCCGTTTGGAACAGCCCGCCGAGATGCGCGAGCATGTTCTGTTGCGGGTGATCCAGCCGATCATTCCGCAAGATGACAAATTCAGTATGGCCAATGCCGAAGCCATCATGAAGACCTATATCGATCTGACCTTGGGCGACAAACATGCCTCATCCGACCCGATGGACGGGGTCACGCATGTGGTCTGGCCGGAATCATCCTTCCCCTTCATTCTGGGCCGCGAACCTGTCGCCTTGCAAATGATCGCCGACATGCTCAAACACAAGGCCATTCTGATCACCGGTGCCGTGCGCGAGGAACGCCGCATCAGCGAGACCCCGCAGGGGACAAAAGGAGAGCGGCATTTTTATAATTCCGCCCAGGTGGTCGGGGCCGACGGCTCCATTCTGGCGAGTGCCGACAAGGTGCATCTGGTGCCGTTCGGTGAATATCTGCCGTTCTCGGACCTGTTGAGCCAATGGGGCTTGCGGCGGTTTGTGACCGCGCCCGGCTCCTTTTCCACCGGTGAAGCGCTGCGGCGCATCGATCTGCCGGGACTGGCGGGCGTGACCTTCCTGATCTGCTACGAAGCGATTTTTCCGGCGGCTGTCACCCCGCAAAACCAGCGGCCCACGGTGCTGATCAATCTCACCAGCGATGCATGGTTCGGTTTCAGCCCCGGCCCGCACCAGCATTTCGCCCAAGCCCGCTTGCGCACCATCGAGGAAGGCCTGCCCTTGGTGCGCTCGGCCAATGCCGGGATTTCGGCGGTGATCGATCCGTTCGGCCGCATCCTCAAAGCCCTGCCGCTGGGTCAGGAAAATGCCCTGACCTCGCCGCTGCCCCGGCCCCTGCCACCCACTCTCTTTGCCCAAACAGGCTTTGCCCCCGCCATGATATTGATCGTGCTGGGATTGCTGGCGAGCCTGTGGATCAGACACAGACTGTTGTTTAAACGACATCGATCGGCCTGACCCAATTCTGGTTTTGAATTGACAAAGCTGGGCAAGTGTCGCTTTATACAACCATTCATGTCAGTTGTGTGTAATGCGTTCCCGTTTTGAGAGCGTTTTAGCGTCCTGCCCTTGGCCGACGCATGTTTCTTTGTGACTTGTATTGTAAAAAATTCTGTTATTTCAACAATTTATTGGAAAAATACGATGATCAACACATTGCCCGTTTCTGCCCAGTCTCTCAAAAAAGCTCCCAATCCGATTGATAAACATGTCGGGGCACGGGTGCGGATGCGCCGGATTCTGATCGGCATGAGTCAGGAAAAACTCGGCGATGCCCTGAACCTGACCTTCCAGCAAGTGCAAAAATACGAAAAAGGCACCAACCGCATCGGGGCGAGCCGCCTGCAACAGATCGGCGCGATTTTGGGCGTGCCTGTCGAGTTCTTCTTTGACGGTGCCCCCAGCGGAGACGGTACGCAAGGCACAAACCCCACAGGCGGTTTCCGTGACAGTGCCGATCCGCAATATGTCACCGATTTTCTGGCCACCAGCGAGGGCGTGCATCTCAACCGCTCCTTCATCAAAATACAGGATCCGAAAATCCGCCGCCGGATCGTCGAACTGGTCGATGCGCTGGCCGGCAATGAACTGACGGTCTGATCTCTGATCCCGAACGGCAAGAAGGCCGTTCGGTTTATAAAACAATACGCCTCCTTTTGCTTGACAAAAAGAACGACTGCTGGCACGAACCCGCTCGATACGCAGTTTGTGGTTTTACAGTCAGCAAAAGGCAGGCACCCATGTCGAGAAAAGAATATCTTTTCACCAGTGAATCCGTTTCCGAAGGCCATCCGGACAAGGTCTGCGACCGAATTTCCGACGAAATCGTCGATGCCTTCTTCCGCGCCGGTATTGCGGAAGGCTGGAATCCCAAAGACATCCGTGTCGCCTGCGAAACGCTGGCCACCACCAACCGCGTGGTGATTGCGGGCGAAACCCGTGGTCCCAAAAGCCTGACCCATGATTTCCTGGCCCATACAGCCCGTATGGCGATCAAGGATATCGGCTATGAGCAAGACGGTTTCCATTGGGAAGATGCGGATATCGAAGTGCTGCTGCATGCCCAGTCCGCCGATATTGCCCAGGGCGTCGATGCCGCCGGCAACAAGGACGAAGGGGCGGGCGACCAGGGCATCATGTTCGGTTATGCCTGCCGCGAAACGCCGGAATTCATGCCAGCCCCGCTGCATTATTCGCATCGCATCCTGCAAATTCTGGCCGATGCCCGCCGCGGCAAGCAGGCCGGTATTCTCGGCCCCGATGCCAAGAGCCAGGTGACCCTGCGTTATGTCGACGGCAAGCCTGTCGAAGCCACCCAGATCGTGCTCTCGACCCAGCATCTGGTGGATCTCAGCTCGGCAGACATCCGCAAGATCGTCGAACCCTATATCCGCGAAGCCCTGCCCGATGGCTGGATCACGCCCGCCACTGTCTGGCACGTCAACCCGACCGGCCAGTTCCTGATCGGTGGTCCGGACGGCGATTCCGGCCTCACCGGCCGCAAGATCATCGTCGACACTTACGGCGGCGCTGCGCCTCATGGCGGCGGTGCGTTTTCGGGCAAGGATCCTACAAAGGTGGACCGTTCGGCTGCCTATGCCGCCCGCTATCTGGCCAAAAACGTGGTCGCAGCCGGTTTTGCCGACCGTTGCACCATCCAGCTGTCCTACGCCATCGGCGTGGCGGAACCGCTGTCGATCTATGCCGATCTGCACGGCAAGGGCCATGTCGATGCCGCCAAGCTCGAACGCGTGCTGGCCGACAAAGAAGTGATCGATTTGACCCCTCACGGCATCCGCACCCATCTGCATCTCAACCAGCCGATCTATGCCCGCACCGCGGCCTATGGTCACTTTGGCCGGACGCCGGATGCCGATGGCGGCTTCTCGTGGGAGAAGCTCGATCTGGTCGATAAACTCACTCAAAAGCTGAAGTGAGCGAAGCCGCGCAGCGCGGTGCTTTTTATGGTCGCAGGCAAGGAAAACGCCTGCGGCCCAAACAGGCTGCGGGGATTTCCGGTACTTTGCCCAACCTGCAGATCGATTGTTCCGGACCGGTCCGGCCAGACGCGCTGTTTGCGTCGGATAAAACCGCCTATTGGCTTGAAATCGGCTTTGGCGGCGGCGAGCATCTGATCAACAATGCGAGCCTGCATCCCGATATCGGCCATCTCGGCTGCGAACCCTTCATCAACGGCATGGCCAAGCTGGTTTTGCTGATCGAAAAAGAGGGTATCGACGCCATCCGGCTGCACAATGACGATGCCGTGCAATTGCTCGATCAATTGCCCGATGCCTCGCTGGATCGCATCTATCTGCTCTATCCCGACCCGTGGCCGAAGCGGCGGCATAACAAGCGGCGCTTTGTCTCCGACGAAAACCTGTCGCGCATGGCCCGCGTGCTGAAACCGGGCGGCGAATTCCGCTTTGCCAGCGATATCGACCATTATGTCGGCTGGACTCTGGCGCGCATCCTGCGCTCGCCCGATTTTGTCTGGACCGCCGAACAGCCCGATGACTGGCGTTTGCCGTGGGAGAACTGGCCCAGCACCCGCTATGAGGCCAAAGCGATCCGCGAAGGGCGCAAATCCAGCTATCTTATCGCCAAACGGCGCTGATCAATCGCCCGTCTGGCGCGAGCGACGAACCAGAAAATCATGGGTCATGCAGGCTTGTTGCCGCTCGATGGCGTGATAGGCCTGTTCTAGACCGGACGGATCACCGGCCGGCCCGGCCTCCGCCTTCAGCAATGTCATCCGCACGCCCAGCAGGGTTTCGACGACAGGCCACGCCCAATCCATCGCCCGCGCCAGTTGCAACAGCGGTTGAATATCCGGCCCCAGCAGTGCGCGGACCATGGCACCGGCCGACAATCCGGTTTTGGTCGCCAGAACGGCCAGCAGTTCCGGCCAATTTTGGTGGCGGATCAGGTTTGTAACCGTGCTCTCAAAGGGTTGATCGGGCGCAACCACGGCAACCATCGCAAGGCGGGTCTGCAGAACAAGCGAGGCAACAGAGGGGACAGACTGTCCCGCCTCATGGCTGCACGCGTCTTCAAGCAGTTTCGAGCCTGTTCTGGACATCCGTGCCGTCGGATTGGCAGACAGAACAGCGCGCACCGCGTCGCTGCCGAAGGCAATCAGATAATCACAGGCCAAGGCGGGCAGCCGCGCGCGGGTGGCCAAGACCAATTGCTGCGCCTCGCTGGCCTGTCTGGCAATCTGCAACAAATCCTGCTCGTCAAACGCTTGCGCATGCACCAATACGGGGATGGAAAATTCCAGCGAGGAATGCAGCGCAAGCCGCATCAAGGTCTGTTTGGGGGCAAAACCCGATCGGGCCCAGCTCAAGGTCTGGCTCAACAGGGTGTCATGATCGCAACCGGGCAGAAGCCGGACAAACACATCATCGAAAACAGCCAGTTGATCCTGATCCGCTTTCAACGAGAAATCCTGATAGAGATTGGCCAGACGCTGGAACAAGCGCCCGCATTCCGCCGGATTGCGGGCGGTCACCATGGTGTCGATATCGCGCAGAAGGTGTCGTGCTTGGGACATGTCTCGGCCTTTTGATCAGGCCGGATCATCCTGCAAAGCGATGACCAAAAGGTTTATGGAGCCATTTAACTGCCATTAGGGTTAAAAAAGCCTTGCAGCGATAATGCTTGCAATTTTCGGTAATTTGCTTAGAGTGACGGTAGTAAATATCTCAGGGTGATCATCTGATCACATTTTTGAGAGTGGGTCCCCACCGGGTCCCGCTCTTTTTTATTGGCTGAAGCAGTGACACAAACGATCGAACCCCGTCTGATTGAAGAAGCCGGCGTCGCCGCCCGTGTGGCGCGCGTGGTGGAACCGACCATTGAAGGCATCGGCTTCCGGCTGGTGCGCGTCAAAGTCTCGGCGCAAAACGGCTGCACCGTGCAAATCATGGCCGAACGGCCCGATGGCAGCATGAATGTGGATGATTGCGAGAAGATCAGCCGCGCTTTGTCGCCCGTGCTCGATGTCGATGATCCCGTCGGCGTTGCATACCACCTTGAAATCTCCTCGCCCGGCATTGACCGTCCGCTGGTCCGCAAATCCGACTTTGACCGCTGGTCAGGCCACGAAGCCAAGATCGAATTGCGCCAGATGATGGCGGGCCGCAAGCGCGGACGCGGGATTCTGACCGGCACCGAGGGCGATGATGTCATCATCCGCCGCACCGATCTGAAGCCGGAAGACGATCCCGAATTGCGTTTCCCGATCCGCAGCATCGAAGCCGCGTGGCTGGTGCTGACCGACGAGCTGATCCGTGAATCCCTGCGCCGTGAAAAGGCCATCCGCGAAGCCGGTGGGTATGTGGACGGGGATGACGAGTTCGAATTTTCTGATGACATCCCCGATGACGAGACCCCCGTCGAGGCTGCCGCCCCCCGTTTCAAACCCTCACACCCAAAAAAGCCCGTCCCCCGCAAGAAGGGTCCGGGACGCTTTGCCAAACCGAAGGAGTGACGCCTATGGCTGTGTCCGCCAACCGGCTTGAACTGTTGCAGATTGCCGATGCTGTGGCCCGCGAAAAGGTCATCGACCGCCAGATCGTACTGGCTGCGATGGAAGATGCCATCGCCAAGGCCGCACGCTCGCGCTACGGCACCGAAACCGACGTGCATGCCCGCATCGATCCGCGCACCGGCGAATTGAACATTTCGCGGCATTTGCTGATCGTCGAGCAGATCGAGAATCCGGCCACCGAAATCCTGCTGGAAGACGCACGCCGCAAAAATCCGGCCGCACAGCCCGGCGACACCATTGCCGATACGCTGCCTCCGTTCGATTTCGGCCGTATTGCCGCCCAGTCCGCCAAGCAGGTCATCGTGCAGAAAGTGCGCGAAGCCGAGCGTGACCGCCAGTTCGACGAATTCAAGGACCGCATCGGCACCATCGTCAACGGTCTGGTCAAGCGCGTCGAATATGGCAATGTCATTGTCGATCTGGGCCGCGGCGAAGCCGTGTTGCGCCGTGACGATCTGATCCCGCGCGAAATGTTCCGCCCCGGCGACCGCATCCGCGCCTATCTGTTCGATGTCCGGCGCGAACAACGCGGCCCGCAGATTTTCCTGTCGCGCACGCATCCGCAATTCATGGCCAAACTGTTCACGCAGGAAGTGCCAGAAATCTATGACGGCATCATCGAGGTGAAGGCCGTGGCCCGTGATCCGGGTTCGCGCGCCAAGATCGCCGTGATTTCGCGCGATGGCTCGATTGATCCGGTCGGCGCCTGCGTCGGGATGCGCGGTTCGCGCGTTCAGGCGGTTGTCGGCGAATTGCAGGGCGAAAAGATCGACATTATTCCATGGTCGCCCGATGTCGCCACATTCATCGTCAATGCCTTGCAGCCTGCCGAAGTGGCCAAGGTGGTTCTCGACGAAGATGCCGAGCGCATCGAGGTCGTGGTACCGGACGAGCAATTGTCGCTCGCTATCGGCCGCCGCGGCCAGAACGTCCGTCTCGCCTCGCAGCTGACCGGCTGGGATATCGACATTCTGACCGAAGCCGAAGAAT
>Ga0114973_10002128_pt1 | contig 14536 bp, 16 predicted proteins | sample M_140807_MF_Meta_FD_87025 | JGI IMG/M metagenome (GOLD analysis project Ga0114973, IMG submission 87025) | Freshwater microbial communities from Lake Montjoie, Canada to study carbon cycling - M_140807_MF_MetaG | ecosystem: Environmental > Aquatic > Freshwater > Lake | place: Lake Montjoie... | reverse complement strand
TTAGATATGAAGTTGAAAAATCTAGAATTTTTCGAATGCCTAACATAGACATGAAAAGAACTTTTGAAAAATATCAAAGAGGATGTTTTTCTGAAGCAGAAGAAGCTGGCGTTAGCATCGATGATTATTCTAGAAAAATTGTCAATAATAATATGAGCATGTGGTATGGAATCATGAAATCTATTCTTATGGCAATAGAGTATTCATCTGATAACAATTTCGTATACGACGCGATCGTCAGGTGTAGATTTGATGTTTTGCTAAATCGACAATTGCATATCTCACACGTTGAAGAAAACACGCTATATGCATGTGAGATGAATAAGCCTGATGGACACATTGCTGATTGGCTTAACTTTGGTCGACAGGACGTAATGTCTGTGTATGCATCAACATTTTTAAATTACCAGAAAATCTATAATGATATTGAAAAATATGACCTGAATCCGATCTGTAATGAAGCAGCTCTTGCACATAACATTGCAAGACACGGTATACTAGTATCAAACATCCCGATGGAATTAAGTCTTCCTAGACTTTGAAAAGCTAGTTTAAGACTTATTTTGCAAGATTATTATTTCAATTAAGAAAAGGTTCTAATATGAATGCAGGATTTATAGTTTCCGAAGAAAGTAAGTTGAATAATTTTAGGAAAATGATCATTAAAGCCTCAAGTATAAGTGAAAAATATCTGTCAATGCTAGCAGCATCGCTTTTATTCACGTGTATACTTTTCAACTTGCTACAGTTAGAGATGATATTTTGAGATCATCTAATAAACGCTTGGTGTGCTAATGAGATCACTTGACGCAATACATTTTTGTTATAGAAATTTTAGAGCAACACAATTTACCGTAGAACAGTTCAAAAAACATTTTCCAGAATCGAAAGTAGCTCTCATAGTTGATAAAGGGGGCTTAGATTTTACAGAATATTCTAATTCTGCGGGCTTGTATGTTGTTGACAACAATGATTACAATCTTGGGGGAACAGGGTCGAATGCCTATCTTGAATCTCATAGAGCGATCTCTCTTGCAAATAGAATTAAACGTGCTTTAGAACAACTTGATGCAGAGAACGTTTTAATTCTTGAAGATGACGTCTATGTTAAACAAAGATTTGAAGTTTCTCCAAACATCATACCTGCAGGACAAATAACATCTTCAAATCTTTTTCCAGAACATATATCAAAAAAGTGGTTTGGTTATGATACTAATTGGGGTATGTGTGGCGGATCAATAATGAATAGACAGTTCTTTCTTTCAATATACGAAGACATAATTGAATGGACAAAAAATCATCATGATAGCTTGAAACAAGAATTTAATGCTATTGGCGCAGGAGATTGTTTTATGTCTTTTCATTTTGCACGTCATGGAAAAAGAACGTCGCTAGCACCTTGGCTCAAAGACGGTGCTGTTGTGCATCCTTATAAGAATCTTTACCCACCCGGTTGGACATCAGAAAATCATGTCGAGTGGTAACACAAATATTCTATTGATTGGTGCAGGAAATCATTTACAATATTCAATTGACATTATTGAAAAAGAATCAAAATATCAAATAATAGGAATATTAGATTCAAAAGAAGATCTTCGCGGAAAAAACCTTTTTGGATACAATATTCTAGGTAGGCCAGAAGAAATTCTTGACATCGTAAAATCGTTTAAAGTTACATCGGGAATTGTGACCATAGGCGACAATTGGATAAGAAAAAAAGTAAGCGAAACAATTACAAGTCAAGTACCTAATTTTAAGTTCGTAAATGCAATTCATCCTTCTGTAACCATTGGTAGCAACGTTAAGCTTGGTCACGGTGTCATTGCGATGGCAGGATGCATCATAAATCCTGGAGCAATACTTGGAAACTTTACATTCTTGGCAACGGGAGCACAAATTGAACATGATTGTGTAGTTGACAATTATGCAAGCATATCTGCGGGCTCTATAATGGGTGGACATGTTAGAGTTGGAGAGTTATCTGCTATTACACTTGGCGTAACGATTGTTGATAGAGTTTCTATTGGAAGAAATACTGTTATAGGAGCTGGGTCATTAGTCACAAAAACAATTCCTGACAATGTGCTAGCTTACGGTACACCCGCTGTCATAATACGAAAACGCGAAGAAGGAGAAAGATTTCTCAAATGATGTCAATGAAAGACACAATAAGCGATACTGGTGTTGGATTTTTTCGTGGAAAAGTTTCTAATTTTTGGATTGAAGTTTTAAGGAAAAAATCATTGCTTTCTTTTGAATCTCATTATGAGATTCAAATAAAAAACATGATTGAAAATCCAAATAAGCATTTTGCTTTGAATGCGATAGGAGACTGTGAAGAATATCTTAAATTTGTTGAATATTTCATAATTGATCAAGAAATTGAAGAATTTCTTAATGATTACTTTGAAAGTAATTTCATACTAAATTCTTTTAGTATTTTAAACTCTTGCATTGATGATGATAACTTTTCTCATAGAATTCATAGAGATTCTAGAGAATATATGAATCAAGCCAATTTAATGCTTAATTTTCTAATACTTCTTGATGATTTCACACATGAAAATGGAGCAACACACATTATGGAATATTCTCATAAAAAAAGAGGAAAACCAGATGATGAGAAATTTTTTGAGCAAAGCTCAAGAGCGCTAGGCAAAGCAGGTGATGTGCTAGTTTTCCATTCAGATATTTGGCATGCAGCTGGAAAAAATCAAGTTAAAACTCCTCGAAGAGCCATAGCAATGACTTTTACAAAGCCTTTTATGAAGCAATTAGTAGATATTCCAAGAATGATTGGAGAATCACATCTTGACAATTTAGATCATAAAATGCGAAAAATTCTTGGTTTCACAACTAGAGTGCCAACAAGCTTAAATGAGTGGTATCAACCAGCCGAAAACAGATATTATTTATCTTAGAGATAACTATGATTAGTTGGTTACCAAAAAAACATGTGAATCATGAATCAGTTCAAAATCTTCTCGCATTATCTGATGTGAGATCTCAATATACAAATAGAGGACCCGTAGTAGAAAAGCTTGAAGAAAAATTTTTAGACTTAATGTCAATAAACAGCAATAAATCTATTATTGCTGTTTCAAGCGGAACATCTGCAATACAAGCTGTGATTGGAGTTTTGGCAAGAAAATTAGGAAGGATTCCCAAAATAGCAACTCAAGCTTTGACATTTCCAAGTTCAGCAATGTTGTATGGCAGTAATGCCGTTATTATAGACATTGACCTTGAAATAGGTGGGCCAGCACTTAACTTAGTCCCAACAGACACTGAGTTATTAATCGTTACAAACTTATTTGGGCGTTGTGTTGATGTCAAAGCATATCAAGATTTTTGTGATAAACAAGGAATTTTTTTACTTTTTGATAATGCAGCATCTCCGCTGACATATGTTGAAAATATGAACATTTCTAATTTTGGAAATGCTGCAATAATCAGTTTACATCATACAAAAACTGTTGGGTTTGGAGAAGGCGGTTTAGTAATCATTGATAAAGAATATCATGATGATGTAATTGATATTACAGGATTTGGATTAGGACACGACCGTTCAACTTGGTCTAAATTTGCATTAAACGGAAGAATGTCTGACATATCTGCAGCTTATATTTTGCAATACATCAATGACAATCAAGAAAGAATTTTAAGTCTTAGCGAGATACAAAGACGCTTCATAGAAAATTCTGGCATCGTCGTATACCCATCAATTGATACTACATTTCAAGTTCATAACTGTATTCCCATGCTATGTGATCATGACATGTATGAAAATTTTCTTTCTGCTGGAATTGAAGTTAAAAAGTATTACAAGCCATTGCTACCAAAGTTAAATAGTGACAAGATTTTCAAATCGATTTTAAATCTTCCATCTCATATTGACATGAGCCAGAATGATTACGACCGCTATAAAGAGATCATAAGATGAAAACTGCTGTGATAACAGGATGCTGTGGTTTTATAGGAAGAGAAGTTACTATTAAATTTCTTGAGAACAATTGGCATGTTTATGGTATCGATAAGCTCACATATGCAGCAGATCCTAATGTTCCAGATCAACTAATTAAAAAGTTTGGAGATAACTTCAAATTTTCAAGAGAAGACATTTCTGAATTAGAATGGTTACCTGATTGCGACGTAGTTATAAATATTGCTGCAGAGTCTCATGTTACTAACAGCATAGATTCAACAAACGAATTTTTAAAGTCAAATGTCTTAGGAACACAAAAGATTATTGATTTGATTTGTCGAAAGCATAGAATGACAAATGACGCACCTTATCTTTTTCAATTTAGCACTGACGAAGTATATGGTGATGCAATTACGGGGTCATACAACGAAGAATCTCAATTAAAACCTAGCAACCCATATTCTGCGTCAAAAGCATCGGCTGATCTCTTGGTTTTTGCTGCTGCAAGAACCCATGGATTGAAGTATAATATCTTGAGGCCTACAAACAATTATGGCAATTACCAGTATCATGAAAAGCTAATTCCCTTGGCCGTAAGAAACCTTATGAGAGGTAAAACAATAAAACTTCATGATATGGGACAGCCTATAAGAACATGGTTGAATGTTTCTGACACTGCAGGCGCTGTAATGTTTATTCATAATTTTGCAAAAAGAAATGAAATTTTCAATGTCTCTTCACAATACGAACAACGAAATCTTGATATCGTTAAGATGGTAATAAACTCATTTTTTAATGGAAGCTACCTTGAAGAATATAAAGACTGGAAAAATCATATCGACCTAGGACACAAAAGGCCTGGACAAGATGTTAGATATTCAATAGACGATTCTAAGATAAGAAGCGTTGGTTGGAAAGAACAGCATTCATTTGAAAGCACAATTGATAAAATTGTTCAGAACTTAAAGAATAGCACACGCTGGTAAATGAAAGTCACGCTTTGCCTGTTCTGAACAAGTTGCGAAAACTTGGAATGGGCAATGAAAAATGCTCACAATCTAGATAAACTAGAAGGTAATGAGAGAAAGTCTGTAGAAATATACTTGAAGCATCATAATGCTAACTTGCATAAGATGACACCAATTCCTATTTGTTACTTAAGAGGTTGAGATGAGAAAAAGCGCAGTTTTTGTTGGCAACTGTCACAATACAGGAATCACTCATTACTTAAAACTCTCTAAGCAGTTTTCTGAAACTTTTGATATACAACAACATGCTAATTGGCAAATGTTGAAGAATAAAAGCACGCTTCCTGTCGAATCTCTCAAAAGTGCTGACCTATTCATTTTTCAACCTCTCGCACCAGAACATGGCTGTTATTCAACAGACCCGACTGTGACAGGTTCAATTGGGTCACTAACACCAGAACGCTGCATTAAGATTGCGTTCCCATACACATTTTGTTCGTCATTGTGGCCACTTACACAAGCAGCTCTCAGAGCTAATAGGTGGTTTGGTTTTGAACCTATCAAAAAAATGCTAGATTTAGGATTGACGCACTCCGATATTATTAATTTGTATGACAAAAATGAGATTGATTGGGAATACAACGCTAGATTTGAAGAAACAATGAAAATTCTTGAGAAGAAAGAAAGTATTACAGATATCAAAGTTTCATCATACATTAGACAAAACTTTAGAATTAAAAGACTTTTTTTGACTCACCAGCATCCTGCCAGCCTTCTTTTCCTTGAAGAGGCTAATCAAGTTCTCAATATACTGGGTATGGACAAACTAGACGAATCGGTTGTTCAAAGTCACAATGACGCAATGATTGAAGATTCAACATATCAACGACATGATTGCACGTTTCCGATTCACAAATCAGCAATTAACGATTATGGTCTAGAATTCGCAATAGAAGATCCCGATGCTCAAGACTTCTATAGAAAAAGATTAATTGATTATCTAACAATGAATCCTAACAAAGCGACAGCACCTGAAGATTGGTTAATGAAAGATTGGGGTTACTTGCCTTCTATCATCAAAGAGGAAGAAAATGAATAAAAAATTTGTCGTATGGGGATTTCCTCTTCATACGCACACGCACTCATATGTTCATGCTGCAATTTATAAAGCTGCAAAACGTTTAGGATATGAAACTTTCTGGTTTCATGATCAATCTTATCCAAAAGATTTTGATTTTGAGAATTGTATTGTTTGGACCGAAGGTTATGCTGATAGTGCCTTGCCAATAAAAAAATCATCAACATATTTCGTTCATGTTTGTGTTAATCCTAAAAAGTATCTCGACAAAGAGTGCAGGCTAATTGACGTGAGATACAATGTTAAAGAAATATACGATGTCAATTATAACTACACCAGAGACTTAAACTTACTTGAAAAAATTGACGATACATTCTTCTATCAAATTAATGCAAATCAGGACGCACTTACTAATAAGACAGATGAAAGTCTTCCTAATTATGAAGCAATTTATTTGACTTGGGCAACAGATTTATTTCCAGAAGAAATTCATGATGAATTTATCGATATACCTAAAAGCAATAAGATTTATTGGATCGGAACTATAGGAGGCAGCAACGTGAGAGAAATCGAACCTTTTGCGTTAGCATGTAGAGACAATAAAATTGATTTTATAGTCAGCAATCCTTGGAACAATCCTATAGAATTTTCAGATACAATGAAGTTAACACAGCAGTCATTTTTAGCTCCAGACATACGAGGATCAGGTGATCATCCTGTAAAGACAGGTACAAATCATATAAAAACAGGTTATATTGCATGTAGGCAATTTAAAAACATAAGCTATGGTCAGCTTGGTATGACTAACTCATCTGAAGCTCAAAAACTTTTTGATGGAAATCTGATTTACAATCCTGACACATACGCGCTTTTTTCTGATGGAAGATCTCAAATGTCAAATAAGAATCTCATTCTTGGCCAGATGAAAATCGTTAGAGAGCATCATACATGGTTAAAGAGACTATCGAATGTCTTAATGAGGCTGACATGACAAGTCTTGATTATGATGATTTAACTATAATCTATACAGTTGGCGGGAATGATAATCACTACGAAAATATGGAAAAATGCATTAAAAGCATTAGAAAACACGGAATTGATCCTCATTTTCTAATTTTAGAATTTGGAAATAAGTTAAAGTCTTCAATTGAAGAAAAGATTGAAGTAATAAACCTCACAGATGCAGTTAATTTTTCTCTCGGAAAAAAAGTTGGTTATCAAATTTGGAAATTTAAGTATGTAGGATGTCTTGCAATTAAGACAAAATATGGAATTTATGTTGATACAGACACAGTTTTGTTAAATAATACAATACCGGGAATCATCGACAAAATCAATGGAGGATTCGGTGTTACACAACATTTTTGGGTTCCAAACATTGAATACTACCAAAAGCGTGCGACCGACACATCAACAATTCAAGAGTTCATAAAAATAAAAAACAGACTGGGATTAAAAGATCAAGATTTGTTTTTTGCTGGTGGTGTGTTCGCATTCGAGAACAATGATAATGTAAAGAATATGTTGCAAGATGTCTTAAGAATGTATGATGATTACTATGAAGGAAAAGATTACGTTAAGTCAATAACAGACGAACTTTTCCTCGCAGCGGCCCTTAACAGAAAGCCTGAGCTTATTAGACTCTATGGCGGTGCATTAAATCATTGTAGCATGGGAGATGAAAATATGCCTATGACTGAACATGAAGGTATTTTATACGGCAGAAATTCATTTGAGACTATGTGGCAACCTATAACATTTTTGCATTGTGACATCTCAAGAAGAGACCCGTCAGAAAAATATAGTGGACAAATCAAAGACGCAATAAGAACAGCCTTTGAAATGAATTGAGGACAGATGAATAAAATTTTACGTAATTCTGACTTTTCTAGATTGCATCAATTTATAAGTCTTTTTAAAGAAATCAAGCCTATAAGCAACGGGTTTGAGCCTTACCCTGATGCATTGATGAAATGGGGAGGCATACTTGAAATTGCGTCTAAGATTTCTATGAACGCTACAAGAATCATGGATGCCGGCTGCGGACCATCAAATCTCTCACTAGCACTAATGCAAACAATACCGACTATCACAGAAGCGATCTGTATTGATAGAGAGCCGATAAGCCGACTTCTCGTCTCGAATAAGTCATGTAGATGCTACCAGGGAGATTTCTTCCAGATGTGTGCTGCACACGTCGAAGACAATACTGTAGACCTTATTGTTGATGGATGCGCAGTAACTCATTTTGATATAAAAAATTCTCTAGCACCCAATGATGGCTGTTATAGATTTGCCAAAGAAGCAGCTAGAATTCTAGGGCCGGGAGGTTTCTACATAACTTCTTCAGATTTTTCGTTATCTGGAAATACTACAGGAGAATTCGTTTGTGTCGATTCAATGATCGAATCATATGAAAAAGGCGGACTTAGACTTTATAGTGATAATAATGATTTTGAGATCAATGACCCGTTTATTGCAAATGAGCAATTGAATCTTGGAATTGTAAGACTGGTCTTCACTAAGTAATCTCATAGAGGCTAAAATGAAATGCACAAACTCAAATGAGGCTCTTGATCTAAGCTACAAATCAGCAGCACTTTTTCACGGTGACCTTTAATGAATCTTATGGTGACAGGAGCGTCAGGCCTCCTTGGCAGTGAGATTCTTAAAAACGCTCCTAACTCTTTTGGCCTTAGTTCGAAAGATTGCGATCTTACTGAATCAAACCACGCTATTCTCACTCTTGAAGACGATCGAGTAGACACAGTCATTCACTGCGCGGCAAGAGTCGGCGGCGTGAAGGCCAACACTGACTACGTTGCTGACTTCTTCGACGACAACGTGAAGATGAACATGAATGTTCTTAATGCGTGTCGTGAGAAGAACCTTAAGCTTGTCTCTGTGCTCTCGACCTGCATCTACCCAGATGCTCCCTATGTGAAGTACCCGCTCACAGAGGACCAGCTTCACATAGGTCCGCCTCACCAGTCGAATTTTGGGTATGCATACGCGAAGAGGATGCTCGAAGTTCAGAGCAGAGCTTATCGTCAGCAGTTCGGTTGTAACTTCATCTCTGTCATCCCGAACAATCTCTACGGAATTAATGATAACTATGATCTCAATGGAGGTCATGTTATTCCAGCGCTTATTCGAAAATTTCATGAAGCAATTATCAATGGAAAGAAAGAAGTTGTGATTTGGGGAAGTGGTAAGCCTCTTAGAGAATTTACTTTTTCTAGAGATGCTGCAAAGATTATTCTATGGCTTGCAGAAAACTACGATGGAGAAAAACTTGTTAATATTGGAAATCCTGAACAAGTTTCAATTGAAAGTTTAGTTCTTGCAATATCTGGAGAAATGAGATATAAAGGGACAATCAGATTTGACAATACCATGCCCGATGGTCAATTTAAGAAACCCACGTCAAATCAATTTTTAAGATCTCTTGGGTGGAAAGGTGAGTACACATCATTGCGTGATGGCTTGAAAGAAACAATTAATTCATTTCAAGAGAGATACCCAAATGTTAGGGGTGTTAGAATATAAGCATGAAATCTGCTTTAATTACGGGTGTAACTGGCCAAGATGGATCATATCTTGCCGAGCTTCTACTTGAAAAAGGTTACAAAGTAATTGGTATGAAGCGAAGGACTTCTCTCCTGGCAACAGACAGGATTGATCATCTTCTCTCTCATCCAAACTTTCAACTTGTTTACGGGTCAATGAACGATGCTGGTTCTTTCTACAGGCTTTTCTCAAATCATAAGTTTGATGAGGTCTACAATTTAGCTGCTCAATCACACGTGCGAGTTTCATTCGAAGTCCCAGAAGAGACTGTAGATGCTGTTGGTATGGGTCCTCTTCGTCTCCTTGAGTGTATTCGCATTATGCAGCCCCAGTGTAGATTCTACCAGGCTTCCTCGTCTGAGATGTACGGTGACAATCCTGAGCACCCACAGAATGAAGAGACCCGTCTTATGCCTGCATCACCGTATGCCTGTGCCAAGGTCTTTGCACACGGACTTACACGTAATTACCGCGAGGGATACGGAATCCATGCTTCGTCTGGTATACTCTTCAATCATGAGAGTCCTCGCCGAGGCGAGACATTTGTCACCAGAAAGATCACACTTGCTGCTGCAAGAATCAAACTCGGACTACAGGACAAGCTTGCGCTTGGTAATCTCGATGCACTCCGCGATTGGGGCTATGCTAAAGACTACGTTGAAGCAATGTGGCTCATGCTTCAACAAGACAAGCCCGATGACTACGTTGTTGCTACTGGTGAGACACACACAGTCAGAGAGTTTTTAGATGAAGTCTTTCAAATTGCAGGTCTTGATGTTGATAGACATCTTATTATTGATGATAGACTAAAAAGACCACATGAAGTTCCATGGTTAGAAGGTGACTATAAAAAAGCAAGAGAGAAACTTGATTGGACGCCTAAGACGACTTTCAAAAGTCTTGCAAGATTAATGTATGAATCTGACCTACAGAGTGAGATGGAGAAAATCAAATGAGTATAGCTGTTATTGGACAAGGATTTGTTGGAGGCAGTCTCACTACTGTTTTTTCTGAGCGAGGTGAGACAGTTTATGTCTATGACAAGGCAGGAAAAGTTGCAAAGGGTGGAACTCAAGAATTTCATAGAAACAACGATGTAGTCATTACACCGTCATCAATCACAGAATTTGTCACAGCGTGTGAAGGCACATCGGGTTTTTCAGGCATCTTTTTTGTGTGTGTCCCAACCCCCATGTACGAAGATGGATCACCGGATGTATCTATCGTTGAAGACGTTTTAAGTCTAATATCTGTCGTTCCATATCTTTCAGATTCACCTGAACGCGTTATTGTCATTAAGTCAACTGTACCTCCTGGATCAACTGAAAGATGGAACAAGTTGTTTAATGATACAGGCCTGCATATCATTTTTAATCCTGAGTTTTTGACAGAAGCTAACGCAATCAACGACATGAGAAACCAGAACCGAATTGTCCTCGGCGGGCCAAGACCTTACATCAATACAGTCCGAAATATTTTTATGAGAGCATTTCCAAAAGTACCTATCATTAAGACTAGTTCCACCACAGCAGAGATGGTGAAGTATACGACAAATTGCTTGCTTGCAGTCAAAGTTGCCTTTGCCAATGAAGTCTCACAGATTTGTGAGGAGCTTGATAAGGATGGCCTTAATGTCGATTATGACAAGGTAGTCGAATATATCAAATCTGATCCTCGACTTGGAGAAACGCACTGGTCTGTTCCTGGACCTGTACCGACTCATGACGGCCGTTATGTTCGCGGGTTTGGAGGACATTGCTTTCCAAAGGACATCAATGCTTTAATGAGTGTTGCAAAGCACTATAAAGTAAGACCAACTGTTATGCAAGCAGCCTGGGATAAGAATCTTGAAGTTCGAAATCCTGCCGACAGAGATTGGGAAAAGCAAGTTGGTCGCGCCGTAAGCAAGAGACGTCAATCATGAGAGCACTCGTAACAGGTGGCGCAGGTTTTATTGGATCGCACATAGTCGATGCCTTAGTTGCGCGTGGAGATGAAGTCATCTGTATTGATGATCAATCGGCACCACAGAACAATCAGTTCTACTGGAACCAACACGCTCTTAACATTATCGATGACATTAGAGATGAGAACTTAAGAAAGTATTATGTTGATGTCGACGCTGTTTTCCATCTTGCAGCACGTTCTCGAATTCAACCAACTGTGAACAATCCATCTGCATGTTTCTCTGTCAATGTATTGGGAACGCAAGAGGTCCTCGAGGCAAGTCGAATCGCAGGCGTAAAGAGAGTCATATACTCGGCTTCTTCATCTTACTACGGTCATGCATCAAAACCTCCATTTCTTGAGTATGCGCCAAAGGGTTGTGCAACACCATACTCTCTTTCTAAGTGGCAAGGTGAAGAAGTCTGTGAGCTATACACAAAGCTCTACGGACTTTCAACAGTTTCACTTCGTTATTTCAACGTTTATGGTCCACGTGAACCGCTAAAAGGTGAGTACGCTCCTGTCATGGGTCTCTTTAAGCGACAGAAGGAAGCTGGACAGCCTATGTCTATTGTCGGAGATGGAAAGCAGCGCAGAGATTTCACACACATCAGTGACGTTGTTGAAGCGAACTTACTTGCAGCAGAGAAGATCAAAGTCACAGGTCCTATAAACATTGGAACAGGAAGAAATTACTCAATCAATGAACTTGCTGTCATGATCGGTGGCGATCGCCTTTATGTTTCTGAACGCATCGGTGAGACTCGTGAGACTCTTGCAAATAACATGCGCGCTCGCGAGGAGCTTGGATGGAATCCAAAGATTGTCTTAGAGCAGTATCTCAATGAAAAACTTACTAATTAATGTTATTATTATTGAGTGACTACATTTCCAACTGGCAAACCACACGTATCGTTCTCTGAAGTTAAAAATTGGCATGAGTGCGGATGGAGGCATAAGTTAATTTATGTTGACAAGATTGTAATAGATCGCCCAAGTCCAAATTTAGATTTTGGAACTGCTGTACACGCAGAATGCGAAGATTATCTCAAGACTAAGTCTATGAACATTGCGCGTCTTGAGAACACGCTTCGACAGAAATGGGAAGAGAAGAAATTCGAAAATGTAGAAACTTGGATTAAGGAAGCTAAGCAAATCCTTGAAGACGTTCCTGCTTTTCTGGATGAAAATTTTCCTGAGTGGACTTGCATTGCAGCTGAGCATCCTCTCTATGAGCCTATAGAAGATCACGACATAAGTTTTAAAGGCTTTGTCGACGGAATGATTAAGGCAAAAAATAAACGTGGCCAATGGTGTCTTTGGGTCATTGACTGGAAGACATCAGGACCACGCGGCTGGTCATCAGACAAGCGTAGAGACCCACTTATCCAGTCACAAGTTGTACTTTATAAGAACTTCTGCTCTCAAAAATTTGAAATTGATCCTAAAGATATCAAATGCGGGTTTGTTCTCTTAAAGCGTGGACTTAAAAAAGGAAAAGCTTGTGAGTTAATTGAAGTTTCTGCTGGGCCCAAGACATTGGAAAAATCAAGTAAATATGTCACTTCTATGATCGGTGGAGTCAAGACAAATAAATTTATGAAGAATAGGTCATCATGTAAATTTTGTGACTACAAAGGTACTGAACATTGTACTGGATCAAGTGAATTTGAGCCTTTTACCAAATAGCCTGATGCTTATTATTACAGAGCATGAACCAGAAATTTAAAGTATTAGTCTTATCTGATCACGCACTTTCTACAAGCGGCGTGGGAACTCAAACTAGGCATTTAATTGAAGGATTGATCAAGAAGGGCTGTTGGTCATTTAGGCAGTTTGGTGCTGCTGTTAAGCATTCTGACTATAGAACAACTATGGTCAACGAAGATTTTATTATCAAACCAATTGATGGTTTTGGAAATAGAGATCTTATTCGTGTGACTCTAGCAGCCGAAAAACCTGATCTTTTGTTGATCTTTACAGACCCCAGATTCTTTACATGGTTATTTGAAATTGAAGATGAGGTCCACCAGATTTGCCCAATTGCGTGGTGGCATGTGTGGGACAACCATCCATTTCCTGCATTTAATGATTGGATGTATAGATCAACTGATCTGATCAATTGCCACTCATACATGACGTATGAATTGATCAAGGATCATTATCCTGGACGAGTTAATTTTATTCCTCATGCTATACCTGATAACATGTTCTTCCCTTTCGATGACAGTATTAGAAAGAACATGAAAAGATCTATGATTGGAGAGAATAGAGCAGATCATTTTACGGGTATATGGGTTAATAGAAATGCTAAAAGAAAACGCCCAAGCGACGTCTTGCTTTCATGGAAGATATTTCTAGACGAACTCCAGCAAAAGTATGGTCATAAGAAGGCTTCATTGATTATGCACACAGATCCTCTTGACCAAGAAGGGCCAAATCTTTTTGCTGTCACAGAGATGCTAGGCATTGGTGACAATGTCGTATTTTCCAAAGATCGAATTGAATTTGATAAGATGAATGCTCTTTACAACATCTCAGACTTTTGCATAAACATAAGTTTCGCTGAGGGATTTGGTTTAGGGACACTCGAAGCGATGAGTGCTGGTGTTCCTATTGTTGTTGCTAAGACGGGCGGTCTAACACGGCAAGTTATTGATCATCGAGATGGCACAGAAAATGGTGTCGGACTTGAGATTGATTGCAAGACGCTAGTTGGAAGTCAATCTGTTCCCTACATAATGGAAGATTATGTGACGTGTGAAAACACTGCAAAGGGTATAATGAAACTTTACGACATGCCTGAAAACGAAAAGAAGCAGCTTAGAAACAAAGTCAGAAGATACGTCCAATCTGAGTTTAATTACCAGAATACAATCGATCAGTGGCACAATTCTGCAATTGAATTGATACAAAATTGGAAGAACAATAGAACCAACTGGAACATTAGGAGCTTCTGATGAAAAATGTAGTTATACGTGCACCTCTCCTAAGTATTTCTGGCTATGGTGAACACTCTAGGCAGGTCTACAAGTTTCTTCTAGGTTG
>Ga0114973_10002125_pt1 | contig 14552 bp, 14 predicted proteins | sample M_140807_MF_Meta_FD_87025 | JGI IMG/M metagenome (GOLD analysis project Ga0114973, IMG submission 87025) | Freshwater microbial communities from Lake Montjoie, Canada to study carbon cycling - M_140807_MF_MetaG | ecosystem: Environmental > Aquatic > Freshwater > Lake | place: Lake Montjoie... | reverse complement strand
GACATAGAGGCCGGTCGCCGAGGCGTAGACCGTGCCAGAGATCCCGGCGACGCTCGTCGACGATTCCGGCCCGGCCGTGTCGTCGGTGATGTCGAACTCGACGACCGACAGCAGCGTGGCCGACTGGAAGTCGAGGGGCACCCAGGTGTGGTCGACGGTGACAAGCTGGCCGGAAGTCGTGGTGCCAGAGGCCGCAGTGACGGTGTAGGTCGGCAGGGCCTGATCCTTCCAAGCTTTCTCGAGCCGGGCCCGGTAGGCCGCCGCATCCTCGTAGACATATCTTTGCCCCCCCGGCGGGCCGAAGTCGATCGGCGGGAGGATCGCCGTGACGATTCCATCGACACCGGTGACATCCACCGGAACGGCGGTGAACGGCGCGGTCGAGCCACCGTCGGTGCCCTCCACCGGCAGCAGCGCCGGCGTGGGGATGTCGAGGTTGTCCTGGGCGACGACGAACACGCGGCCGTCAATCTCGCGGGCATCCTGGAGCCAGCCGTCGAGGGCCGTCTTCTCGAGAAACTTGGGCGCGGACGGATCGGCGACGTCGATCACGGTGACGATCACCTGCGGCGTCCACTGCCCCGCGCCCCACCATCCGAAGCGGCCAACGATCGGCTGCACCGTCCCGTCATTGGCTGTCCAGCGGTTGTCCTGCGAGATCACCGTCAACCGACTGCCGCGGAGGAACAGCGACCGCTCGTCTCCTTCGACCGAGACGTGGCTCGACACCGCGAGGGAAGCGGCGGGCCAGACGCTGACGATGTCGACGCCATCGCCGGCGAGAACGTAGAGCGACCGACCGTCGGTCTTGACGATGTCCCCTTCGTCGACGCCGGCGACCTGGTTGTTCGTGCCGGAGTAGTCGGCGTTGCCCGCAGCTGTACCTGAAGACGGAGCCAGCACCGCGACCTCCCCATCACGGACGGTGTAGGCGATCGGCCACCACGGCACCGTCTGCCCGAGCTGCGCGCCCCACTGCTGCATGGCGGTATCGAAATACCAGCTCTTGAGCTGATCGGCGCTTGTCAAGGCTTGGAGCGGATTGGTGCTCTCGTTGCCGATCAGCTTCTCGCCGGCAGCGAGCCGCACCTGATCGACCCCCTTCACGCCAAAGAACTGGTCGATGCCGGTACCACCGACGAGCGAGTTCTTGCCAGCGCCGCCGCGGAGCGTGTCGCGGCCGGCGTCGCCACGGATAGCGTCGTTGCCGGTGCCGCCGACGAGGGAGTCGTTGCCGTCGCCCCCCTCGATCGCATCGTCACCACCGCCGCCGTTGAGCGTGTCGTTTCCCGTCCCCCCCTGGATATGGTCGGCCGCGTTCCCCCCCTGGATCGTGTCGTTCCCCGCGCCCCCCACGAGCCAGGTGCGGATCTTTGTATTGCCGGGGATGTCGATCGTGATCGTGTCGTCGCCACGGCCCCCGAAGACATGGATCACGCGCACCGCCGCCTCGCGGCGCGTGCTGACAACAGTGCCGTTGACGGTGGCCCGCAGGAGCGCGGCATTGCCCGGGTCGCGGTCGACGATGATCGTGTCGTCGAACTGCCCCTTCACCTGGTCGCCGGTGATCCGCCACAGGGCGGCGCCGATGTTGGCCGCCATCGGGAGGCGTGCCTCGAGCGCTTCAAACATCGCAAGGAGTCCCGTTCCCGATCCCCGCGGTGAGCGGCCGGCTCGCCTCCGGCGCGACATCGGCTTGGAGGGAAGTCGACGGCAGGGTGCCATGGCGGGCCTCGGCGAAGGAAAGAGAACGGGAATACGATCCCCCAGATAGGTTGAGAGTAGGGGGTCGGCGGCGGCGCCGCAATGGCCGCGGGTCGGTCGGCTGCCCCCCGTTCGTGGGCTCGGGGTATTATCCTGCCATCCCCCTTTTTACCCCGCTTCCCCGTTCGGTGCCCTGCCCCCCAAGACGCCCCACCGGCCACGTCGCCCCGCTCTCTCAAACCTCTCTGGATGCCTCCATGAATAGCCCCGCTTCAAAGCCATCGCCGCGAGGGTTTCTCGGCATCGACGCCGGCACGCAGGGGCTGTCGGTGATCTTCACCGACGGCGACTTGAAGATCCTCGGAACCGGCGAAGCCGGCTACGAGATGGTGCGTGGTCTGGGGCCCGAGTGCTACGAGCAGTCGCCCGCCGACTGGGAGCGGGCGCTTGGCGCGGCGATGGCGGCCCTGCGGAAGGATCTTGCCGCCAAGGGGATCGATCTGGCCGTGGCGGCGATCGGCATCTCCGGTCAGATGCATGGCGAGGTGCTCGCCGATCGAGAAGGAGCGGCGCTTGCGCCAGCGCGGCTGTGGTGCGATGGCCGCAACGAGGCCGAGGCGGCCGAGCTCACGAACCTTCTTGGCGTGAAGATGCCGAAGCGGATCACCTCCGCCCGCTTCCTGTGGACGATTCGCCACCGCCCCGATCTCGCCCGCCGCACCGCCCATCTCACCACTCCCGCCGGTTGGATCGCCTTCCGGCTGACCGGGCAACGCCGCCTCGGGATCGGCGATGCCGCCGGGATGTTCCCGATCGACCAGGCCACGCTTGATTACGATCACAAACTCCTCGCCGCGTACGACGGCCTCGTCGCCGCCCAACCCGGCGGCCCATTTCCAAAGCTCGCCGACCTCCTCCCGAAGGTGGCCAAGGCGGGCGAGGATGGCGGCTCACTCGATGCCCATGGCGCCTATCTCCTCGGGCTCCCTGTCGGCACGCCCCTTGCGCCCGCCGAAGGGGATCAGCCGGCGGCGCTGGCCGGCTCGCTCATCGGCGCCGCTGGGCAGGTATCGATGAGCTTCGGCACGAGTGTCGTTGCCAACTCGGTCGGCGATCGGGCCTTCCAAGGGATCTCGCGCGCGGTCGATCACTTCTGCGCTCCCGACGGCAAGCCGATCAACATGGTCTGGATCCGCAACGGCACAACGCCGATGAACACGGTCGTGGGGATGTTCGGCCTCGCCGGTGCCGGCTCAGGAGGCAAGGCTTTTGAGACCCTCATGCCGCTGGTGCTTGCCGCGCCGGACGACTGCGGCGGCCTCCTCGCTCTCCCGTTTATCGACGACGAACCGGGCGTCGGCGTGCAGCGCGGCGGCACCGCGCTTGTGATGGGGCTTAACGAGCGCAACGCCACGCCGGGCAACGTCGCCCGGGCGATGCTCCTGGCGACGATCTTCAATCTCCGTCACGGCAGCGACCTCCTCGCCGCGCAGGGCTATCCGCGCACCGAGATCGTCCTCTCCGGCGGGCTGACGAAAACGCCGGCCCTCGGCCAGATCCTCGCCGACGCCTTCGACACGCCGGTGACGATCCTCGCCGGCGCCGCCGAGGGGAGCGCCTGGGGAGCCGCGCTCATGGCCGCCTACCGGGCCGCCGTCCTCGCCGGCGACACGCGCGACTGGGCCACCTTCCTCACCGCCCATCACTCCGGCACACCGACCCGCTTCCTCCCGCAGCCTGCGGCCGTGAAGACACTCGCCGCCGTCCACGCCCGCTACCAAAAGCTCCTCGCCGCGCAAGCCGCGCTCGACGCCGCGGCGGGGTGAGGCTTAGTGCTGGCGCTATCACGGGCAGCGGCTGCACGGACTTGACGCGGCCGGCAGACCGCCGTGTTCGCGTTTCCACAACTCGGCAACGTTATCGAGGGAAGGTTAGTTTTTGGCCAGGCTCTTGGTGTCTCACTTTTCGGCCAAAAGTGAACCACAAAGTCGTTTGTCGTCAACAAGTGAGACACAACGTTCCTGCGACGGCAGGGCGATTGCGCCATGAGGGGGGCTGTCAATTTGCCATCGGCTTTTCAGCACGCTATCCTTTGACCACAGCGAGAAGGACGGATCGCACAAAGACAAGTCCAGTGTCATACGCGGAGGGCCAACAGATGGCAGACGCGACCGATTGGGGACCTGACTTTCAATTCCTCAAGCGTGAACCTGACCCTCAACTCCTGCTGCCCGCCGACCTCCGCTCGGAGTGGGTGGTCGTTCCAAGGGCCGTGCTGGAATGGCAGCAATCATGGGGATGGCGGTTGGCCGTCGGCTTGGCGGCTTGGCTCGTGTTGCGGGACCCGAATAGTTGGTCGGGCCCTTTATGCATGTTCGCCTGGTTGTGTATCGAAGTTTGGGGCCATCTTAAGGCGCACATGAGGACCGCGGGAACGCTCCGGGGTCGCGTCCATCCCGATCCTTTGAGCTACCGCACGCCGCCCCGACCTTCGTCCCCTTCTCGAGGTTGGCAAAGGCTTTGATCGCCGCTCCCTTCATCGCGTCGCCCGCTAGGTAGCCGTCATGACCGGCGATCACTCAGGCACACCGACCAGCTTCCTCCCGCGGTCATCCGCGGTGAAGGCGAACTTCGAGCTAGTCCACGCTCGCCACAAGAAGTTCCTCACCGCGCACGTCGCGCTCGACGCCACGGCGGGGTGAGGCTTGGTGCCGAGGCTGACCGAGAGCCACGGCTGCACCGACCTGCCGCGCGGACCAAGGGGCCAGAGGACGGGAGAACGGTCCAAGCCCTGAGTCAGTGCCCCGCGCACCCCGCCCCAGGCTTACCCTCGTGATAGGGGGTCGCTTTGCGGCGGAAGTGGCCGGCGAAGCCAAATGCCGCACAAAACACGAAACCCAAAAGGTCTCGCCTTTCGAAGCCGATGAGCCACGCGTATGGTTGTGTCAACGGATGTTGGTACGTTCGTGTCAACACAAAAGGTTTGCTATGACAACAATCAAGGTTCGCAAGGTCGGAAATTCCCTGGGGATTGTTCTGACCAAGGAGTTGGTCGCGCGGCTGCGCGTGACTCAGGGAGATCTGCTGTTTGTCCAAGAGACTGTCGATGGCATTCAGTTGACTCCCTATGACCCCGAGTTTGGACGGCAGATGGAGATCGCCGAGCGGGTCATGCGAGAAGATCGCGACGCTCTCAGGGCGCTCTCGAAGTGAACGAGCCGCAGTGGATCAGGCTGGATGTCATTTTGTCCATCCACGCGGAGCAACTCGCGGAGCACGGTGGCCTCGACGGGCTGCGGGATCGAGGTGGCCTCGAATCAGCAGTTGCCAGCCCACGAAACCTGTGGGCGTACGGAAACCCGACGCCAGACATTTCAGCGATGGCGGCGCAGTATGCGTTCGCCATCGGCTGCAACCAACTGTTCAACGACGGCAACAAACGCACGTCGTTGGTCGTTTACCGAACATTTCTGATCCTCAACGGCCATGACTTGCGAGCATCGCAAGACGAGAAATACACGGAGATGATGAAGCTGACCAATCGGCAGATCGATGCTGGCAATCTGGCGGATTGGCTTCGTGCGCGGTTGGTGCCTGCATGATGACTCTCCTCGCGTAAGCCAAAATACATCGATTCTCAGGCAGCGTCCTGAGCGCTGGTTCATCCAGTGGCCGCGAGCCATTGATCGAGAACGGTCGCCGTCATCACGACGAGATCTGGGCATCACGATGCAGTGAGGAGCGGGGTCGGGCTCATTGCGTCGCCCGCAAGGCCCCCGTCCCGCCTCTCACTCCCCGCCGAGGGCCACTGGCCCGAGCTGGATGCCGCCGCCGGAGCTCTTCGACTTCACTCGGCGGAACGGATGGACCCAACTGGCCAGCGACTGCGGGCTGCGGGAGTTGATCCACACCCGGCCGCGGCCAGAGAAGGAGAGGAGGAGCTGGTCGGAAAAGAGAAAGCTGCGGATCTTCCGCGCCTTCGTGAGCCGGTAGGAAAGGCTCGGCTCCCAGGCAACGACGTAGCCATTGTCGATCGTGTAGGTGCTGCCGCCGTCGAGATCGATGCTGTCGATCGCCCCATAGCCACTGAAGAACATCGTCCCGGTGCCGGTGGCACGGAGCACGAACAGCCCCTGGGCAAAGAGCCCTTTGAGACCCTCCGAGCGGCTCTCGCAGCGGATCCCCTCGGTCGACGCCAGATAGGCACCGCGCTGGAGAAGGAGATCCTCCCCCTGGAGCTGCCAGGGGACGATCTCGCCGGAGACGCCCGGCGCAAAGGCGATCCGGGCCGGGCCACCGTCGGCCTCGTAGGTGTTTTGGAAAAACGTCTCCCCGGAGAACACCGCCCGCTTCAGCCCGGCGAGGACGCCGCCGCGGGTCGTCGTCTCCGACTTTACGTTGCCATCCATCCAAGCCATCGCTCCCGCTTCGGAGACGATCCGCTCCCCCGCCGCGAGGGTCACCTCGAGGATGCTGAAGCTCGGGCCGCAGAGAATCTCGTGGTTCATGCCTGGCGCTCCGGAAGGAGGGGGCCGAGCATCTGGCCGAAGCGGGTGGGGGTGTGCGACTGGAGGATGATCTGCCCCTTCCCAGAGAAACGCATCACGAATCCCTCGCCAGAGAGCCAGGTGTTGATCCAGCCGCCGCCGACCTTGTCGATCTTGTAGGAGAGCCCTTCGGTGAAGGCGACGACATGGCCGGTGTCGACGATCAGTTCACCGTCGACGTTCATCCCGGTGAGCATCCCGAGCGCCGAGACGAGGAGCGTCCCAGAGCCACTGACTCGCAGGAGCGAGAGCGATTCGCCCCCGAGTAGCCCCCGCAGCCCCTGAAAGCGCGTGTCGAGGGTGAGCGTGCTTGCGGCGCCGAGAAAGCTTCCCCCCGCGCACAGCCAGGCTTCGTCGGGGGAGACATTCACCTCACGAACTTCCCCCATGTGCGTCGGCGCGAGGCCGACATCGCCGGGGCGACCGTCGGTGACCTCGTAGGTGGAAAGGAAAAACGTGTCGCCCGTCAGCAGCCGGCCGATCCCGCCGAGGATCCCCCCCTTGCCACGGCTGCCGGTCGTGACGTCGATGTCGATGTTCGACGACGCGCGGATCATCGCCCCGGCATCGGAGACAAACTTCTCTCCGGGCTCGAGATGGACTAGCGCCCGCGCGAACAGCCCTCCTCCTGAAAGATCGACATGCATGGGCTGTGTTCTCGTTAGCCGTGGCAGAAGGGGGCGAGCCAGCGGACAAAGCCCCCCAGCTGCCTGGTCTGAAGGAAGATCCGCCCCGAGCCGGTGAACGCCATCACGAGCCCTTCGCCGGAGAAGAGCGTTTTCTTGATGCTCCCCATGCCGCGGATCCGGTAGTCGAGGGTCGGCTCCCAGGCGACGAGGTGGCCGGTGTCGACCGTGAGCGAGCCTTTCACGTCGCGTTCGACAACCGCGCCGTAGGTGTTGAAGAACACAGGGCCGGTGCCAGTGGCCCGGAGGATGAACGGGCCTGTGCCTGAAAACCACGACCGGCCGCCGCCGTATTCGGTCGTGAGGCTCACGCCCGGTCCACAGGCAAGAAACGAACAGGCCGCAATGATCAAGGCATCCCCTGCTCCGCGCAGCTCCTTGCAGAGGACCGTGCCGGGGAAGGCGGGGGCGATGGCGATCGCCCCGGCGGTGGCGGTTGAATACTCGCTCAAGAAAAGCGATTCGCCGCCGAGGAGCTTCCGTTTGACCGCCGTGAAAAGGCCGCCGATGAGCCGCGGCTTTACCTCCATGCCAGTGGTCATGAAGCTCATCGAGCCAGCCTCGACGACGACCGACTCGCCGGCAGCCAGCGTGAAGCTGACATTTCCCCGATCGGGATTGCCGATGATCGTGTGTTCCATGCCCCATGCCTCCGGAGGTGAGCCTACTCCCCGCCCGCTCCGAGCGGCTATGGCGGCTGCCTGGGGGACATCGATTCCGGGTAGCGGCTCCTCGTGCCCGCAGGCCCGCGGAACCTGACCGCCCTGCATGGAACAGCGACGGCGGCTCCCGGCTGCCATCTCAGCCCGGTATGATCGAGGGATGGATGCCGCCCCCTTGCTCGTCCGCCTTCTGCAAGCCTTCGATGCCGCCAGGCTCGAGACTGTCCTGATCGGCAATGCCGCCGCGGCGATCCACGGGGCACCGGTGACGACGCTCGACTTCGACTTCATGTTTCGAGCCACCCCCACGAATCTCCGCAAGCTCAAAGCGGTGGCCGCGGCACTCGGGGCGGTGATCCTCCGCCCCTACTATCCCGTCTCGAATCTCTATCGGATGGTCGATGATGCCACCGGGCTGCAGGCAGACTTCATGCCGGCGATCCACGGCGTCCGGTCGTTCGAGGGGCTACGGGCACGCCACCCGCTCCCAAGAAACGTTCCTCACCCCGACGGCGCGGATCCTGACATGCCCCCGCGAAAAAAACAGCTCTCCGCAACCCGTCGCCGCGCTCTGGCTGCCCTCGCCCGCGAGAGCGACCGGCAGCTCGACGATCTCATCCGTCGCCGGCTCGCCATGCCGCTCGAACAACGAATGCACTTCCTCCGCCGCCGGCTCCCTGGCGGCGGGAGCTCGCTTTAGCAGGCCGAAGCGTAAGCAGCTCTCGCCTCGATCGACGCTGACTGGGAAGTGCCTCCAACCAAGGGCATCGCCCGGCGGCCAATCTCGGCATGCGGGACTGCCGTGCCGCGAATAGAATGTGGAGCTTGGGCCGCTGACGGGGTCGCGGCAGACGTCGCCCGGGGGTTTACCGGGCCATTCCGAGGAGCGCTACGATGCTGCGTGTCGAGACAGGTCGATCGTGGGGCGGATGCCGAGGAGGCTCGCGCCGCGATTTTCTCCGCGTCGGTATGGCGGGGATGGGATCGGTCGGGCTACCGGCAATCCTCGCTGCCAAAGCGGCGGCGGCGGCCGCTGGCCGATCGACGAAGGACACGGCGGTGATCCTCCTCTGGCTCGATGGCGGCCCGAGCCACATGGATCTCTACGATCTCAAGCCCGACGCACCGGCCGAATACCGTGGCATCTGGCGGCCGGTCCGGACGAATGTCCCCGGCCTGGAGATCGGCGAGCTTCTCCCCAAGCAGGCCGCCGTGGCCGACAAGTTCTCGATCCTCCGCTCGCTCCACCACGACAACGGCGACCACTTCACTGCCGCGCACTATGTCCTCACCGGCCGCGGCGGGCCCAACGGCTCGAACACCGCCGGAAAGAATCCCGGCGTCGGGGCCATCGCCGGCGCCTTGTGCGGCCCGCGGAAGCCGGGCATCCCCCCGTACATCGCCGTTCCCCACGCCTCGAGCGTCGGCCTCCGCCCCGGGTATTTCGGCGGTAGTTATCTGGGCGCGCGGACCAATCCCTTCGAGGTCGAAGGGGATCCCAGCGCCCGCGACTTCCGGGTCCGCGATCTCCATCTCACCGACGGCGTTTCCCTCGGTCGTCTCGGGGCCCGGCACGATCTCCGCTCCGGGCTCGACCGGCTCCGGCGCGACGTCGATGCCAGTGGCATCCTCGATTCGATGGATTCCTTCCAGCGCGAGGCCTACTCGCTTGTGACGAGTGAAGCCGCCCGCCGCGCCTTCGACGTCGCCGCAGAAGACGAGCCGACGCGCGAGCTCTACGGCCGGACGAACTTCGGCCAGAGCACGCTCCTGGCCCGGCGCCTCGTGGAGGCGGGGAGCACGTTCGTCACGGTCCACTCCGGCGGCTGGGACCACCACTGGGATCTCGAGAAGGGGCTCACGAGCCGGATGCCGGAGATCGACACCGCCGTGGCGGCGCTGCTGACTGACCTCGACCGGACCGGCCTCCTCGAGACGACGATGGTCATCCTCTGTGGCGAGTTCAGCCGCACGCCGCGGATGAACGACGGCGGCAACGGCGGCGCGCCGCGCTCGATGGGAACGCCCGGCCGCGACCACTGGGGCAACGCGATGTTCGCCCTCGTCGCCGGCGGCGGCATCAAGGGGGGGCGGATCGTGGGGAGCACCGATGCCCGCGGCGAGCGCGTCAAGGACCGCCCCATCACCCCCTTCGACCTCCACGCCACGATCTACCATGTCCTCGGCATCGACCCGACGACCCACTTCCTCGACCACTCCGGCCGGCCGGTGCCGGCAATCGACCGGGGCGAGGTGATCAGCGAACTGTTTTGAGCCCGCGCGGGCAATCCCAGGCCAGCGGCCGCGGTCGCGAAACGATTCCCAGGAGCCCGACGCGATGCGACATCCGATCCCTTTCATGTTCGTCCTGGCCACGCTGCTCGCGCCGTTCGCCGGCACGGTGGCGCAGGAGACCGACCGGACGCCCGTTCAATCGCGTCGGCCCGCACCGGCCAAAGGGGACGAGCGGCGAGCCCCGACGGCCCCAGCCGACCAAAGTCCACGCGACCGCGCTCCCCTGCCCCCCAACCCCGCTGCATCGCTCCCCGACGTCTTGCCGACGGACCCGCTGGGCCCTCCACCGCCCCCGACAATACCGGCGCCGTCGTTGCAGCCACCGCAGCCATCGCTTCCTCTCACGACCCCGCCGATGGGACTCCCGGTGCCCCCCCCCTGGCAACCGACGCCCCCCGTTCCCGCCCCCCCGCCGATGATGCCCCCCGGCCCGGGGCCCCAGCAGCCCGGCCGCTACACGCTCGTCGACCGGGAAGTCTCGGTCCTCAACGGCGACGGCGCGCCGACGAGCCTCGGCTCCCTCACGCTCCTCGTCGACAGCGCCACCGGCGAAGTGAGCTACCTCACGCGCGAGGGTAGTGCGCTCGCCTGGCGCGTCGTTCCCCGGCCGCCGCATCATCATCAGCCAGGGCCTTCCGTGACCCCGTGGACGCAGCCGCACCTGGCGCCACCGGGATCCGCGCCGTACCTTCCCGACGGTCGTCCACCGTCGCTCTTGCCCCCAAGCCTGCCGGCCGCACCTCCCCCTCCGCTGCCGATGCCCACCCCGGCCTCACCAAGCCCGTTCACGCAGGGCCCCGGTGCCGGGCCGCCGGCGCCGATCGCCAATCCGCTCGTCGACACCGCCGGCTTCCGCGACAGCGTCGCCGAGGCCGATCGACTCCGGGCCGAGCGGCGGGTCGGCGAAGCGGCATTCCTGGCCCTGGCTACGCCGGAGAGCGTGATCCTCGACTGCCGCAGCCGGGAGTCGTTCGCCCGGCTCCATGTCCGTGGCGCCGTCAACCTTCCCTTCCCCGACATCACCGCCGAAGAACTGGCCCGGCTGATCCCGTCTCCCGACACCCGCGTGCTGCTCTATTGCAACAACAACTTCGCCGCAGCCCCGGCGGCCTTCCCGGAGAAGGTGGCGCGGGCAGCGCTCAATCACCACTCCTTTGCGACGCTCGTGGCCTACGGCTACCGCAACGTCTTCGAGCTCGCCCCCTTGGTCGACGTGGCGGCGACGGAGATTCCGCTCGAGGGGGACGACGCGCCATGATCGGACATGATGCGACATGATCCACCATGCCCCAAATAACCCGATCCGGCTAAACTGCTGACGCTGCGACCGAGGCTCCCTTCACTCCCACCGGAACCGCCCCCCATGGCCGACAAGCCGATCCTCTTCCTCCTCCGCGCCGGTTTCCCCGACCCCAAGCATGGCCCCGGCGGCTCCTACTGCCCCGAGTGCACCGCCGTGACGGGGATCCTCTGGTATTACCCCGAGGTGGCGGCGAAGTTGGACATCCGCCAAGTCGACGTCCCGCGGCCGCGGCCGGAGGTCATCGCGATGGTCGGTGAGGAAAACCAGTCGTGCCCGGTGCTCGTCCTCCCCGCCGGTGAGACGCCGGCCGGCGTGCCGGTGGCCCATGGCCGAGCGTTCGTCTCCGGGCCGGACGCGATCATCAAATACCTCGCCGATCACTACGGCACCGCCCAGTAGCCCTGACCAGCGGCGGGCGTCAGCGGGGCATTCGTCTCGGGCATCGACTCGCTCCGGCCGGTGTTCTCCGCCGCCGCGCTGGCAGTGCTCTCAACCTTTCGAATGACGTGGCTGCGCCAGCCAACGAGATGGAATCACCGTCAATGCCAGACACCAAAGCCGTACCGCTGCCACTGACCGGGAGACAGGTAACGCAGTTGAGATTTGACTATGCCTTCGGCATCGAACTCCACGACGACAGCCCTGGAACCTCGGTTCGGATCAATGTTCCATTGACGTTGAACAACGGAATCGATTCCGTTTCTTACGACCCCGAACATGGCGTTGAGTGCGGGCCGCTCTTGGCCTTGTTGCATAAGCACGTCGTGTCGGCGACGGCCATGGAGAAAGGCTGCCTGGAAATCGTGTTCACGGACAGACTTGTCGTGAGCGTCGATCCTCACCCGCAATTTGAGGCATGGGAGATGGTCAGCAGTGACGGCACGCGGGTCATTTCCGTTCCTGGCGGCGACTTGGCGACATGGAGCCCCGATCACGGTGCTTAGCTCTCCGTCGATTGTCGCCAGGGGGCCACTTCGCGTTGCGTTCGCGATTCGCTCAGGCATCCCCCTGACCTGCCGCGAGGCGGCGGTCGTCAGCGGGGATCGGGCAGGACGACCCTGTCGTCCCAGTAAAACGTCGGCCAGAGCTTGTTTTCGTGGATGAACGCCATAATCGCCGCATCTTTTGCGGCAATTATACCCCCATTCGCCGCACCCGGAAAACAGGAATGTGCGGCGTTACCGCGGCTGGCTCGACAGTTGCACCAGCGCCTCGATGACGCGGGCCCGGGCCGCGGCTTCCTTGAGGACAAGGTAGCGATGCTTCCCCTGCGGATCGGGGGTGAACGTCGTCGCCCCCTTCTCCGTCACCGTCACCTTCCCCGGTGGCGAGCGATCGAAGTAGCCCCGGCTCCCGAGAACCCCGTCGAGAACGCTCGTCAGATCCCAGCTCGGCCGATCCTGCGGCGGCGGCGAGAGGATTTTGTAGGACTCCGCCACCGGATGATGGGGGACATCCCGAAAATCCTCGAGGATGCTCTGGCTGGGGTAGGGCAGCGCGATCCCGATCTCAAAGCCGCTCCAGATCATCTCCGTCGGCCACGCCTCGGCGAGCTTCGCCGCTGCGGCCCGATCCTTGACGACGTTGTATTCCTCGTAGGCGGCGTTGCCATCGATTGGCTGGAAGGCCCCGGCCATGAGCTCGAGGACTTTCACCTTCTTGGCGACGAGCGCCTTGCCGTCGAGCGGGCTTGTCGCATCGGCCGGGCTGTCGAGGAGGCGGGCGAGATTGGTGGAGAAGCCGACCTGGACGACGACGACCGAGCCATCCTCCGCAGCCGCAAGCGCCTGCCGCAGGACCGTGACCGCATCGGGGGCATCGTTGGCATGGCGAAGCGCGTGGGGATAGCGTTCCTTGCCGGCGAAGGCGGGATCGTTATAGGTGGCCTCGGCGAGCTTGAGATAGACGCTCTGCTCCTCGACGCCACCGGGGCGGACGACGCCGACCGGGATCTCCGTGCGGCCATAGAAGCGGTTGATGCAGTCGACGAACGGGGCAGCGAGCGCGTGGTTGGCCGTCACCGTCACCGCGAGCAGCCGGCACTGCTCGCGCGACTCGAGTGCATGGAGCATGGCGAGCGCCGCGACGTCGTCGCAGTCGCCGCAGATGTCGGTGTCGAAGATCACCGGCACCGGGGCCGCGGCCCGGGCGTCGCTCGAGGCCACGAGAGCCAGGGAAGCCATGACGGCCAGGGAAGCCGCAACCGTCACCAGCGCCATCGTCAATTTTCGCTGCGCGTCGTAAAGCAGGCTCGTCACCACCATCTGGAATCCCCCCTGAAAAACGCTTGATTTCCCCCGACGTGCGCCGATCGCTTGCTCGGGCCCGAAGAGAGGATCAGGCGACGGCGAGCATCCGCTCGAGCGCCACCACGGCCCACTTCGCCGTCTCGTCGTCGACCCGGATCACGTTCACCGCATCCCCCGCCTCGAGGTGCTCGAGGCTCCAGCAGAGGTGCGCGAGATCAATCCGATACATCGTGGCGCACATGCAGACCACCGGCGACAGGAAGCGGATCTCCTGCTCGGGGTGCGCGGCTTCCAATCGCTTGACGAGATGGAGCTCGGTGCCGATCGCCCACTTCGTGCCCGGGGGCGCCTGGTCGACCTGGCGGAGGATGTAGCTCGTCGAGCCGACGAGGTCGGCCTTGTCGACGACCTCCATCGAGCACTCCGGGTGGACGAGGATCTTCACGCCGGGCATCGTTTTCCGCAGGCCGTCGACATGCTCGGGGCGAAACATCGCATGGACGCTGCAGTGCCCCTGCCAGAGGATGACGCGTGAGGCCTCGAGTTTTGCGGCGTCGTTGCCGCCGAGCTCCGGCTCGTGCGGATTCCAGACGCACATCTGATCGAGGCCGATCCCCATCGTGCGCGCGGTGTTGCGGCCGAGGTGCTGGTCGGGGAAGAAGAGGACGCGGCGGCCGCGGGCGAAGGCCCATTCGAGGACAGCGCGGGCGTTGCTCGAGGTGCAGACGATCCCGCCGTGGCGGCCACAGAAGGCTTTGAGGCTCGCCGCGGAATTGATGTAGGTGACGGGCGTCAGCTCGGCGGTGTCGATGACGGTGCCCAGATCGGCCCAGGCATCCTCCACCTGATGGATCGCGGCCATGTCGGCCATCGAGCAGCCGGCGGCGAGATCGGGGAGGACCACCGTCACGCGCCGGCCGCCGCGGGCGGCAACCTTGTCAGGGCGGTTGGCGAGAATGTCGGCCGTCTCGGCCATGAAATGGACACCGCAGAAGGCAATCGCCTCGCATTCGTCCCGTTCGGCGGCCGAGCGGGAGAGCTGGTAGCTGTCCCCCTGGAAGTCGGCGTGGGCGATGACGCCGTCCTGCTGGTAGTGGTGGCCGAGG
>Ga0114973_10002120_pt1 | contig 14563 bp, 16 predicted proteins | sample M_140807_MF_Meta_FD_87025 | JGI IMG/M metagenome (GOLD analysis project Ga0114973, IMG submission 87025) | Freshwater microbial communities from Lake Montjoie, Canada to study carbon cycling - M_140807_MF_MetaG | ecosystem: Environmental > Aquatic > Freshwater > Lake | place: Lake Montjoie... | reverse complement strand
CGGCGTTTGGCTCAAAATGTATTACTACTTCTTGAATCTAGAGCTTATCGACCATCCTTGGGCGATGGCCAAAATCATGAAAGCCAAAGTGTTCCTGGAATCAAAAGTGTTAGGAAATGAGATTCGTTGTTCCCCGGCCGCTATCACAACACCGTTTCCGTGTGGCTGGCATTTTTCCTATTTGATGACCGTAGAGCAGATCATTCAAAAAATTTCCGCGTATGGACATCAGGAGAATAACAAAGCCGAATTTAAAGATCCTAAAAATATTGAACGGGCCATGAAGGGACGTAGAGACCTCTTTGGCAGAGATATGGTTTTTAAGGCAGTTTGTTTTAATCAAAGCTGGCCCAAAGAGATGCTCACAAGTGATAGATGGAGAGAGTTTGTGATTAAGACCGATTTCAAAGTCTGGGGTCGCGAGGTTTTTCTAGAAATACAATCTCAGTTAAAAGAGAACGTTAAGAAAATATTGCAACCTCTCTTTAGGCCCTTCCGAGTTTCCGGAAATAAAAAAGATTCTTACAGTGAATTTGGCAGCGAGACTTTTGAGAAATTGATAATGGCCCGGCCAAAGGGGCAGGACTCTAAAGAGTGGCGACGAATGATTGAATTTCTTGAATTCGTACTTCCTAAAATAGATGCCGGATTTTCTGCAAAGGAATGTGCTGAGCTTTTTATCAAATTAGTTTCCTCATTAAAGCCGAACTCAAAAGTTGTCGCACTGGGAAATACAAAAGGTCGTGGAGTTGTGTTTGCGTCGAGAGCTGCAGTTATTTCGGGTTCGGAAATTATTGTCGTGGATAGTTCGCAAACGGAAAACAAAACTGATGAAGTTGCAGAATTTAAGAAAAATGTAACTCTTTTTTCCGCCGATAACGTCAGGTTCCTCAATAGCTTAGGCTCTGAAAGTATTTCCTCTTGGAATCAGGGGCCGGTCGATTTTATTTTTGCAGAGACAAGTTCAAAATTGGAATTGAGTCCTAGCGAAATCGAGGCCTGGAAAAAGGTATTAACTCCTCAAAGCGTTGTTTGGCTAGACAAAGAAAAGGCTGGAATATGCGCAAATGGAAATTTGCTCTTCTCTCGCAACTAGTGAGTGTTGCGACGTTGGCCCAATCAAACTCAGAGGTATGCTCTTCTCTGTTAGATCGACTGATCACTGAAACGCAAGTTGCGAACAGGGAGAAAATGGTTCCCTCAAAGGGCGTCTCTGCCGTGGGCAAGGAATGGTTGGATGGTTCAGGCAAGTTAAAATTCGCATACAACGATGGGGAGGTTTCTTTGGAGGGAACCAAGGAGCCGATCAAAATTAAAGAAACGCTTAACTCCGCGCAGCTTGAACGGTTTAAAAAGTTTACGACAACACACAACTTTCGTTTCGATGCTAATTTCGATCTCAATAGCATGCAGTTGGCATTGAAAGAAGGGGTGAATCACGCCCGGCTTCATGAGGCCTTTTATGGTGCCGAAGCCCGTCCCTTAGATGCGGCAAGGGAGATGGAATCCTTGATCAAACGTTCGACCCGCCTTAATCCTAATATCAAGGTTAGCATTCGCAATACCCAAACGACCGAGAAATTTTTAGAAAACGTTGGAACTATGGCTGAAAAATTGGATTCAGTGAGGGGTCTTTATCAAAAAGGACAACTGGGGCAAGCGATCAAAGATTATCAAGACCAGAAAAATCAAGAGGAAGGGGCTCGCGTTCTTGAACAATCACTGCAACAGGAGCCTTCAGTGGATCTAGAACAGGTCATACAAACCACCGAAGCAAAACAAAAAAGGCAAAGTCCCGATGCCGTGGAGTTAGAGATCGATTTTTCTCACGATGAGCCTTTAAGAGTTATCATTGAACGTTCTAAACAAGGAAAACTCAAAGTTACCCCCCGGGGTAAACCTGGTTTAACCCTCAAAACTCTGAAGCAGCTCGTAGAGTGGCTCCAAGGACATGGTTTTGACCAAAAAAGTTATGACTGGCGCACCTATGAGGAGATAGATAGCCAGCCTTTTTAAATGAGGTGTGGTTAGTTACACCCTCTCGCATAGCAGCCCTGATTGCTGTAAGTGAAGCATTGGTTGATAGCCATCTGTTGGGCCGCATAGACGTCGTAACTCCAAGCTGACCAAGTATAACCGTACATATCGCTCGCATAGCAGGTTACAGCTCTATAGACCGGAGTGAAAGGAACAGGAACGGGATAGGGATGAGGGTAGGGAACTGGAACATAAGGCATCACCGGATAGGGATAGTATCTAGGCCAAAAGGGATGGTGAAAACCTTGAGGGGAATTTAAGTCGTTCTCTTCGGTTTCTAGTTTCGGAGTTGGGTCCTCGCTGCTGTCTTTTAGTGTTTCATTTTGCCCCAGTTGTGCGGCCAGTTCATCCGCGGGAATGAGAGAATCAAAATCAACTTCATCTTGGGCTAGAGTGGCTCGATTGGCTAGGACGAGTAGTAGCAGAAGAAAATAGGTAATGACTAAATTTTTCATAAGAAACCTCCTGTAAATCTTGATGAGCTAATTGCAACTGGAAGGCCAGTGTTATTTCTACGGGTTGGGCCCGCTTGCAGTCTTCTAATAACGGAGTTACCAGGGTTGCTAAGCTGCCCAATCGAATTTGGGTTTTCTTTTTTGTTTAACACAATCCAACAGGTAAAGATCTATTAAAGTCTGGTAGGGGATACCGGAGTCATCCGAAAGCTTCTTAAAGTAGTTGATGACTGTGTAACTCAGGTTAATCCCTATAGCCTTCTTTTTCGAGGCATGGGGGTTTTTAACCGCTTTCATTTTCGAAAAGTTATATTCCTTCTTCATAACGTTTTACCTCTTTAGGGGTAGCTGAGCGAGCTGAAATAATTCGAACTACTGAACCTTTTTCCCTTTCGCAATAGACGACAATTAAAACTCGGGACGATGCACTTATGCCAAGTAGGATGAAGCGATCCTCTTTTGTGGAATGCGATTCATCGAAGAATAAAATGGCTCCTATGTCGTCAAAGACCTGGAGAGCCTCTTCGAACCAAATTCCATGTTTCCTGTTATTTGCCCTGTTTTTCGCTTCATCCCAATCGAAGTATAACATAGATAATACCTAGATATAATATAGATAATAAATTACCGAGGTGAATTGTCCTTTTATGGGGTTTTGAGTGAAAAGCCAATTGGCCTAGGGGGGCGTTGATGGCTATTTGAACCGATATTTTGTAAGTGGCGTCCCCAACGAGATTCGAACTCGTGTCCTTAAGTTATAAGCCCGGTTTTATTGGAACGAACCCGAAGAGAAACCCGAGTGCAACAAAAAGCAAAAACAGGAAGAGTTTGGTATGTTTTCTTAGAGAACCATCTTCCTTAGCCATAATAATGTAGTTGTGGATAAAAAAGGGGGACTGTTTGTCTAAAGCATTCTTTCTTACTGATGCAATCTTTGAGTTGGGTTCGTTCTTCAGGAAGAGAGTTAGAATTGCTAAAATACCAAACGAACCGCTGAGTAAGATTCGAAAAAAGGTGGTGGGGTTATCGAGAAGCATGGTTTTATGGATTGGCTAATGGCGTCCCCAACGAGATTCGAACTCGTGTCCTTACCGTGAAAGGGTAATGTCCTAGGCCTCTAGACGATGGGGACCCTTTAAGAAAGGGCTATAAAACACTTAAGATCGGCATTTTGCAAGTACTAACGTGGGGTGACTTTAAAACGGGCTGTTCTCCAAATCTGGTAATCCCTTAAAAAGCTTTCAAGACAAGCCACAGCGAAGGTTTTGGGCTCAATTTTCATCTCGGCCAGACCCGAAGTTGGGATGGGTGTTCCTTCCGTTTTTACATTGACCCCTAAATGAATCAGGACCGAAACGGCACTTTTTGTAGCAATCGAGACCGAAAATTTTCTGCCTTGATAATAGATATCATTGCCTCTTCTGGAAAGTTCCCTAACCCCGTTTTCCCAGAGCCACCCATAAACTGTGGCCACTAAAAGATGTTGGAGAAGGATCCCTTCGTCTAACGAATCGATAAAAAACTCTGCTAAAAAGTGAACCATTTCGGGACTGTAAATAGGTGCCTTTTTCTGTACATCCTCTAAGTCGACCATGTGGTCTAAAGTCACTTCACAAGGGCCCTGAAAAGCGATAAGGGCATGTCCCAACATTCCCGTCTCTTGGTAAATCCAATGGGGTTTAAGTTCAGCCCCAAGATAAGAGATATTCTTAGTTAAGAATTGTGTTGATAAAGAGTCCATCGACTGAGTTCCCATTTTCAATTAAAGCCCGTTTAAGTCTCATGCAAGATTCACAACTCCCACACATCACTTCTTTAGCCTCGTAACAGCTCCAGAGCAAATGAAAGGGAAACATGAGGGAGTTTCCCAAAGCTGCAATCTCGATTTTATTCATTTGGATTGTTGGCGATACCACTTTGACCTGATTGGCTGTGGAGAGGGCCAAAGCTTTGTTAATGGCGCTGAGATAGGCGGCAGAATTATCGGGAAAAGTCACCGCTTCCTCGGCATTAAACCCCACGATCAGTTGATTGATATTTCGGCTTTCGGCGATGCTGGCGGCCACTTCTAAAAAAACACCATTTCGATTGGGCACCCAAACTTGGGCGGCACTTCTTTCCAGCATTTTCAGATCGTTTAAGTTTTTGAGTGATGGGTGAGGTAACGGTTCATTCTTGGAAAGTAATCCTTTAGATTCAAATGAAGAAAACCAGGGCAATGCTAAGTTGTAATGGGAAATTCCATAATGGTTGCAGATGGCTTGGGCCTTTTGCAGCTCTCTCTCTTTTGCCCTTTGGCCATAGTCGAAAGTGATCGCACAGTCGATTTCGACCCCTTCTGAGTGCATCCATGCCATGGAAACGGCAGAGTCTAGGCCACTCGAGAGTAGGGCAATAGCTTTTCCTTGGGTTGGTCCCATGCAGACGGACTACCACAAAGTGGCTTAAAAACCTAGTCGGGCGAATTTTATTGAGGCGGATTAACCTTCGGTGAGTCTGTCAATGCGATGATTTAATTCCTGGAGCTGTCTGACGAGCCTTTTTAAACGCTCATTAGTGCTATCTGGAGTTCTAGTAGGAGCAACTAAGGTTATTTTGTCTGTTCCGAAGTCTAAAATATCATTTAATGTCGTGTGAATGTCTTTTCTAATCAGATTGGAAGGTTTGTTCTGATTTTCTGCCATGGCCGCCCCCTAAAAAGTATCAATAACGAGTTACTCATTAGTTAACGGCATACAGTTGATTTTCTTTAATAAGTAGCCACACCGAGCGTTGAATTCCCTGCGGCGTTTTTGACAAGCTATTAGTATTCCATGCTTTTGCGAGACTTTTTCGAATTTCGGTAGAAGAATAAGGCAATGCATTAATTTGAAAGACTTTTATCCATTTCGAATTTTCGAGATAAAAAAGCTCCGTTCCTCGAGACTCTCCATCCAAAACCCCACATTTTTTAAGGGTCTCATTGAGGGTCAGTGGGGCAGGGGTTCTTTGCACTATGACAAGATTAGCTAAAGATAGAACTGTCTTTGGCTCTTTCCAATTTGGGAACTCGTTAAATACTTCGTTCCCTAAAATCAGGGCCAATTCTCCTAGTTTTTTCTGACTCAATTCTATGAGCGTGTCTTTCATGTAGCTTAATCCCTCGCGCTGCAGTTCCCCCTCCCAAATTTCAATTCTAGGATCCGAAAGTTCTTTGATGGATGCGTTAAGTAACTGGAGTCTTAACTCATCCGAAACAGCGGAAGGTTTAGCTTTTAGAGGGTTGTGTTTGGCTGGGACGATTAAAATTTTTGTAAACAGTCCGGTCTTTAGTAGTGATTGAATGACGTGGATGTGGCCTAAATGAATAGGGTCAAAAGTCCCGCCGTAGACTCCGATTAAACTTGTTCTTCTCTCCATTTGGGGGCCCGTTCCGCTAGAGCATCTAAGAGTTTTTCCATCCCGGCTCCGGTTTTAGAGCTGATGAAAAAACCTTTGAGTTTTCGTTTCTGGAGCGCCTGTTGTTTTCGTTTTAACGCTGCTTCAGTCAGGAGATCAATTTTAGTAAATATTAATAACTCTTCCCGTTTGAGAAGATTTTTGTCGTAGGCCCCTAACTCTTTTCGTATGAGCTTAATATTTTTTTCGATTTCGGCAGGTTCTTGATCGATTTCCACTAAGTGAAGCAAAACTCGATTTCTCGCCACATGTTTTAAAAATTTAATCCCAAGTCCTGTCCCTTCCGAAGCCCCCTCGATAAGACCCGGAAGATCCGCAATGACAAATCCTTGTCCTTTGTGAGCCACAACACCTAAGTGGGGCTCGAGGGTTGTAAAGGGATAGTCCGCCACTTTGGGTCTTGCACGACTGACCGCGGAGAGGAATGAGGATTTTCCAGCGTTAGGAAATCCGATGAGTCCTACGTCGGCTAAAAGTCTTAATTCAAGCTTGAGTTCCTTTTCAGTTCCAGGAGTTCCTTTGGTAGCAGTTCTTGGAGCTCGATTGGTTGAGGACTTGAAGGACAAATTGCCTCTCCCGCCTCTCCCACCTTGGGCAATAAGAACTTTCTGACCATGCTTAGTGAGATCTTCAAGCAGATCTCCGGTCTGGATATCGTAAATCAATGTCCCCAGAGGAACTAGAATGGTCAGGTCTTCTCCTGCATGGCCATTACAATCACTCCCCATTCCATGCTCACCCCGTTCCGCTTCATATTTAGGCTGGTATTTAAAATCTAGAAGGCTGGTCTTGTCGCGAGTCGCTTGCAGATAAACGTTCCCCCCTCGTCCCCCATTTCCCCCATTGGGGCCACCATAAGGAATCCCGGTTTCTCGCCTAAAACTGACGCAGCCGTTCCCACCGCCGCCAGAAATGACGCGAATTACAACTTCATCTATAAGTGCCACTTGAATCTCCTAAGTCTTAGGAGAGAGAGTCTTAGGCTTCTGCTTGAGCTTCTACAGGATAAACCGAAACTTTTTGACGATCTTTTCCGTAGCGTTCAAAAGCAACTCGACCAGGAATTAGAGCATAAAGAGTCCAATCCCGACCTGTGCCTACATTGAATCCAGGATGAAATTTGGTGCCACGCTGTCTAACGATAATATTACCGGGAACAACTAATTCACCACCAAATATTTTCACACCAAGACGCTGTCCTTGACTATCTCTACCGTTGCGTGAACTACCACCTGCTTTTTTGTGTGCCATTAGTTGCCCTTTCTCTCGAATTTTTCAATCAGAAGTCGTGTGTAATCTTGTCTGTGTCCGTAGGTTCTTTTGTAGTTGTGACGACGTTTATATTTAATAGTTCTGAGTTTAGGACCTTTTTCATCCCCAAGAACCAAAGCGTGAACAGTGACTGCAACTTTAGGTTTTCCCACGGCCACTTCACTGCCATCGGCATATAAAAGAACGTCATCCAAAGCGATTGTTTTTCCAGGTTCAGCTTCTAGTTTTTCTACAAGGAGTTCGAAGCCTGGCTCGACTCGATATTGTTTTCCACCTGTTCGAATAACTGCGTACATTTCTTAGCTCCTTACCGGTCTCTTGCCGCGCAACATTTTTTCCGCTTTTTTTAAGAGAACTACGGTTTTAAACCTTCCAACTCGCCCTCTTTTTGCGAAAGTTAATGCACTCTCTTAATGCAGTCTATTAAAGTCGTCAACTAATTAGAATTCCCAGGGATTCTGGAAAGGGAGAATCCGAAGATTTATCCCTAAAAAAGGAAAGTGTATACCAGATTGTCTACACCCTCCAAAAAGCATTGACATGACCGCCTAAGTAACTGAAATCAATGATCAAAAATTACATGTTCCAGTCTTGTGCAATTTAGGCTAAATCGACAGGGTTGTCTAAGATGTTACGCACTAAGTTGCCTGGAACTGGCTTTGCAACCCTTCTGGGTATGCCTTCATTGTGGAAAATTCTGTTTCTAGCGGCCTTTTGCCTAGGGCTGTCCCCATCTTGGGGTCTAGAGGCTCTGGACAGCGATACGGAAGAATTTGTAGCTAGCGATAAAGTCATTAAACTTTCCGACGAAAAGGAAATCGCCCGAAAAGTTGAGGGAATTTTGAATGAGAAAGAGGAAGAAGCGACTGAGGAAGTTTTGACTGAAAAAGTGGACGATGCGGAAAAGACCGTTGGTAATCCATCCAAACCCGAGCCCGAAAATAGGGTGGTTGAGCAAGTAGCCCCTTTGGATAATCTCAGTCATGTTCCAAAAGAAACTTATCAGGAGCCTTTCAAATCGGTTCAGTCTCCAGTGTTAGATAGCCTGGGTATTCAAAGACTCTCGAAAGGAATTAATATTTTTAGGTACTCTCACTATGTCTTAAAAAAACAGCCGTCGTTAGCCAAGTCCCCCTCGCTTCCCAAAAATACTGTTCAGTAGTCTAAAACAGGTTTAACCCATCTACCCATGAAACTCTTTTTGGCGGGTTTGGTTTCTATCATTTTAGCGGAAAGACTTTGCAATTGGGAACGGAAGGTTAATGTATCCCAGGAGCTCTGCGCATTTTTAGCGTTGCCTCAAATTAAATTTTTAAAATTAAGTCCTATCCTGGTTCGGGCCCAAGGCCAATATTCAGGGCGAGGGGAAGTTGAATTAAAAAATCCTGAGTTTTTTTTTCGTAACCGTTGGCAAACCTTTAATGGAAACGTGTTTGTCGATCGAAGTTTGAAAATAGTTTTCCCGGAGGATGGCAAAGTTGAGTTACAGGGAAGGTTCGAGTGTGATCACCCGTGGGTAAACTTCAGTGGAATTCAAGATGGCATTTTCAAAAAGCCTTCTAGAAAACTCAAACTTAAACCGGGAAGATCGAAGTGGAGCTATCTTTCAACCTCAAGTTTTTGGCCTTTTTTGTGGGGGCGAAAAATGCGTGAGGCTTTGCAAGATTTGCTACGCCCTTATCCCCATTTAAAGGGTATTGTGTGGGCAGTATGGACGGGGGATTCTAGAGAGTTGGACCCAGATTTGGTAGAAATGTATCGGGCGGGAGGATTGTTGCCTCTGGTGGCATTGAGCGGTCAACATGTCAGTGTTTTAGTTGTCATGGTGAGAGCTCTGGTCGGACTTTTTGGTAAGTTAATCTTTCGTTTCAAACTTGCCAGAGAATATTACCGAATTTGGGACCTCATTTTGCCTTCACTGGCCTCTTTTTTACTCGCTTTGACTAGTCAGGGGGCGCCCTCGGTAGTGAGAACTCTAGCTATGGCTTTTGCTCTGTGTTTGCTTAGATTCAGACGTTGTTTGTGTTCCACCACTCAAATTGTATGTTCTAGTGCAGCTCTTATGATTGTTTGGGATCCGGGTTTATTGACTGGCATCTCGTTTGTTCTCAGCGTGGTATCAACTTTCTTCCTTGTTGAAGTGAGCCAAGCTAAATCTATCAGTTCCAGTTTTGAAAAATATTTTTATTTCTCAACTGTAATGGCGCTACTCTCATGCCCTTTGATTCTTTTTTATTTCGGGCAATGGTCCTATTTAGCTCCATTGACTACGATCTGTTTTAGTTGGCTTTGGAATCTCTTAATCATCCCTGTGGGGTTTCTTGTTCCCTTAGCAGGAATCCTTCCCGAAGGTTTCCAGCACAGAGTGTTAAATCTTCTCGATTCCGGATGGGCTTTTTTGAATTCGGGACAGCTTTTGACTCAAAAACTAATACTAGAATCTTTTCACGCCTATCCGCGTCCAACGGTCTGGGAAACCCTTGTATTACAGGCCAGTTGTTTGATTTTGCTCCAAATTGGTTTCAGCAAGAAACGTGAAAATGACGCGCTAAGATTATTATGATGCTATGGGGTTTGATTTTTTTCGCCAAAAAGTGTCAAATGAACGGATTGGCGAGCGGCATTAAACTTTAAACAAGATAGGTCAATTATGCCTGAAAAACAGTCCCAGTCTTCTAATCGAATTCGCGAAACTTTAGGAAGATTGTACGAGCACCAACCTCCCCATTTTCGGGAGTATATGCGTAGGTATCAAGAGGATCCTACTAGCCGCGTGTTTGCCCCGCTGGCAGAAGCCTACCGCAGGCTAGGAAGATTGGACGAAGCTATTGATATTTGTATTGAAGGACTCAAGCATCATCCGGATTTTCCCGGTGGTAGAGTCGCTCTAGCTAGATGTTTTCTCGATAAGAAAAAATATGCAAAAGCTAAAGACGAATTGGAAATTGTCGTTGGAATTTCTCCTGATAATATCTTAGCCCAAAGGTTGCTGGGCGATTGTTTTTTTAGTTTGAAAGAGATGGAACAGGCCTTGCGCTGTTATAAGCTAGCCTCGGTTTTATCTCACGAAGATGTCGGCTTGCAGGACAAAATTCATCGCATGGAACTTCAGTTAAGTCGGGGAGATTTTGATGCCTCCCCAACCCGCATGGAGTCGTCCCATGAAGTTAAAAGTAATCATTTTAACGACACAAGCTCAGCGATTTCCCAATCGCTAAATATTTCGAATGAAGCTTTAATGACAGAGCTCGCGGGGGAAGGTTTTGAGGAAGAATCGGTCGTCGCGCAATCTCCGGCCGATACGATGGCCCAGATTGAATCTTTTAAAAATAACGATTTGTCAGGTTTGGATGTTTCCTCTCTAGACGAATCTGATTCCTATCGGGAAGATTCTGAGGAGTCAGAAATGAGGCGTGCAAAGATTGATGCCATTTTGGGGTTTGAAGAGGAGTCTGGAGATTCTTATAAGACCGAAAATGTATCTCAAGTGTTTGCAGAAGAGGTTCAGTCTAGCCCTGAAATTACAACTCAGACTTTAGGAGATCTGTACTACTCCCAAGGACAGTACGAAAAATCTTTGAAAATTTTCGAAAAACTGCAACGGACTAGGCCCTCGGTGGAGTTGTCCCACAAGATTCAGCAGTGTCGCTCTCAATTAGGGGTCGATTCTGTTTCATTAAAGCGCCAGCAAAAGATCGATGCCTTAAATGCTATTTTAAATAAAAACAGGAATAACCGTTGAAATTTGGCAGCAAATCGGGGACAAATACACGAAATTTGAAGAGGAAATATGATTTCAACATCTGAGTTTAAAAAAGGCGTTTGTATAGAAATGGAAGGGGTTCCCTATTTGATCGTGGAATTCCAGCATGTGAAGCCAGGCAAAGGGAATGCTTTTGTCAGGACCCGAATAAAAAATCTTATTACCAACAACACAATCGATAAGACTTTCAAATCGGGAGAAAAAGTGGGCGAGCCCGAACTTGAAAAGAAAAGAATGCAGTTCCTGTATCCGGACGGTTCCGGGTACCAGTTTATGGATTTGGATGCTTTTGAGCAGATTGCTTTAGATAAAGACACTGTTGGGGACAATAAGTATTACCTCATCGAGAATTTAGAAATTGAAGTCCTTTACTACAAGGGAAGGCCTATTGCGGTTGAGTTACCGAACTTTGTTGAACTAAAGGTAACCTACTGTGAGCCTGCAATTAAAGGAGACACAGTGAGTGGTGGCGGCAAGCCTTGTACAGTGTCTACCGGTCTTAATGTGACCGTTCCTTACCATATTAAGCTGAACGATATTTTAAAGATTGATACTCGCTCGGGTGAGTACGTCGAAAAAATCACTAAATAATTGTTAGTAGTTTACGTTTAAAAAATCACACCTTTTTGTTTTGAAACGGAGTTTTGGTTATGGGGTCCGTGCATCCTAAGCTAGTTCTTCGAGAGGCAAAAGAGTTGGAGGCTCAGGGGAATTTTAAGGATGCCTCCCGTAAATATGCCTCTTTAATTCCTGTTCTATTACGGCGAGATAAAATGAGTGAAGCTCTCGCTTTGTGCGAGAAAGTATTGTCGCTGTCTCCCGAATCAACACGCATACTCCTAACTAAAGTGCTGTGTCTTCTTGGGCTTAAAAGGGAAAATGAAGCTGTTGAAGAGGTCGAGAATTTTGCAATCGCAGCGCTGAGGCAGAACCGGCTAACTCAGTATCTAGAGATGGCCAATGAAAAGCTAGCCCCTCATTCCTTTGTGCTTCAAAAATTTTTAGAAAAAATACTCGAAGTAGAACGGACTCGGGCTGATGTCTTTATCTCATTGGGAAACGTTTTGCTAAGCCAAGCCAAAACTGACCGCGCTCTAGAAATGGCTTTTGCCGCGATGAAAACAGGTCTTCAGGAAGAAGATTGTTTAAAACTCATTAAAAGCATTTTAGATGAAAGAGGTAGGATTGAGGACTATCAGTTCTTAGAAAAACTGATCAATAAAACCTGGTCCATAGACAAAGTGAAGCAGATGCTTCTAAAGAACTCCGATCCTCAAAAAGGGGATGAAAGCCTTAAGAAGTCAGAATCTTCCGAGCAAAGCTCTCCGTCTTTAAGAGCTGTTGATGAAGATAACGTTTCAACGCTAAAAGATCTGATTCAAAAGTTGGAAGAGCAATTAGGCGAGCGACCCCAGGGTATAGAAACTTTAACGAGCCTAATTTCCGAATTTAAGGAAAAAGCTTTAACAGTGGTTCGGGAAGATGCAAAAGCAATTTTGGATATGTCGATTGCTTTTAGGGAAATGGGACTCATCGCCGAAACAAGAGAATTTCTTTCCAGAATAACCAGTGAAAGCGAGCTGTTTCCGACGGCTCAAGCTCTTTTAGGAGAATTGGAATTCGATTCGGAATCATTTTTTGGAGCGCTCGATATTTTTCAAAGCCTTCTTAGAAAAGAAGATTTAGATGAGTCTACTAAAAAATCGGCTCTCTATTATGTGACTCGAATCTATTGCGAACTAGGGGATTTTAAAAAGGCGGAGGTCTTTGCTGAAGAGTTGGCGAAGATCGATTCGCAATACCGAAATCTAGGCAGTCTGCGAAGTGGAATAGGAAGGAATTTAGAGAAAAATACCAGACGGTAGAGTCTTTTTTTTAAAAGTTGCTGAGGAAAGTGTTAATAACAAAGCGATGAAACGTCGATTATTTAAATTGTTTCTGGGAGTCGGAGGGCTGGTTTTTCTTGTTCACCTCGTCTTAGCGTCAAGCTATGTCCAGAGTAGAATCTTGAAAGAGATTAAAACTATTGTCACTCCGTTGGGCCTCTATTTGAATATAGAGAGTATCGATGTTTCATTCTTTTCTCCTAGAATTTATCTTAACAAAGTTTCTTTGAAGACAAGTCCGGAAGCAATGGTGCAGCTACCTAATCCGGTTTCGATTGAAAGAATAAAGATTGCCGTAAGTCCAACATCTCTGCTGTTTGGCCAGCTTAACTTAAGCGAAATCGCGCTGTATCAGCCCAAGATTATCCTGGAAAATGCAGACCTTATTTATAAAAAAGTACAGAAACTGTTTGATTCTAAATCGAAGTGGAAAGTGAAGGGGTCAAGTTTTAATGTCGGAATTGACAGAATCGGGGTTGTTGATGCTTACGTTTTAGTGACAACCCAGGAGCCTAAATTGGGGGTCGATTCAGGCCGGTTTACTTTGTTCGTTGAAAAAAGTGCTAAGGACCAGTTTACTGTGTCCTCAAATTTTTCAAATTTAACATTGGATCGCGGAAATTTTCACACTGTAATCCGTTCGGCCGATTTCGATTGTGATATTACATCTAGGAGTATTCGAGCCAATAAAGTGAGTTTTGAAAGTGATTGGGTCACTCTTACTTTGAAAGGGGCAACTTCTCTTCCTCTTCATTTTGATAAAGGGCCAGATACTTTTAGAGCCGTTTACGATGCGAGAATTTCCCTGGCTGCCCTTAAAGAAATCGATGAGTTAAAGTCAAAACTGCCAACGCAATTGGCCGGTTTTGTATCGAGCTCGGGTAATTTAGAAAAAAACGGTAGAAGTTATTTGGGGTCGGGAAAATTAGGGATTCAGGACGTTGTGTGGGATGGATATCAAATTGGAACGGGCGGAGTTGGTTTTACGGCTGACGGAAAAAAGGCCGTTTTTCAAAACCTTGAGTTGCGTCTTAATCCCGGAACTCTCAAATCGGAAAAAATGTCCATTGAGTTTAGTGATCGTTCGCCGTTTCAAGGAGAATTGTCCTTGGCGGGCGTAGAGTTAAATGCCCTTTTAAAGCGATTTAAAATTAAACACAACCCGCTGTTTGTAGGGGTCAATGGGCAGTTGAAATTTCATGGTTTCTTGGAAAAGCCTTTTGCCATTCAGGGAGACTTCTCTTCAGAACTCAACAAGCTGGTGACAGTGAGTCATCCGGCAGAGCCTATATCGCCGTCAAACACTGTCATTGCGATCGATCAGGCTAAGCTCTCTAGCACTTTTAATGCTCAGGGTGAACAAGGCTCTATCAAGCTTCAGATTCAGACCCTTGAGGGGCTTATGGTGGCCTTGGGGAGTTGGGGAAAAGGGGTACCTTTAAATTTCGAAGTTGAAGGTAAAGGTCTGTCTCTGACGAAGCTGGGTAAGATACAGGAGATTGGTTTTGGAGGAGTGGCCGATCTGAAAGCTAAAGTCGAATTTGAAAAGCAGCAACCTGTCGTGTTCGGAAATTTTGAGTTGAAAAATGGGGAAATCGCCGACGTGGTTCTGGGTTCCGTTCGAGGTAATGTTCAGTACAAAGAAGATCTTCTTGCCTTTGAGACCTTGGAACTTCCTTCGCTGGAGATGATCAAAAGTAGTGGGTTTGTGG
>Ga0114973_10002119_pt1 | contig 14565 bp, 14 predicted proteins | sample M_140807_MF_Meta_FD_87025 | JGI IMG/M metagenome (GOLD analysis project Ga0114973, IMG submission 87025) | Freshwater microbial communities from Lake Montjoie, Canada to study carbon cycling - M_140807_MF_MetaG | ecosystem: Environmental > Aquatic > Freshwater > Lake | place: Lake Montjoie... | reverse complement strand
TGAATGCCAGAGGCGCAATTTCCACAACCTGATCTTCTATCATGGCTACGATGTCCTGGGCGCGATAATATTCACGCATGACGTCTAACAAAGGACGGGTCCATGGTTCCATTTTGGCCACTAGATTGCCGGGGAGGAAACCGTGTTGTTCCCCTTCTACTCCCACTGCTGGGCGAGTCATCACCAATCTATCACATGCTCCTTCTCTAAGTGCTTTTACTGCTGCCAGCATGGCCAAGTAAGTCTTACCTGTGCCTGCTGGACCAGCAGTGACTACAATATGTTGATCATCATCCTGTAGTGCCAACACCAAGCGTTCTTGATTTCGTGTGCGAGGGATCAAGTCTATGCGACGTGGTGTCGCCTTAGCTACTGGGGTAAAACTGATGGTGTTTTCTACAGATTGATTCATACGTTTGTTTTGTGCTTTGACGGCGCGGTTTCTACTCAAATCAAATTCTCCTGGTAAATGTCCTCTCGGACCAACCTATTTACGGTGATAGATTATGACTAATGTGCTGAGTGATATCGAAAATACAGGTACTAAATACGAACCAGGCTATTGTTTTATCACAGGCAATTGGAGTTTGTTTGATCTGCCAATAAATACAACAACAGGAACACAAACATCATGGCCACTACCACACCAACACCAGTCAACACAGGAACTGCTACAACTACTGTCAGCGGCCCACCTTCAAGAGCCCCAGCTGCTGTCGCACCGGGTCCGGGTAGTACTGGCACGGTGGTAACTGCACCTACACCAATTGGGCCACCGGAAACTGCACCTCCTGCAGTCACCCCAGGTCCGGGCACTGGACAAAATCCTCAAGCAACTGCCACAGTCACTGTGCCTGTGACCGAAGTACCAGTTGATACTGCCGGCGGGGGTGGCGGAAATACTGTGGTGATTGGTGCTGTGCCCAATTACATTGAAGTATTGGCAGATGGCACAATCATTGTACAAAATGCTACTGCATTGAATTTTACTGGCACTGGGGTCAGTATCACTGCCAGTGGTGCAGTGGCCACACTGACCATAGACAGTGGCGGCACACTCAGCAAAATTGAAAATGGCACCAGTTATGCCAACATACCCACAGCCAATGGCAATGTGACCATCAGTTCGGCTGGGCAGACCTGGACTTTTGCCACAAATGGCACACTGTCAGCAGCAGGCAATATCACCACCACAGCCAATATTTCAGGAGGTTATATCCTGGGCAATGGATCTCAACTGACTGGGATCACATCAAGTTATGGCAATGCCAATGTGGCAGCCAATTTAGCTGCATTTGGCTCAAACCCAATATCAACCTCGGGCAACATCGCTGGTGGCAACTTGACTACCGCAGGAACCGCCAATGTTGCTACACTGGCTGTAACTGGTAGTGTCACAGTTGCAGGTAGTATTGGAGTTTCGAGTTTCCTTTCGGCCACCGGAAACATCACCGGTGGTAATATACTAGGCGGAGCCAACGTAAATGCAACCACACACACAGGTACCACGGTATCGGTTAGTGCCAACGTGACTGGTGGAAATGTATTGACAGGTGGATTGATCAGTGCAACCGGCAACATTTTCGCTGGTAACATCATAGTTGTTGGAGGTTTTTATGACACTGGAGACCACCTTGTGACCAGCACAGCCGCCAACGCAAACATTGTGTTGACCCCAACTGGTACCGGCATTACTCAAAACAACGGTGCATTCAGCGCAAGCGGCAATGTGACCGGTGCCAATATTAGCACTGCTGGAGTAGTCTCGGCCACCGGCAATATTACAGGTGGTAATGTTTTAGGTGGTGCCAATGTGAATGCTACCACACACACAGGTACCACAGTTAGTGTAAGTGCCAACATCACTGGTGGCAACATACTCACAGGTGGATTGATCAGTGCAACCGGCAATATTACAGGTGGTAATGTTTTAGGTGGTGCCAATGTGAATGCTACCACACACACAGGTACCACAGTTAGTGTAAGTGCCAACATCACAGGTGGTAACGTATTGACAGGTGGCCTGATCAGTGCTACCGGTAACATCACAGGTGGTAATTTGTTAGGTGGTGCCAATGTGAATGCTACCACACACACAGGTACAACGGTTTCAGTAAGTGCCAACATCACAGGTGGTAATATCTTAACTGGTGGATTGATCTCAGCCACCAGCAACATTACAGGTGGCAATGTGTTGTTTGGAGCAGGTATCGTGAGTGGTACCGGTAACATCACTGGCGGCAATGTAACCACAGGTGGATTGATCACAGCTACAGGTAACATAACCGGCGGCAATGTAACCACAGGTGGATTGATCACAGCTACAGGTAACATAACCGGCGGCAATGTAACCACAGGTGGATTGACCAGCACAGCAAGTTTGAGTGTGACTGGCAACACAGCCACAATCACCACTGCCAATATCTCAATTGGTTACTTAAATATTCCACAGATCAGCTTCTCTGCCAATGCCACAGCGGCCTTAGTGGATTCAGGCAAACATTACTACACCACCAGTGCATCAAACTTGGCCTTGACCTTGGCTGACAACAGCGCAGTGAGTTGGCCAGTGGGCACTGCACTCAGCGTGATAAACCGTGGCACAGCCAACGTCACAGTTGCTCCGGCTGCTGGTGTTAGTTTATATCTAGCAGGCAATTCAACGTCGGCCAACAGGGTTGTGACCACATACGGCATGGCCACTGTGATGAACGTGGCAGCCAATGTTTGGATGATCAACGGAACAGTGGTATGAGCGGTATCTTGATGTCAGCTGTGGGCAATTGGAAAGTGGCCTCTGCGGCAGCATCAGCTGCGCTGGTGTATAATCTAGATGCTGCTGCCTTGGGCGCCAGGCCCAGCAGCAGCATAACAACCAGTGCTAGTTTCAATGGCACAACACAATATCTGTCATCAACTGACGGGTCATTTACTTACGCAGGAGATTTTACTGTTGAAGGTTGGTATTACCCCACAAATGTAACCGGCGGTCACACACTGTTCTGTTTAGGCACAGAAACCACCAATAGATTTGTTGTTGCATTGAGTGGAACTTCAGTAACCACCAATTTGTTTGGTGCAGGCGTGGTGACTTATACCAGTACTGTGTCTATCAATGCCTGGACTCATATTGCTGTGGTTCGTTCAGGCAGCACAGTCAGCATTTATATCAATGGTTCAGCCAGCGCAACAACAGATACGCAGGCAGGTACCTTAGGTAATGGTGCATTGAATATCGGTGCAGATGCCAGTGGTGCGGCATTGTTTGTGGGTAATATATCAAACTTTAGAGCAGTGACTTCGGCAGTTTATACCACTACCTTTACTCCATCAACGACCACATTACGAGCCATCACCGGCACAAACTTGCTGATGCCGCTTACTGCCGCACCGTTTATGGATTTGTCCGCGAACTTGCTCACAGTGACCAACAACGGAACCACTGTCACATCAGTGCAAGCACCTGCTCTCACAACCGGTACCACAGATGTCACGGGCACTTACACCATAACATCCAGCACTCCTACAGCAACATTCACTGGCAGTTGCGCAGCCACCACACTCACAGTGGCCAGTGGCTTGACTGGAACTGTCACAACAGGCATGACCATAACCGGAGGCTCAATTCCGGCTGGTACATATATCGTGAATCAGCTGACCGGCACCACCGGCAGCACAGGCACATACACCATCAGCGCAAGTGTGACACAGACATCAACCAGTATTACCGGTGCAAGAATCAACTGGTTTGGCACGCAAGGCGGCATATTCAGCAACTATTTCAGTGGTGATGGTATTGCGGCCTACATCACTGGCGGACCCAACATTGGCGCTGCCACAGCATACACAGTGATGATGGCCTACAAGTTGAATGCCGGGCTTACTGCCAGCTACGGACGATTGTTAAACTCCAACACCGCAAGCCCGGACTGGCTCATGGGCGGATACAGTAGTACCTCAAAAGCCTGGTTCTCCAATGGCGTCACTATCAATCTTTCTGGCCCAACAGACACAGTATGGCACATAGATTTTGTGACATTCAACGGAGCCTCACTTGGCAATATATTTTCAAGCACCAGCGTCCAACCAACAGCAACACCCACCTACACCGCCACCAATGCTGCTATCAGTGGATTCAATCAGTTGAAACTGTACAGCAAGAGTGATGGAAATGAGTGTGCAGCCGGCGACATTGGCGTGATCAAAATCTGGACTGGTGTGTTGAGCACTGCGCAGATGCAGGCACAATACGCAGCTTATAAAACAAGATTTGGCTACTGATTCTAGCAAGGGCTAAATATAGCATGGACAAAGAACTCTTCAAAGACCACACAGACTACTGGCAAGTGGCCGAAAATATCCGCGACATCTACATGAGCGACGGCAGCTTGACCACGCTGCTGGACTTTGAGCGTGTGCTGGATGAAGTGGATCTGTATGCATTCAAGAACTGGGAAATCGGCGAATTGGTAGCTGGTCCAGACATTGGCAAGTATCGCGTGACAGCCACGTTCATGTGGCCACTCAAACTCATGCCCGACCCACGTGGCGGTCGTAGATTGCTGCCGTTTGATTGCACAGTGGAATATCAACGCAAAGAGATCAAGATACCGGTAAAGATCACCGATCCTTCAGATTATATTCCGGGCACACACAAAGCCAAACTCATGACCAAAGAAGTTTGGCTGGTGGCTATCACCATGCCCAAGGCCCTGATGAATGACATCCGTACAGGATCAATTGAGATGGAAGACCAGGACATTGATCTAGATGAACTGGATGCTGCATACGAAGAGGATCTGGACAAAGAAGCCATACAAAGTGAAGAGCAACAACAAGATGCACAACAACAACTCAACACCCCGCAGTAAGCTGCTGTCCGAAGGCCTGCAATACAAGGACCTGGACGGCATCATGAAGCCCACCATCCATGTGGATGAGTTCTCCAGCAAGATGGGCGATGACGATGACATCATCGTGATCAGCTTTTTTGTGAGAGATCTACAGGCAGCCAAGGATCTCATGGGCTGGTTTGAAAAAGGCTATGACTTTGTGCTGGATGCAGATCGTTCGCCCGGCGAGATCAAACCATCACGTTTTCTGGTGTATGTGGAGATCCGCCGCCGCAGTTCTGCACCACAGAACGTGCAGATGCTGCTGGATGACCTCAGCACCTTGACAGAATTTGAACCCGAAGACTGGATCATGCACTACGATGGCCGAAGCATGCCTTGGTCGGAAGAAACCTTTACCAAAACAGTTCCGCTCACACCCAACGCATATCGTCGCAGCACCCAAGGTGATCTAAACGAATGGCGTGTGGCTGCTGGCATCGCACCCAAGCGCATACACGAAGTGCAAGATGATGTTCGCGCACTGCAATCTATCGCGGGGCTGATATGAGATTACGGGAATTTGACGAAAAACAAAAGCTAAAAAAAGCCAACGAAAAATTAAAAAAATACAAAACTGACGCAGGTGCTGACGCCACAGCAGCAGACGCTGCGGGCAACTTTGCCCGTGGTAATACCCGATTCAAAGGCATCAACCGGGCCACCAATAGGCAGTTTGCCAATGATGCCAAACTATCCCAATTGAAAGAGTTTGCACCCAGTGATGATGGTGATGGCCCAGATTCCGACGAAGTGCTGCGAAGAATAGCTGCACACTGGTGGAATGGCACAGAACAGCAGATGATACGTGCCGAGCAGACTCTGGCAGCCATGGGTTGGGAAATTGGCGAAGACGAAGGCTATGATGATGGCGGTGTGTTTGTGGTTCGTGCCGGCGATGAACATGGTCGCAGTTATATCAGTTGGCCGCATGAAGAGTTAGAACTGAATGAAGTAGCCCCTCCTGGTGCCAAGGCTGAACGCATGGTCAAGCATATTAAAGCGGGTTATGCTCGAGATGGCAAGCTCACACCCAAGGAAAAAGGCATTGCTTTTGCCACAGCATGGAAAGCACACAATGCTGGCCGGGTTGAGGAAGCCACAGGCGATGAGCGATTTGATAGTATGATGGGGCAGATACAGAGAGAACCTCGGATCCCTGACTCACAGATGCCTCCCACTGATGTACGAGATCTACATGCGTGGGCGGTCAAAAATCACAAGCCCTATCACAAAATTTTTGCCGAATGGGCCATGAGAGAAGGATTCAAGTCTGTTGCACCAGCACTACAAAAAGCAGGTAATCTAGACAGTGATGCTCTAGATTACTGGACCCCCGATGTTTGGAAACTGTGGTATGGGCCTGATTCAGAAATGCCCCGTCACTGGAGCAAAGAGCGTGTGCCCGAAGAATTGAGAGATTATCTTGAAACTGTGTTCGATGCATACGATCGCATAGTGTTTGACTGGCCCACAGAATATCTTCAGATCAGCGAACAAGGTGTTGCAGAGGCTGCACAGGGTCATACCATTGAAGCACACGGTGTTCGTGGCATGGATCGCCGCACCTGGCACCGGACTTTCCGCGACGCGGACCAAATGATGGCCTGGGCCGAAAAGCATGATGCAGAGATCATGGGCACCCGTGATCTTGAACAAGCCCGGCATCACAACTTATCTCCTGCCCGGCAAGGTGTCACGGAGATGGACAAGAGTGAACCCAGTGCAGGCCGTGATACCGGTCCTCGTCCTGGTCCAGAACGTGAAGCCAAACCTATCACTCCTAAAAAAGCAACTAAAGATGCAGAAGATGTATTAACTAAGGCGTTTCGAGATTCGCAAAGAGTTGATCCACGCACTGGTAAAAAGATGAATACTAAAGGTGTGGCGGAAGCAACCGACAGTGCAACTAGTAATTTAATATGGAAAGCAATGAACTATCTTCCACACGACAGGCCTAAAGACATGGAAGATATCCTGGTCCAGATAGCACATAATCAGGGCCCGGTTACGCGCGCCACTGATGATCCAAAAAAATTGGCATCACTAGTACAGGCAGTCTGGATGGACGGTCAGACAAGAAAACAAAAAGTGGGCCAACAACTGGATGAACTTTCAATAGATACCTTGAGAAACTATATGAGAGCTCAACCTGCTAGGATCAAAGGACCTGCAGGCCTGGCCACAACCAATCCCAAGAAAGCCGCACGTATTGTTGATCCCCAAAAAGGCGACATGCGCCGAGCACTGACCAGACTCAAAGATCCTGAGTATGGACAGCAGGGCATGGCAGAATCCAATGTATTCACCGATGCCAGAATGAATGCTATCAAAGCCGGCAAAGACACATTTGTGGTGCATGGAAAAACATACCAGGTCACTGGCGACACCACAGACGAAAGACAAGCAGGATTGGCAGAAGATTCACTTGCAGCCATGCGACGCTTGGCCGGCATAGTACCACAGCTACCTGTGATTGTGCCCAACGGACAGCGCCAATATCGACACATGCCCACTGCGGTGCAACCACGATGAGACGCACAGCCAATGGACGCCCTGTGCGACCATTGCCTGGCGCACCGATCAAACCAGAAGCACCTGCGCTGACCACTACACCGCAAACCACTGACGCACAACAACGCAAGGTGCGTAGATCTACTAGGATGATACCCGTTGGTATGGGATTTCGATTGCAATGAAAGCTGAAGATTTTGAAATACACGATCAAGACAAACTAGATCGCATACTGACAAAACTATGCGAAATGGTCATCCGCGGCCAACAACAAGATCCCGACCTGGGCATGGTGGCTGCTGCTGTGCTAGATCCCGACAATCGCTGTGTGGCCGGTATCAACTATCCCAGCGAGACCGGGCATCGTGTGCATGCTGAACGTGCAGCCATTGATGCTTATACCCAACAATTTGGTGCTGTGCCCAGAGGCAGCATAGTGATCACCACACTGAGTCCATGCAGCGAACACATGGACGAGCGTGATGGTACTCCATGCACTGATCTCCTGCATGACCATGGCATACACAAAGTGTATTGCGGATACAAAGATCCCACACAGAGAGATAGCCATAAAAGATTCCACACAGAGGCCACAAGGAATCCTAAACTGCATGAGCTGTGTCATCAGTTTGCTGCCACATTCCTAGAACCCACACAACAACTGGATGAGTTGAGTTTCTTGGGATCACCTTGTACTAAAGATTGCTCGGGTCACAGAGCTGGATACAAATGGTCTAAGGACCGCGGCAAGGTGCATGCTGCCAGCTGGTCTGACAGCTTCAACCGCGGCGCAGCATTGGCAGTGGCCGGGCGATAACTTTACCGCTTGGTATAAACAAAATAAAGACGCCCCAATTCAGTGGGTTCTTTCTTAAAAGTGTCTAGATTTAAATTGTACTTTTCAGCAAACTCATTTACTATTTCAAATGACCAAGGGAATATATCCACATAAGGTCCTGTCTTGTGTGGCAATCCTGGATTGGCCCGCAAAAAGAATCGGCCGCCAGGCTTTAACAAACTCACACAATGCGCAAACCGCTGTTCAATTTCATCCTTTGAATTAAAGTTGATTGAGCCTAGTGCGATGATCACATCGTGTGATTCGGGTCGGACTCGATAGTCCAGGATATCCACTTCATAATCGGCAGCATCATTGTAAGGATCAATGCCAACGATGTTGTGTATGCGGCCTTTAAAAGGATGATATCCACAGCCCACGTCCAAGACCTTTTCGGGATTTAATTCATTTATTTCATCTACTAGTGCCCAACCCGAATGATCATATTCGCCGGTACGTGGCCGCCATATTTCGGCAAAGAAACGATGTGTGTAGCGTTCAGACAAGTCTGCTACGATTTCTTTGAGCGTGCCACGGTATTCACAGGGCAGCGCCAGCTCTGCTTCCACAGCGTCCTTGAACTTGCGATAGCGCACAGGTGTCCAAGGCAACTGATCTACCACGGTATCGTCAGTGATGGAAATTTTACTGTACTTGGGCAAACTAAATGCAGTCTGCAAATTTTTTGTGATTAGGTCAAAGATTTTAGTATTCATTTGGTAATAATGTTATAATGCCACCCGCCGCGAATTCTGTCAAAGGTAAATGTGTAGGTGCCTGGCAATGTACAATGCAGGTATGGGCTGTACTTCCAGGGCATGTACATTGCATCCTGCAGGAACAATGTATTATTTAAATAAGAAATCTTATTTAAAATTCCAATGGTTTTTGGTGTATCTATGTTTAGAGAAAATTCAATTTTGGCCATGACATGGTCAGGATAATCATATTTTCCAAATTCTAGCAATGGTAGGGTATTTTTAGTTATATCAATTAGGTCGGTGTGGATCACATCTGGCATCATGTTGTACAATTTAAAATTGGTTTGTTTCAGCCGGGTACGTATTCCTGCTGCTGCATGTTGGATTTGATCGTATTCTACCAGTGCAGCAGCAAAATTGTCTATTAGCAATTCAGCAGGATACAAATGAGTCTCGCTGTCATTTTCGGTCCATAGCCGACTGCGTCGAGGAATGTGTATGATCTCATTCCATACATGTACATCACAATGTAATCTATCCGGGATGCTGATTGCATTGGACGCTAAAAATGGTTTTGCACAATGCCACGTACTGCACATGCCTTGATCAAATAAATCTGGGCCAACAGTTTCTGACACCAGGATATCAATTTCACGATCAATTTGCCCGTCAATCTGATCGGACCAGAAATCACAATTGATAACTTTGAATCTAGATTGATCAAAACATCGGCTCAAAGTGTACTGTGCTATTTTAGCGTATTCGGCATTGTTCTCTACTGCAAATACAAATTTTGCACCAGCTTGCAGGGCATAGGCTGATAAGATACCAGTGCCGGTTCCAACGTCCAGCACTACTTTATCTTTGGCAGCGGAACACAATGCGTCTGCGTAGAACTTGTTCCTCCAGCGGTCATTTATCATGACCAGAAAGTTAGAAATTTCCTTAGACTCGATTGGAATTTTTGTTAGCGGACTAAAAATTTTGTTATTCATACGTTTTTTAAAGGTTGATAAATAATTTTTTGTTCTTATTAAATTTTTTGGTAAATAATCTTGATTTCAAACATATTTAAGGAGAAGTTATGAACATCAAAAAAATACTAGCTGCTTTGGTTCTTGTACCTGCTGTGGCGTTTGCCTGGCAACCCACTCGCCCGATCACAGTGATCTATCCCAATGGGCCCGGTGCCGGTAACGAGATCAGTTTCAAGATTGTGTCTGACATCGTGGAGCGGAACACCGGGGTTAAATTTGTGTCTGAATACAAGCCCGGAGCAGATGGCAATTTGGCCACTAATTATTTCAACACTGTGGCCAATGATGGATACACTGTGTCCGTGCCGGCCTGCAACAGCCAATGGGTCACGGCTGAAATATGGTATCCACAGATGATCAAATATAATATATTTGAATTTGAACAAGTGGCCAACATCGCCCGAAGTCCGCTGGCATTCTGGGCCACCCCAAACAGCCAGATAAACACTCCCGAAGAATTGATAAATGAAATCAGATCAAAACAACGACCAATCAATTTTGCCATTGGCGGCGGCGGTCATAAATTAGCAGTAGAGTATCTCACAACCAAGCTGAATGTGCCTGGCGGTGATCGAGTTGAAACTATCATGTACAAAGGCCCGGCGCAGGCATTATTAGATGTAATGGGCGGGCATGTGGAGTTTGGGGTCACACCAGTAGCAGTGGGCTATCCGCATCTGCAGGCAGGCAAACTAAAACTGATCGGCATTGCTGGTGAGGCGCCATTACGCGGCATGGAAAAGATACCTTTAATGAAAGATTATACACCAGGATTGAACATATATGGCTGTTGGAATATCATATTGCCCAAAGGCACACCCAAAGATGTACAAGACTGGTACAGAACAAACTTTGTGCCGGCCATTAATAGTCGAGAAGCCCGAGTTAAATTTGAAGAAAATCTCATGTTTGTCACACCCAGCGAGCACACAGCCGACGGTCTGAGCAGCAGCATGATGCGACTGAGAAATGATTGGCAACCTATTGCTAGAAAGTTCAAACCAGAATGAAATACATATTTGTAAGTGGAGCCCCTGGCTCGAAATGGTCGAGTGTAGTAAAGAACATTTACTGGAGTCCTGATATTGATAGCAGTGATTATTCAGACGCTAGGACATATTATCACGATGCATCGGGCCAAATGGAACTGATGCACATGGGGGTGTATTGGGGACCTGCTATGGAATTTGGTGACAGATTTGAAAAGCTGGATCAATACACAAAAGAACAAAATGAAGCTGAATTCGATCGTCCATTTAATGGGACTGGAGTAAGGATTATAAAAAGTCATGTGTTTGGATATCATATTGATTATATCAAACGCACCTGGCCCGACTGCCCTATAGTGTTAATCGACAGATCTGACGATGCTTGTCTGGGCTGGTGGGTCAAGTGCGGTGAGTTCAAGATCTCATATCCGCTGTATAGAGATTACTACAAAGACCTTAGACAGATGAGTGCGGCCATTGCAAGAGAAAATGAAGGCAATCGACGTGCCGCTCGAGAATATCCCAGTCAGTCAGTGGAAACAAATCGGCAATTAGCAAGAGCATTAAATATTGCAGTGCCAAATCGGATGTATTATCAAGACTATGTCAAATCAGACATAAAGGTCACAGTGATATGAAATCAAATTGGGAACAAACAAAGAAACGCAGCCGATATCATTTCGATCCGCAACGTAGAGATCAAGCACAGTACACATCAAGAAAATGGAAATAAAATTACCTAGTTTTGTATTGCATAGTAAAATCAAAAAACAATCTAACATAGCAAATAGTTTGGATCAGAGAGAGAATTCATATGATCCTGCTCATTATGATCAATATCCATGGCCGATCACTTATGAATATAACAGTAGGGGTTATAGAGATCAAGAATGGCCCGATGATCTGACCCACGCGATCTGGTGTTTTGGAGATAGTTTTACAGTGGGACAAGGGTCTCCGATTGATCACACATGGTGCTATTGTTTACAACAACGTTCGCAGCAACGTATCATCAACATCAGTATGGATGGTGCCAGTAATAATTGGATCGCAAGAAAAATACAAGAGTTACTGGCAGAAGTGGTTCCAAGCACCATTGTAATACAATGGAGTTATGCTCATCGTCGAGAATCCACTGTAGATTATGTGCGTAAATTGAATTTTTTTGATGTGTGTCAAAAATGGGATCAATTCTATTCCAACATCAGAGACCCACATTGGCCGGACACTTCTTTAATTGATTTCCACAATCTGCCATTGAACATACAGCATGAAGTGCGTAAATTTGATTCTAATGGCAATAATCAACTGTTAGTCAAATGGTTGAATCTTATCTCCAGGACGGATCAGGAAATTGATGATGAAACCCGTAGACTATATTGCGAAGATGAAGTCGACGATGAAACCCGTAGGCTGCATTACGATCGTGGTGCATTGATTCAAGATGATATCAATGATGTTGTCAACTGTATAAACCAAGTTGAGTCGGCCGCAGCCAAACACAATACAAATGTGATCCACAGTTTTATACCTAATTTTATCGACGATAAACATTGGAAATTTATTGCACAGGCATTGCCCGTCAATAGATATGTTGAACCATTTAAAAAATTAGATCTTGCACGTGATAGTCATCATTACGATCTGGTCACAGCAACCCATGTGGCCAAGAAGATTGATCAGTTGATCAGGTTGGTCCAAGAGCAATCCCAAGTCAGGTGACACTAAAATCCGACGGAGTATGGGCTTGAAATAAACTGTGCAGATAAATATCTGCATGTGGATCTTACATCTTTTACCAGACGCACTAATCGCCTGGGTCGTCAACACAATTTTAATAGCCGGCGCAGTGGTCACTGTAGCCGGCTTTTTCGTGCGGTTTATTCCGTTTGTGAATCAATATAGAATTCCTGTGCAGATAGCAGGAATACTGCTGCTCACAACGGGTGTGTACTTTCATGGCGGATATGCTGTGGAACAAGACTGGCGCGAACGTGTGGCCGAAGTACAAGCTCGACTCGAAGTGGCAGAAAAACGCAGCGCAGAAGTCAATACTGAGATTGTGACCAAGATAGTCACCAAGACAAAACTGGTCACACAGCGCGGAGATGACATAATAAAGTATGTGGATCGCGAAGTTGTGAAGAATCAAGAAGTGATCAAGTTTGTGGAAAACTGCCCTATTCCTGAAATCATTATCAACACACACAATGCTGCTGCATTAAATCGACCAATAGAGGAAAAGAAATGAGAATAGCATTGTTAGGCCTAGCGAGTTTATTGGCAGCATGTTCCACTGCTGTGCCATTGACACAGAGTTTTCCGGACGCTCCTGCAATGCTGATGGAAAAATGTCCGGAATTAAAGACCATTGTGGGAGAAAAGGTCACCATAATAGAATTCACAAAAACTGTGAGTGAGAATTACACAACATATTATCAATGTGCAGGGCGGACAGATGCCTGGATTGATTGGTATAATCAACAAAAGAAAATATGGGATGAAACGCAATGAGCAATTCAATACTGACACTGAACCAACTGAAACAAATGGTACGGAATCCGCATATCGACCATTGGCATGAAGCCATTGATCAACTGCTGCCCGACTATGAAATCAACACACCACGACGTGTGGCAGCATTTGTGGCACAATGCGCCCACGAGTCTGGCAACTTTGCGTTCATTAAGGAAAATCTCAATTACAAAGCCGCCAGCTTGATGAAAACATTTGGCAAGTATTTCCCCACACAGGAATTGGCACAGCAATACGAAAAGCGGCCGGAAAAGATCGCCAACAGAGTGTATGCCAATAGAATGGGCAATGGCGACGAAGCGTCGGGTGACGGATATCGTTTCTGTGGCCGTGGATTGATACAATTGACAGGGCGTGACAACTACACATTCTTTGCAGGCAGTCTTGAGATTCCAGTAGAAGAAGCATCGGAATATCTGGCCACATTTGAAGGCGCAGCACAAAGTGCCTGCTGGTTCTGGGAGACCAACAATCTCAATCGCTTTGCTGACACCGGTGATATCAAAGGCCTCACAAGAGCCATCAATGGTGGTTACATTGGATTAGAAGATCGTATCAGCCATTATGAACATGCATTACATGTGATGGGAGTCTGACATGGCCATAACCATTGGTGCAGGCGTCGAGATAGGCCCAGGCGTCACAGTGACCCAGGGATTTTTGCCGTCACTCACATTGGTGTATGATCTTGACGCAGCCAACTATGCAGCACTGCCTGCAAATGGCAGTGTGGTAGCTGGCACAGGCGCCTACACCATAACGGTGTCCAATACCACCAGCAGGCTCAGCTGGGGCAGCGCCAATGGAGGTGTGTTCAGTTTTACCGGTGCAGGTGCTTCAACCACAGATACCATGTATGGCGGTCCCAACTATGTGACAGGTCAGAGTTATAGTGTATTCATGGCCTATCAACGAACCACTGGCATAGATGGCAGGCTGCTGAACACCCAAAATGAAGTCGTCAAGGATTGGCTGATGGGTCTTTACAATGGCAACCCCAACACATTCTATCCCAATGGCTCGGTGAATTTGCCTGCCACGGGTGCTGATCTTGTGTGG
>Ga0114973_10002118_pt1 | contig 14565 bp, 14 predicted proteins | sample M_140807_MF_Meta_FD_87025 | JGI IMG/M metagenome (GOLD analysis project Ga0114973, IMG submission 87025) | Freshwater microbial communities from Lake Montjoie, Canada to study carbon cycling - M_140807_MF_MetaG | ecosystem: Environmental > Aquatic > Freshwater > Lake | place: Lake Montjoie... | reverse complement strand
TACCAAGATCTCGCCACGCGCCAAGGTAGAGCCTCTTAGCCGTGATCGTGATCAGGCAAAGAAGTGGCTTGATAGCATTCCTGAGGTTGATACTGTTGCAAACTTGAAGTCTTATGATGAGATTGAAAAGCTTGTTAATGACTGGATCAACGGCGGCTCTACTGGCTCTGACTCTGGTACAAGCCGTGGTGGTAACAGCAGCGGTAGCAACAGCTCTTCAGATAGTGGAAATTCTCGCGCCGTTGATAAGCTTGCCGCATTCGATGAGGATGAGCCTCGTCCCCCAAAGAAAACAGGTGGAGATGGTAAGGCTGCCGAGAAGAAGCTTGCAGACGCATTTGCTGACTTAGATAACGATCTCTTCTAAGATCTGCATCTTCTAAAATTTGCAAGGGGTGGGGGGAAATAAAGTCCTCTCACCCCTTGCAAATATCATGACTTATACATTAAAATTCTCAAGGAGAAAAAATGGCCAAGAAAGACACAGCCTCACAGGCAAACAAGACAATTGCTGATGATTTTACCACTGAACTAATCACATCTCTCAACAAGGATCACGGCTCTCGAATTGCATACAACTTATCGGTTGATACTTCACCGGCACACGTCAAGCGTTGGATCTCAAGTGGATCCAAGCAACTTGATTTGATCATCTCGAATAGGGCCAACGGTGGCCTTCCAGAAGGGCGAATTGTGGAAATCTTTGGTCCACCGTCGATTGGCAAGTCTCATATCGCCACCCAGATTGCACGCTCCACCCAGCTAATGGGCGGTATTGTGGTCTACATCGACACCGAGAACGGCACCTCAGTCGAGAATCTGGCAGCCCTAGGCGTTGACGTCAGCAAGCGATTTGTCTATGTCGACACCCACTGCACCGAGGAGGTGCTTGGGATCGCTGAGCAGACGATCCTGAAGGCGAAGGCCATGGCGAAAGATGTTCCGATCACCATTGTCTGGGACTCGGTGGCAGCCAGTTCACCGAAGGCTGAGCTGGAAGGTGCCTATGACAAGGACACCATCGGTCTCCAAGCTCGTGCGATCTCGAAAGGCATGCGAAAGATCACCGGTGTCATTGGCGACCAGAACGTTCTCTTCGTCATCCTTAACCAGATCAGGACCAAGATTGGTGTCATGCACGGCGATCCGACCACGACTCCTGGCGGAATGGCTATCCCATTCCACGCTTCTGTCCGACTCAAACTCGGGGCCGGCTCCCATATTGAGAACAAACAAGGGGAGGCAATTGGCATCAATGTCTGGGCAAAAACCATTAAGAATAAGGTGGCGCCTCCATTCCGTAAGGTGGAGTTTCGTATCATTTTCGGTAAGGGCATTGAAGAGCATGAGGAAGTCTTTGATGTACTTCGAGAACACGGACCTGATATGATCAATGATCATGAAGTTATCTTTGAAGGAACAGGCGCTTGGAAGACAATGCGTGTCACCAATGAGAAGAACGAGAACATCATTGAGAAGAAATTCCATAAGTCTGATTTCGGCGATATGTGGAAAGATCCACTGTATAAGTCTTGGATTGATGGACTTCTGGAAAAAGCACTGATCAGAACTGCTGTTAGCACTGCAGACCTTGATATCGATTCTGAATCTTATGAAGAGATGAGAGCTCTTCGTGATCAACTTGTCGGTGCAGACATCGACCCGGAGGCCTAAATGCTCGGAGGAAGACCAACACTCCTGCTTGACGGCTTAAACTGTTTTACGCGACATTTTTGTGCAAATCCGACGCTGGGAGCAAATGGACAGGCTGTTGGTGGGATAGTTGGCTTCCTCAATGAGCTCGGGCAGAAAGTTGACTTTCTTAACCCGCATCGTGTGATTGTCGTCTGGGAGGGAGGTGGCTCCACCAGGCGACGTGCCCTTTTCTCTGAGTACAAGGCAAAGAGAAAGCCACAGAAGCTCAACAGATACTACGAGGGTGAGATTCCTGACACAGTCGGCAATCGCAACTGGCAGGTCGCAACGCTTGTCCAGATTCTGAGGCTTCTCCCAGTCCAGCAGAGCTACGTGACAGACTGCGAGGCCGATGATGTCATCGCCTACGTTGCCAGGTATCGCCTGAAGGATGATCCATGCGTCATCATGTCATCCGACAAAGACTACTACCAGCTCCTTGACGATCGTGTCAGGATCTGGAGTCCAACATCAAAGTCTTTTGTTATCGCCCCAGACGTCCTGTCCCGGTTTGGCTGTACAGCGGGCAATTTTGTCACAACTCGATGCTTTGTCGGTGATGTCTCGGATGGGATTCCAGGTGTCGATGGAGCTGGCTGGAAGACCATGGCTAAGCGATTCCCAGAGGTCTCTGGGGACACTCAACTGAGCCCAGACGATGTGATTGGTATGGCACAAGCCAGGGCCTCCCAGAAGGGCCCCCAGGTACTCAGAAACATATCCGATAGCGCTGCGCTCGCAAGGCTGAACTGGCAGCTGATGAATCTCGATGTCAGCTCGCTGTCTGGGACCCAGGTCGGAAAAATTGATTCTGGTCTTGAGCTCTTCAAGCCAGAGGCGAACAAGATGGAGTACCTGCGCTATATTGTCAAATCCGGCATCAACAACTTTGATCGTGAGAGGGTGTTTTCACAGCTCTCGCTTCACCTACTCCATACTTAATACAAGATGCACAATAGACTGAACAGCCTGGAAGCACGCATGGTGTGGCCGATCAGCGCTGTTGATCTAAGCAATAGCAGTATCAGCGGCAGGCACCCTTGTCCAAATTTTACTTTGGCGTGTAGCTCAAGCTGCGATAAGAAACGCCTGAAAATTTGACTAAAATGTTTAGTATTACAATAATGGCTTCATATCCCGATCAATCGTAAATGACAAATTCACACAAGAAGATGAAACAATGAGCGAAAATTTTTCTGATCCACTTTTCAAGAACTATGGCAAGAGATTTCAAGAACAGATCTTTCAGGGACTCCTGACGGATCACGCCTGGGCGACCCAGGTCATCGAGGTCATGAAGGCTGACTACTTTGACTTGAAGTATCTGGCGTTCTTGACGGATCGTTATTTCAAGCATTTCGAGAAGTATAAGTGTTTCCCAACAATGCAGCTCCTTGTTTCAATTGTCAAGGAGGACCTGAAAGCGGGACCGGATGCAATCCTTAAAGATCAGATCATTGACTTCTTGACGCGGATGCGTGCAAATCCTGATGTTGGAGATCTTGGTTATGTGAAAGAGAAGACGCTTGACTTCTGCAAGCGACAGGCTTTTCGTGAAGCTCTTGAGAAAGCTGTTGAAATGGTTGCAACAGATAAGTTTGAGTCTGTTGTAGACCTGATGAAGCACGCCGTTTCTGTTGGTATGCCAAACACTGTTGGTCACGATTTCCTTGAGGACGCAGAAGCTCGATTTGTCAAGATCAATCGAAATCCATGCCCAACTGGTCTTGATGTTATCGATGGCAAAGACATCCTTCGTGGTGGACTTGGACGAGGTGAACTTGGTGTTGTTGTTGCTGCAACTGGCGTTGGAAAGTCACATTGGCTTGTTGCAATGGGGGCGCACGCGCTGAAGCTGGGCAAGAACGTTGTTCATTATACGTTTGAGCTTACAGAAACTTCTGTTGGACTCCGTTATGACTCAAACCTTTGTGGTATTTCTTCAAGTGATGTTCCTGATAGAAAAGATGAAGTGCTAAAGACATACGAAACTATGGAGCTTGGACGGCTGATTATCAAAGAGTATCCAACCGGAGCCGCCACAGTCCAGACTCTTCGTAGTCACATCGAGAAATTGAGTCTCAAGGGGTTTATTCCAAGCCTTATCATCATCGATTACGCAGATATTATGAGATCTTCACGAACATTTGATTCACTACGACATGAGTTAAAGCTTGTTTATGAAGAGCTCAGAAATCTTGCAATGGAACTCAACTTACCAATTTGGACTGCATCTCAGTCTAACAGAGAAGGTTCAAACGCTGATGTTGTCGGCCTTGAGAACATGAGCGAAGCATATGGAAAAGCAATGGTTGCGGACGTTGTGATGTCGCTTTCCAGAAAACCTTCAGAAAAAGCAGATGGTTCAGGTCGTCTTTTTGTGGCAAAGAATCGTGCAGGAAAAGATGGCGTGTTATTCCCTATTCACATTGACACATCTCAGTCTAGAATAAAAGTTCTTGATGAGAACAGTCTGACTTTGTCTGAATCAATGACACAAGACGGTAGTGATGCAAAGAAGCTTCTTAGAAAGAAGTGGCAAGAAGTAACTGGAAATAAGTGAGGAATAAATGATCTACAGCGATAACGAAGTCTTAAAGAAGACACATGAGTATTTTGATGGAGACGAGCTTGCACCCGATGTCTTTCTGAAGTATGCGCTTCGTGATAGCGCCGGTCAGCTGCTCGAGTCAGATCCTGATCAGATGCATAGGCGGCTTGCCCATGAGTTTGCTCGGGTTGAGGCAAAGTATCCAAACCCAATGAGTGAAGACGAGATCTATGATCTTCTGAAGGGCTTTGCCGATGTTGTTCCGCAGGGCTCGCCAATGTCTGGCATAGGCAATCCCCATCAGTTACAGAGTCTTTCCAACTGTTTTGTCATTGATGCACCTCATGATAGCTACGGCGGTATCTTGTTCTCTGACCAAGAACAAGTTCAGATTATGAAGCGTCGAGGTGGCGTTGGCATGGATGTCTCTAACATTCGTCCAAAGGGCCAGCCCACATCCAACGCTGCAAGGACCACAGACGGTCTTGGTATTTTCATGGAGCGGTTCAGCAACTCTACACGTGAAGTTGCGCAAGGTGGCAGGCGTGGTGCTTTGATGCTCACAATTGATTGTCGCCATCCTGAAATTGAAACTTTCATTGACATCAAGCGTGATCTTAAGAAAGTTACTGGTGCAAACATCTCAATCCGATTCACTGACGAGTTCATGCAGGCTGTGGAAAACAACTCTGAATTCACACTTCGCTGGCCAGTTGAGAAGAGCGCAGAAGACGCAGAGATTACCAAAGTTATAAATGCAAAGCAAGTCTGGGATAAATTCATTGATGCTGCTTGGACATCAGCTGAGCCTGGCGCACTTTTCTGGGACACGATAATCAAAAACGGCATTCCAGATTGTTATCAGGATATTGGCTATAAGACAATTAGCACCAACCCTTGTGTAACGGGCGACACTGAGGTGATGGTTGCGGATGGTCGCGGATTTGTAGACATCAAAACCCTTGCAGATGAAGGGTTTGATGTTCCTGTCTTTGCATGCGATGAAAAGGGAAAGATCGTCATCAAGACCATGCGAAATCCACGAGTCACCGGAAAAAATGCACAGGTCTATCGTGTGACTGTAGAAGGCGGCCATACATTCCGCGCAACCGGTAATCACAAGATGATAATGCGTGATGGAAGCGAGCGAGAAGTGAAAGATCTAGTTTCTGGTGATTCACTCTGGATCTCTCACCATGTGAGCGGAAAGTTTAATGAGGCACTTCCCGGATTACGCGCCACAACATCACAAGATTACAGCTGGATTCGAAATGGTGGCAGCAAAACTTGGAAATCTGCGCACCGCATTATATGGGAGCACTTTAACTCCAAGAAGATTGGAAAAAATGAAGTCATTCATCATGTTGACTTCAACTCACTTAACAATAGAGCTGATAATCTTTTATTAATGAGCAAAGAAGACCATGATCGGTATCATGCTGATCTGATCAGAGGCAAGAATAACCCAATCTTCAAGATCAAGTCGAACGCTAAGAGATTTGCTGAATATTCAAAAAAGATGTCACAATCTGTTAGTGGAATGAACAATCCTCGTGCCTACAATATCACAACACCTGAAATCATTGATGCAATTGCTAAGTTAACGCTGAGCCTGGGCCGCCGGGTGACAGGTTCTGATTGGAGTAGCTACGCTCAGAAGAATGATTATCCGTCTTTCCTAAATGATTTTAGGCTTGGCGAGAAATCTTTTGCTGAGACATGTTATGAGATTGCTATTTCATGTGGGATTTCTACCGATATTTGCAATCTTGATCCAAGAACAGCACGTCGTGTGCTCCGCGCAGAATCAAATGGTTATCGCTGGATGATGACTGACAGTGCTCTTCAGGTTGAAAAAACGTGTGAGTGGTGCAAGATTAACTTTTGGACTAACTATGACAACCGCGAGGTTTCTTTCTGTGGACACTCTTGTTCAAATATGTATGCTAATCGTCGAGCAGGAAAGAATCAGAAGCGAATTAACTCTTTAAGAGAAATGCACGTTTCAAACGGCGAAAAGAAGCGCATAGCGCAGCTTAACGTTTTTACGTCACTTCGTAGCAATCTTAGCAGAGCGCCGCTTTTAAAGGAATGGGAGGCTGCCTGCAAAAAGACAGGATGTTCTACACGACTTAAGACTGAAAATGGATTTTCTTCCTGGAGCGATCTTAAGAATTCAGCTGAAAGCTTCAATCATCGCATCATTTCAGTTGCGGTTGACGGAAATGAGGACGTTTACAATGGAACCGTTGATGATGTTCACACATTCTGTTTTAGGGTAGGAAAAGAATCTATCGATAACTTTAAGAATGAAGCGGATCTCATTCTGGCAAGCAGGCAATGCGGAGAAATTGCCCTCAGCCCATATGACAGCTGCCGTTTAATGGTCATCAACCTTACCTCATTTGTTTTAAACCCGTTTACTGATTGTGCAAAGTTTGATTTCTCTCGTTTTAGATCTGTTGCCTATAAAGCCCAAAGACTTATGGACGATCTTGTTGACCTTGAAGTAGAATGTGTTGACCGTATTCTTGCAAAGATTGATAGTGATCCACAACCTGAGCATGTCAAGCGGATTGAGAAAGATCTTTGGATAAAGATTAAGGCAACTGGGCTTAATGGTCGTCGGACAGGTCTTGGTATAACAGGTCTTGGGGATGCAATTGCAGCCATGAACGTCAGGTATGGCAGCGATTTCTCAATTTCAATGACAAAAGACATTTATAAAGAACTTGCTGTTGGAGCCCATTGTTCTTCTCTTGTTTTAGCAACTGAGCGTGGCGCTTTCCCAGTCTTTAACTATGAAAAAGAGAAAGATCACGTTTATCTCAACAAGATAATGGAATTATGCGGACCTGATATGGTTGACATGTGGAAAAAGACAGGTCGTCGTAACATCGCCCTGACAACCACTGCACCTGTTGGCTCTGTTTCTTGTTTGACCCGCACAACAAGCGGCATTGAGCCATCATTTTTGCTCTCTTATAAACGCCGACGTAAGATTACACAAGGTGATATTCAATCTAGAACAGATTACATTGACCCTATGGGTGATAAGTGGCAGGAATACACTGTTTATCACCACTGGTTTAAGAAGTGGATGGATGCTACTGGTAAGGCTGATCCGCAAGAAAGCCCATATTGGAATGCAACGGCCAATGACATTGACTGGGAAAAGAGCGTTGACATCCAAGCCGCAGCCCAGCAATGGGTTGACCACTCCATCAGCAAGACTTGTAATCTTCCTAACTCTGCAACACGTGAGACAGTTGATGCTGTTTATATGCGTGCATGGAAAACAGGCTGCAAAGGCTTCACTGTCTATCGCGATGGGTGTCGTGCTGGGGTGTTGGTCGCAAATGATGAACCAAAGAAAGAAGTTAAGAAATCTGATGATCGTTTTTCTCCAAAACGACCAAAGTCGCTTCAGTGTGACATTCATCGTGCCAATATCAAAAATGGAGATGCTTCTGAATCTTGGCTCGTCTTGATCGGTCTTAGCGAAGGTATACCATATGAAGTATTTTGTGGGATTCCAGAGAATATTGAGATTCCTAAGAAGTTTAAAGTAGGAACTCTTCTAAAGAACGGCAAGCGTGATGGGATCACGACATATAATCTTCTTGTTTCAACCGGTTCTGGTGAAGATGATAACATCATCTTCAAAGACATCGTAAATCTTTTTAACAATCCAACACAAGGAGCTTTTACCAGGACTATTTCTCTGGCCTTGCGCCATGATGTTCCGCTACATTATGTTGTGGAACAGTTGCAAAAAGACAAAAATAGTGATATGTTTTCATATGCCCGGGTAATTGCTCGGGTCCTCAAAGGATACATCAAAGATGGTACTAAGTCAACTGAAAAGGGATGTCCGAGCTGCGGGAGTTCTGAGCTCTTCTATCAAGAAGGGTGTCTCTCTTGCAAAAGTTGTGGCTTCTCAAAATGCGGATAGCCGAAAAAAGGCTTTAGAAGAATCAGAAGAACTAGAAGAAATTATCAACCTATCACAGTCGGGGTATGCATTGAACTTTATCGCAGACGTCTCTCCTCATATCAAGGCAATCGAACTTCGGGTCGATCCTATCATCATTCGTGTCAACAAGTTTGACGAGGAATCAGCAAAAGAATTTACTGATCTTATGAGTCGTGCACAGAATACTGGTCAATCTGTAATTCCTGTTGTTATCGACTCTTACGGCGGTCAAGTTTATTCGTTGATGTCAATGATCAGTGCCATCCGTGCCTCTCGGATTCCTGTTGCCACTATCATCGAAGGCAAGGCAATGAGCTGCGGCGCCCTTCTCTTCAGCTTTGGTGCTGAAGGCATGCGTTATATGGATCCAGATGCAACTCTGATGATCCACGACGTATCGACCGGTGCAATTGGAAAGATTGAAGAAGTCAAGGCAGACGCAAAAGAAGGCGAGCGTCTCAACAAGAAAGTCTACGAGATGATGGCTCGTAATTGCGGCAAGCCTGCTGATTACTTCTTAAAGCTTGTTCATGATCGTGGTCATGCAGATTGGTATCTTGAAGCCCAAGAAGCCAAGAATCATAATCTTGCCAATGAGCTGAGAATTCCTACTCTGACTTGTAAAGTTGACCTCAAATACATCTTGGACTAAGTGAAAACTAAAAAGCTTGAACTACTAATCAAGGTCATTGTTTGGCGAGCTCTCTCAATGAGCTGTGGGTTTGCAATAGCCTACATCTTCACTGGGAAGCTCGCCGAATCGATTGGCATCACTGCACTTATTGGACCAACACTTGCCCTGGTCCAATGGTTCTTTGAGATATTTTGGGACAGACACGTCAGGGAGAATTTGAAACATGTCATCGCAAGACAACAAGGCAGAATTGATTGGCTTCTATGGTGGCGACGAAGCGCACGCTCTGTCAGCCTGGACAAGCACCAGCCGGGACCTGACAGCCGACAAGAAGAACAGAATCCCCTCTCTCCTAAAAATGCTGGCAGAGAATGGACATGAGACGCCATTTGAAAAAAGCTCTCTTAGTTTTCTTGTAACAACTGACATAGCAACTCACATCCAGCTACTTAAACATAGAATAGGCTGTAGCATCAATGCGGAGTCGGCTCGCTATAAAGAGCTCAAAGACGACAAGTATTATGTCCCACGTGACTGGCCAAATGATGAGAAAGCACGATACATTGCATTCATGGAAGACGCTCTCATACGCTATCATGACGCTCTCGAGCGTCTTGTAGCGGGCGGCATGGATAGAAAGCGTGCTAAAGAGAGTGCTCGTTTTTACTTGCCTTATGGTAACCAGATCACAGCTGATGTCATGTTTAATTGGAGATCTTTCAATCATTTCCTTGGACTCAGAATGAAGCCAGGGGCTCAGCGAGAAATCTGCTGGCTTGCAGAAGAGATGCTGAAGCAAGTAAAAGAAATTCCCGGTGATCCGTTTAAGCATACAATCCACGCTTTTGGATATTAAGCCATATTTAAGAATATGAGCATCATAATCAAAATTTTCGAACGCCTGCTTGAGTCTTCTAAGAAAGAAACCAAAAAGTTTAAATGTCCAAAGCCAACGCAAGACGTCAAGTTGAACTTGAAGAATCGCCAGGAAGCAATCAGCGACGAGCACTACGGGCCTGCAAATCCATCACTAGGAAATAAAAGTTTTTGGGCAGCAAAAGCCAAGATGTGGGATGACATTCCTGTGTCGGAAGCCAAGACAATGCGCTGTGGTAATTGCGCTGCTTTTGATCGTTCTTCCGAGATGCTAAAGTGCATTCGTGATGGACTCGATGATGAGAATGATTCTAAATCAGCCTACGATACTGTTGATGCTGGAACTCTCGGATATTGCCACATGCTGAAGTTCAAGTGTGCAGCGGCGCGGACCTGCGATGCTTGGGTCACTCGTAAGAAAACAAAAGAAAGCTGAAACGGACACTTCTGAATGACATTCAGTGACAGCGTCTTTTGAATAAAAGGGCTCACTAAAGCGGTATAATAGGTGGAGGATAAAAATGCTACTTGCTCTAATCATGCTTCTTTCTACCGCTGATGCCCATCCTGTCAGGCATCCGCCTCAACGTCCTGTGGCCCATGTCACTGTTGTAACTCATCCATCTTTTCACTGGGTCAATTCACACTATAATAAGTGGGGTAGATGGATACCAGGTCACTGGGTCGCGATTGTTCAGCGAGATGAGATTGTCTGTCGCAGGGATCGTGAAGGCCGCACTTACTGTGAAGCGATATAGCAAATTCGGCTTGTAAAATAGAGATTCACATATAAAATAGCTATATGTGGAGTCTATCTAATGCCAGAAGGTGGTGAGTGTAAGATCGCAGCTGAATCACTTGCAAAAGTGATGACAGGTCGTAAGATCAATTCGGTTGAGATCGTATCAGGACGATACGTCAAGAAACCATTTGAAGGATTCGATTCGCTGACCGCTGATCCTCCAAAGCGAGTGGTAGGTGTCGGCTGTCATGGCAAGTTTATCTATATCATGCTTGACGGCGGTGACTCTTCAATCTGGTCAACGCTTGGGATGACAGGCCATTGGTCAAAGAATCCTTCAACCCATACCCGGGTTAAGCTCACATTGGATGATGGTAAGTCAATCTACTACAATGACACCAGGAACTTTGGGACCATGAAGTGGGTTCGCGGTGCCGCAAAGCTGGCAGCAAAGCTCAAGTCCCTTGGACCAGACATGCTGTCTGAAGATGTCAGCCACGAGAAGTTTCAGGCCTCGGTGCTCAGACGTCCTAAGAAAACTTTGGCAGAAGTGATGATGGACCAGTCAATTATTGCCGGAGTTGGAAACTATGTTAAAGCTGACTCGCTTTGGCTGGCATCTCTTTCGCCTCACCGAATTGTTGACTCACTGTGCACTGAAGAGTTTGAGGCTTTGAATAATAGCATCAAAAACGTGCTGCGGACGTCTTACAAATATCGCGGTGCAACCATCAAGTCATACAGGGACTTTGATGATAAAATCGGCGAGTATGGCAGAGTGATGCTTTGCTATGGTCGGAAGACAGATGAAAGCGGAGAAGAAATTATTCGAGAAGAGACTAAAGACGGTCGGGTCACATGGTGGGTCCCAACTCGTCAGAAGTAATGTAAACAATATGCAGCAGTGATTACAATCTATACAGGAGAATAAATGGACAATACTTTTACACTTTCAGATCATGCTATCGTTCGTATCGTTGACCTACTGCAGCTTGCGATGCTGACTGGCACCGACATCATTGATAATTTGCGGACCCTTCGTCTCTCGCAAGACGGATCTAAGCTTACCATTAGTAATGAGGACAACGAGAACTTTATTGCTGCTGTCGCTCGACTTGAAGCTCGTGCAAACGAGATTGTTGAAGAAAGCATGCAAGGTGACAATGTCAACTGATAAGCTCAATGAGATGTTTGAATTGCAACAGCAATTCATGCATATGCTTTGCGATCGATTTGAAGGATATTATCCTGCTTGGCCAATTGATGTAACAAAGAAAGAGTCACAGACCCTGCTTCGTGATGTGACCTTGAAAGGTGTGGAGGAGATGTTTGAGGCACTTCAAGAGCTAAAGAATGCAAAGTCACACCGCCAGACTGATGTTCCTGACCTCGATCGAGATGCATTCCTTGAAGAGAATGTGGATGCCTTGAAATATTTCTTCACGACACTGATGCTTGTTGGTATCACACCAGATGAGCTTCATACAGCGTATGTCAAGAAACACCAAAAAATTTGCAAAAGACTTCAAGAAGGATACTAGACTTTTAGCTCCTTGCTGACGGTTTGTGTGGCGTCACCATACTTACCGTCAGCATGCCAGTTATTACTAAACATGAAGCTGAACTAAAAGACTTTGTCGTTGTTAAAGACAAGAAGACAAGCGCTATTTCTAAGATTATTGCGCCGCACTCACTCCAAATTGGAATTGACGGGTTTAAAAACAATGGAAGCGGGCTCGTTGTTAAAGGTAACGAGACAGTTGAAGGCAGCTTAATTGTTAAAGGCGGCGTTTTAGGAGCTTTAACACTTCCAGATGGAAGTCTGGCAATAAAGCCTGGCAATGGCGTTAATGTATTTAATTGCAAAAATGGATCAGTAATTCTATCACTTGCTGATGATTACGCCCCATCTACAATATCTGTTGCGCCACGCAGCGGTTTAGTTAAAACCGTTGTAAGTGGCGCAATTTTTTTATCAATTAATAGCAGCTCATTCCCAGACTTCACAAATCCTGTCAAGTTTAATCAAGGACTCTCTGGATCTTTGACAAAGTTGTCTGATGGATCTTCATATTTGAATGCCGGTTCAGGCATTGCAATATTGACTGCGTCAAACGGATCTATAACAATATCTTCAACAGAAACACAGGCCGGCGTTTCATTCAGTTCAGAGCTTGTTATGAACGGCGAGATCATGGGTGGAATGGATGGCATAAACAAATCTTTTACTCTTCCAGATGAGCCAGCAAATCCAGCAAGTTTTATGCTCTGGCTTAACGGCCAGCTCTTGACCCAAGGTTCTGATTACTCTATTTCTGGTCAGGGTTTAACATTTCTTGCAGATTTTGCTCCTGCTGAAACTGACATCTTAAGATCAATGTATTCCAAGCGCGTTGTCTCAAAGAGCTACGCACTGAGCGAAAGTCCTGCACAAACTTTTTCATCAGGAAGCATGCTAACTGGAATAAAACTCTCAAAGAAACCAGAGCCTGCAAGTTCATTAATGCTTTTTCTAAATGGACAGCTTTTAGCGCAAGGCGCTGAACTTGATTATAGCTTACAAGACGAGACTGTCACTTTCAACAAATCTATGTTCACGGCTGACACTATTCTCACAACTTATTGCTATGCGACTTGAACATTCTTGTTGGCGTGGCCTTATTTGTAATACTTAGACATGAAAACGAGAGAAGTAAAATGAAGAACTACACAACATCTGATCTGGCCCTGGCGGCATTTCTGAAAATGCGCGGACGCAAGCTTGTTGCAGCAAGCAAATTTCCAAATGGAAGATTTCTTTTTGAGTTTGATGATGATGGAAGTTGCGCAAGCCTGGCACTTGAATTTGTCAATGGCGAATTTAGCGCATATGATGCCCAAGTTCGCGCAATCAAGAAAGCCCTCTACGGATCGTAGGAAAAGTTTGGTGATAATTTCACCAGTTGGTTTAAGATTATTTAATTTGTAGTTAATTTATTTTCATTTATTTTTGAGATTGGCCACTTTTTGTTCGATTCGTGTATATTTATATTCGATGAACGCGGTGCCGTGTCCTGATGACACAGCACAGAGCGCCAGTTAAGTTTGATTAGAGAATATCGATCTCGACTCCCTAATAATGGTGGGGCCGGAGACGAATTTTTAGTTCTCATCAAAAGGAAAAAACATCATGTCAATCAAAATATACTCAGGCTCAATGGAAGCTGGCGTTTCAAACACAAAGCTGCGCGTCGAGCAGATCAAGTCAGAAGACAACTTTACCTCACTCTCAGTTGACCTCGAAGCCCTCCGTGGTCAGGTCAAAGACATCATCGGATCAGCTGACTACAAAGAAGAGATCACCGGTGAATACGCCAAAGTGCAGATTGTGGACCTCGCGGCTCACCTTGATGCATCTGGCGCATCTTCACTTAGCGTGAAGCAAGCTGCAAATGTTGTTGGTGCTTTCTCAGTTAACACTGACAAGTTCACAATCGCAGCTGCAACCGGTAACACAATGGTCAACGGAACCTTCAATGCAAAGGGCGCTGCCGATCTCGACAGCACACTGAACGTTGATGGCGCTGCTGATATGAAGAGCACGCTTTCTGTTACTGGCTCAGCTGACTTCCTCGCGGCAGTCGTTGCCCGTAGCACATTCAACGCAGTTGGCGCTGCCGATCTCGACAGCACACTGAATGTTGATGGTGCTTCTGACCTTCACGGTGCAGTCTACGCTTACAGCACATTCCGTGCTGACGGCGCTGTTGACATCAATGCTGCCATGGACGTTTCAGGCTCTTCTGACCTTCACGGTGCAGTGAAGGCATATGGCACACTCGAAGTTGATGGCGAATCAACCCTCGCGTCAGCGATTGTCGAAGACTTGACAAACACTCGCGTGACATTTGCCGGCGCAGGCGGAGCACTTGTTGATGACGCCAAAATGACATTTGCAAGCGGTGTTCTCACCGTGAGCGGATCGACGTTTAGCAAGGACGTCACAATCGCTGGTAACCTTACTGTTCAAGGTGCAACAACCACTGTTGACACACAGAACCTTATCGTTGCTGACGCGAAGATTGTGATCTCAAGCGGTGGAATTGTTGATG
>Ga0114973_10002115_pt1 | contig 14581 bp, 16 predicted proteins | sample M_140807_MF_Meta_FD_87025 | JGI IMG/M metagenome (GOLD analysis project Ga0114973, IMG submission 87025) | Freshwater microbial communities from Lake Montjoie, Canada to study carbon cycling - M_140807_MF_MetaG | ecosystem: Environmental > Aquatic > Freshwater > Lake | place: Lake Montjoie... | reverse complement strand
GTTATTTCTTCCACATTGGTTGTTTCTGGTATGATTGTTTCTTCCACATTGGTTATTTCTTCCACATTGGTTATTTCTTCCACATTGGTTGTTTCTGGTATGATTGTTTCTTCCACATTGGTTGTTTCTGGTATGATTTGGGTAATTTTATTATAAACCTGTCGTTGACTCCATAATATAGAATAATGACTTACTTTTTGATTTTTATTATGTTCCATTAAATATCCATTATAACTTCTAAGTACATGAATATTATTATATAATATAAATCTATTATTAATTGTACGATAATATGTATGTTTCATATCAAAATGATTTTTTTCTCTACTACTAAAAAAATTAGATAATAATAATGGTCCTGTTGGTTCTAAACAATTATTTCCATAATATTCTTCATTCACATTCTTTACTATTTGATTAATTGCACGTAATAATATTTGGTTACCTATATTTACTATCATAAGTGCATTATAAATACCATTATTATCTATATCTAATACCCAATGTTCTTTTTCAGTTAATGCTATTAATTTAAAATCATTAATAGGTTTATATTTTATATCCATATAAATGCCACCTTTAATATATAATACACAATAGCGCCATAAATCTGCTTTATATGCACCAGGAACTAAACTATCAAAAGCATTTAAAACGTCCAAAGAAAAATGTTGTTTAATAAATTCTCTACAATCATTATCATCAAATAATACGTAATTAAATTCAGGATTTTTTCTTTTTATAAAATCCACGTTTTCTGCCATATTAGGTGGTAAATTTTTCGTGTGCCATGTTTGAAAAATATTCAACGGAATAATACTTTTATAACTATTTTTTTTAAAAATATTCATTTTATTACGATAAAACATTCTTTTTCGCATATTTAAATATCTTGATATATAGAAAGCTCGTTTCCTTAAAAAATTCATTATTTTTTTTTTATAAAATAGTTTCATATTTATATAGTTATATATTTTTCTTTTGTATTTTTATATAATTGAATAAATAAAACTAACATTCAAAAATATAAAATGATTATAGTTATAATACTATTTTATAATTATAGTAATATTTATATAATGTCTAATAAATGTTGTATATGTGGTACTGTAAGAAATTGTGGTCAATATTTAGAAAAAATATTTACTAATATGGAATTAATTGGTTCTTTATTTGATGATTATATAATTATTTTATATTATGATTCGTCTCATGATAACACATTAGAAAAATTAAATAATTATAAAAAAAAAAACAACAGATTTTCATTTTTTATAAATAAATCTGAAATGTTACCATATAGAACACATAGGATAGCTTTGGGTAGAAACTATTGTTTAGAACAAATTAGAACAAAATATGAAGATTTTAAATATTTTATAATGATGGATTGTGATGATAAATGTAATTATGATATTAAAATAAATCTCTTAAAATATTATTTAAGTCGTAATGACTGGGATAGTCTATCTTTTCAACACCCATCAGGATATTATGATAGTTGGGCACTTTCAAAAATTCCTTTTGTATGTAGTTGTCATCATTTTAAAAATGTGGGTAAAGGTCAAGAATATATAAATAAATTTATTAATAAAACACCAAAAAAATCACTAATTCCTTGCTTATCAGCATTTAATGGATTCGCCATATATCGGACAAATAAATTTATTAATTGTTACTATGATGGTAAATTTAGACTAGACTATATACCTAAATTACTAATCAGACAAAATATTAAATTTGCAGGTCCAATAATGGTTAATGATACCAATAATAAAGAAGATTGTGAACATAGGTATTTTCATTTTTCTGCCGTTTTTAAAAATGGTGCAAGAATTAGAATTTCTCCAAACTGTCTATTTAGATAAATTTCTATTTGTTTATTCTATATATAAAGGTTCATTATATCCCGAATAATGTTTTTTTCCATTAATAGAATAGATAATTGTATAATTCACGCAACCAATACGTTCAAAATATTTTGAATAATCAATACAACGATGAATTATATTATTTTTTAAAATATATTCATTTACCACCTCTGTAAATGCATCTGGACCAGTAACATGTAATATTTTTTCTTTGGAATTTAAAACTGGATAATTTGGAATAGTTGGAACATATTTTGTTTCTATATAATGTACCATTTTTAAAATCATTTCATTTAAATAGGGATGATTTGGGCAAAACATTAATAACCATTGCTCATAGGTAGGTTTATTTGTTCTCCATGGTTCTAAATTATTTCTAGGTGTATCTAATAGACATAAATCATCTTTCTTTATTATTTTAAATATGGGATATTTAATGAGAGATTTAATATCTAAATAAACACCACCTAATTTATATAAAACACAATACCTAAAAAAATCAGCCTTCATCGCTCCATACACTTTATTAATTTTATTAAAAGCATTATAAATTTGTTCACTAAAATTGTTTTTTATAAAATCATCACAATCTTTATCATTATAAAATAAAAATTTACAGTCAGGACATATTTTTTTATTGTTTTGTATTACTTTAATTATCTCATTTGGTAACCTACTATTCATAAATGTTTGATGAATAATTTTAGGTATTTTATATTTATTATCGCTCATTAAATTAAATAGTTATTCTATCTTGTGATTTTTTAAATTAAAAAATTTACACATTTGTCACCCATAATTTTATAACGTTCTTTTTCTAAATTTTGTTCCAACATTGCCCATGGTGTACATGATTGAAGTCCAGATATACCTTTATCACAGAATAAATTGAGAAGAGATGGACTAAATCCAGACATCATAGATGTATTTTTTTGACTAGATAAACATGGAAACCCATCCGTAGACCTTAAATTCCACATCAAAATATGAGGTGTTTTAAATGGTTTTCCGTATAACCTAATTCCAGCGGCTTCGTATTTTTCTTCTATTTGTTGATACATTGTTTCATTTGCATTTTTATCGGCATGGTCTATTTGCATATCTGATAATATAACTAACACCATATCTTCTACCTCTTCGTGTGATAACTTACTTTCAATAATAGCATCTAATATAAGATTCATTGCAGCATAAAAGTTGGTATTCAATCCACTATCTGTACAAACAGCTTTAACCATAGAAACAAAATCATCCTGTTTTTCTAAATTTACCCATGATGGATGACTACTAAATGTCATGACACGTTTACCAAGTTTTGATTTTTCTGCAATACGAATACCTAGTGCAGTGGATACATGTTTAGGATCACCTTCCATAGATCCTGATACATCTACCATAGCAATAAAATTACCTAATGCATTTGTTTGTGTTCCATTATTTCTCCATTGTGAATTCAATAAATCTATTTGACATTGTAAATCATTATCATTATCATTATTATCATTATGAGAATGAGTACCAGTATCAGGGTAAAGAATACGTTTTTGTCTTTTATCTAATTCTATTAAGGCTAATGCTTGTTTTGTGAAATCTTGCATACCAACACGTTTCCCTTTCATTTCAACTTCGCCTGTTAATGCCTTTTTTATATGCTCTTTAAAATGATTCGCACATTCAATACGGTCTTCATCTGTATATCTAACTTCTCCGGATGATTTAATATTTAAAAAGGCTTGTTTCTGTTTTGATAATGTAATAGAAGTTACATTATTGAAATTAATATGATTCCAATTTTTACCACATTGTTTAATTTGAACTGTATCCAAATATATATTCAACTTAGAATTCAATTTACGGTATTCTGACTTGCATTTTTTAATCGCCTTTTGTCTAGATAATGGCGATTTAGCTGTCAATAAATACTCAGGATAATAATTACATGATAATTCCTCATATAACCAACCAAAAGAAGACTTCTCTCTTGGTATCCATTTAGAAACTAATGAAATATTTTTCATTGGATTATTTGGATTAGTTTTGTTAGTTGTGTTAGTTGAGTCATTTTCCAAATTTTCAGTGTATATCATAGAATCTGTTTTTAATTTATCATTTATCATATTAATACTATATTGTATTAAAGGATGATTAATATCCATTCCTTGTTCTTTACAATATTCACAAAAATATTTCATATCTTTCCATGAACCATAAGGATGAACGGTTTCATCGTTTAAGTCTACCAAACACGATAAAGCAAAATAAGCCAACTCTGGATAAAATTCATACCAACTATAAATCATCATATAAGTAAGTAAATATTCGCCTTTACCATCAATAATATCGCGTGTATTTCCAATCATACGATATAATAAAGATAAGTAATGGTTTCCTTCTTCTTTATTTAAAGATACATCTTTTCTCTTTTGAATGGATAAAAGTATATCTTTTAATTTAATATGTAATTTATTAACTGTTACTTCATCAGCTCTTGTAATTTGAAAACTAAATTGTAATATTTGTTCTCTAATATTATTAGACCATGAATATTCAATATGACCATTCTCACCGAATTGCTTATTAGTAGTATTATCAAGCGTACGAATCATTGCTGCCATATTATTACATAATTATGCTTACTAAACTTTAAATTGTTTTTTAATTGTTTTACGATTATTGTTATGTGTATGATTACGATTATTTAAATAAATTTTTTTTGTTATATTATTTGTTATATTATTCATTTCTTTTTTTTTAATAGGAGACTTCTCAAAAAAAATGATAATAAGTTCTGTCAAATCTTGAAACATACTTATTGTCTTTTCAAATTTAATGGTATCTATATTCTTTATAATATCAAGATGATTATCTAAATGGGTTTTTTCATTAAATGATTTTTTTAAATAGTGTGGAATATCTTCCGGTTCTATTGTTATATTATATTTTAAAATAGATAATAAACTATATCTTTTATCGTGGTCAATAGAGTTCGCTTTAAGTATTCCAATTATTTCTTCTCGTGTAATATAATTTGGGGTAGTCATTAAAAAAGATTCGTTTTTAATTTTTTCAATATTATTCGCCGTATTTACATAAATAATATTTATATTTGTATAATAGATATCATCTTTATAAAAATCCTTATATAAATTATCACTATTATCATTTAATTCATGTTTCATAATATATTATAAATTGCTCATATAATACATTATTATTTTTAACTTATTATTCACTATATATTTCATAATTATTCATTTCCGTTTGATTTAATTTTTTTTCTTTTTCATATTCTTCCCAATCTAATCTATCAAAATAATCATAATCATAATTTGGAAATAAAAAAACTTTATCATATTCATATTCTCCCCATAAATTTATATAATCTTCTGTACGTTTTTCGTATAAACATATTAATATATCTATTCCTTCTTCTATATTTAATTCTTCTTCTTTTGTATTTATTATTTCTTTTATATTTGATGTTTCTAATATTAACTTGTTTTGATGGCTTATATCTTTAATGATAGTTTTATTTGTTTTACTATCACGTTCCATAGTTATCCAACCAGGTAGTAAAAAATTATCTTTATCAATATTCTCATTAATGTTTATATTTATTTGCTTTATTTTATCAGAATATTTACAATCATAACTAGAAATAGTCTGTTTTGAAGTTGTTGATAATGTTGGGAATTGGTTTTCATCTAATATATTTACTTTTAATTTTGGTTTTAATACTTTATTTTGTTTTACTTCATAAAACTTATTATATTGTGAAGATTGAAACCTATTATTAGTGTTATTAGAATCATATTTATCATTATAAGAAATATTATCATATAAATTTTTCGTTTCTTCTAATAATGATGAAAACCGATTATTATTTTTAATATTTGTCATATTATGTCGTTAATATACTATTATTTGATATATATTATTAAAAAATATTTTTAAGTGTTTTTATATATTATATAAAATACATATTAAAGATTATTACTTTGTGTATATATCTCCTAACAGCAATATAAAATAGTATCTTTTCTTTCCAGAACAATTAGGACGTTATATAATATATACAGGAGGTCGTATCATTGAAAGATTATTTATAATCATTCGCTTTTATTATTACATGAATTATACAAAAACTAAAAACAAAACAAAAAATTTTTAGTTTTTATAAATTATATTTTTATAATTGTTATTTTTCTAAATATCATCTACATCAATCTCTTCTTCATCCATAATAATGGTTGTTCCTACTGTCCTACTTTGTGCTTCAATTAAAGAAGCATATTCTTCTGTATTTTCATCTGTGAATTCAAAGGTAGCATCTGCCTTCTCTGTATTAGTATTTTTACTATCATTTTCTAAAAATACTGACCAATTAATATGAACAGTGGTTTTCAACCGTTCTTTATCCATATCATTATAAACTTCTAATAAATCACAATTAGGTAGTTTTCCTTTGGCTTCTCTTGATTCTGTTGATTCCCACTCTCTTAGACCTACTAATAGCCAAGAGCCCCTAGTTATAAAATTATCTCTCTTACCTCGTCCTTTAAATTTCCCGCGAATATGACATAACCTTTTTTTATTATCTATACAAATAACTTCGCACATAGAATTACCAAAATTAGTAGTTACTTGTGCATATACTTCGTTTTCGTCTTCTGAGACACGTAATTTACTAGACGACGATGACGATGAAATAAATTTACGTGCTTGCCCTTTTGTTTTACTACCACCAGTTACGTTCTTGACCATTTTACTTTTGTTTTTTAATATTCATATTTTGAATAATATTCATTTCAATTTTTTTAATATTTAATATAAATTTTTATATTAAATATCATATGTAATATATATTTATAAAACAACAACGGATGTAAGTGATTCTTCAATATCTACTTCTGAATTTCCAACAGGTAATTTTGTTTTGGAATCATATATTTTTGTAAAAAAATATACTAACCAACAAATTATTAAAGAAGGTACAACAACACAAGGAATAGTAATATATAAAATACGATTATATTTTTGTTTATTTTTATGCGAGCTATTTTTACTGGGTATTTGTGTAGGTGATACAGAAGGTGACATGTTTGGTTTTACTGATGGTTTATTTGTTAATAATACACTTGGTTTTACTGTGGGTGTGCTTGATAATAATATTGATGGTGTAAAAGATGGTTTTAAGCTTGGTGATAAACTTGTTGATACTGATACTGATGGATTAAAGGTTGTAGATAAACTTGGGTTTACTGTCGGTGTAATTGATAATAATATTGATGGTATAAAAGATGGTGTAAAAGATGGTGTAAAAGATGGTGATAAAGATTGTGATAAACTTGGTGATACTGATGGATTAAAGGTTGGTTTAAAGCTTGATAATAACATTGATGGTGTAAAAGATGGTGATAAACTTGGCGATACTGATGGATTAAAGGTTGGTTTAAAGCTTGATAATAACATTGATGGTGTAAAAGATGTTGATAAACTTGGCGATACTGATGGATTAAAGGTTGGTTTAAAGCTTGATAATAACATTGATGGTGTAAAAGACGGTGATAAACTTGGCGATACTGATGGATTAAAGGTTGGTGATACTGACGGTGTGCTTGATAATAATATTGATGGTGTAAAAGAGGGTGATAAACTTGGCGATAAGGTTGGTGCCACACTTGTCATCACAAATGGTTTGGTGTATGAAAAAAATATACCATAAAATACTATTATACTAGTCCGAAGCACATTCATCATATATTATATACTAAAATATAATATTTATATTTATATTATTTTTAATATATAGTATTATATTTTCCGTATATGCGTTTTTATTACTATTAATACTAGCTAATTTAATAATCTGTTTTATCTAAATAATTCAAATAATCTTCTGAAATATCTAATACCCCTCTATTTTTATGTTCTTGATAAAATAATGACCATGTTTTCGTTTGGTTTATGTGTTTTATTGTTTTTTCTTGTGTTATTTTTGATTGTTCATCAGGTTCTAAACCATAATATTGGTAAAACAATTCTTGTTCATCTTCATCTTCAAAGATAATTTTTTTGTTATCATAGTCAATCAAACCATTATGTTTTTGAATTCGTTTTGTCCATATTGGTGAAAAGGATGCATAATACTCCCAATTTTCTCTATATGCCTTTATTATATCCTCTTTTTCTCTCTTTAAATGAAATAAGGAAAGATAATCTTCTTCATCAGTTGAATAAACACATGCAAGTGGTAAAATTTTACGTGCTGGTAAAACGGATAATAAAGGTGTCTTTGGTTTGGTTTGATTATCTTTATTACTTTGATTATCTTTATTACCTTGTTTCGTTAAATCAGCTTCAATAGTTTCATACATAATTATTTCATTTGGCTCTATATGTACATATAAACTTTTCCCTTGTTTAATTTTTTTCAAAATACTATAATAATGTATTATACGTGATAATAAAATCATTTTTACTCCATTCTTATGTACTTTTATCATTTTTTCATAAAGTTCCACTTCTTTTTTAATATCTAGTGATTTCATTTGTTCTAATTGTTTAAAGTAATTTACTACACATATAAAGACTGATGATATAAATGTATCATTCATATTAAATATAAAATAAGCAATTTGTAAGTAATCTTCACTAGCTAATAATTGTGTAATAGTTTTATCGTAATATTCCTTATTTAAATCATCAGTTGGGTAGTCAAAATCAAATTCAAAGTCAACATTAGATATAAGCTGTCTCAGTATAAACACATCTATTGTAGACGGACGTATGATAAAATTTTGAATCACTGATGCTAGATTTTTTTCATCTATATTAATTTTCAATTTAGTCAATAAATATTTTTCAAAAGTAGGGTTTAGTACTGCATAAAAATCATAGTATATACTCCATAATAATGCTATTAAATCATATTTATATCCTGAATAAAATAATTCGTATGCCCAAAATAACACATACTCTTTTTTATTCAGTAATCCCATTACGAGGGATAATTTTACTTCTTCTACTTCGTATAAATATCGCGTAAAATGAAATGACATATTAAATGATGTACTCATAATATATATTTGTTTAGTGATATAAAAGAATAGTGTAATATTCATTCAATTTTTTACAAAAAAGTATTTACAAAAAGTATTTACAAAAAGTATTATTACTCTTTTTAGAAATACTTTTTTATCTAACTATTTATATATAATGGCAAGAAAGTTATCTTCATGGAATATATTTGTATCCAAAGTTTTTAAAGAAGGAAAAGCAAAAAATAAAAACTATAAATTTCGTGATGCATTAAAGGATGCAAGTGCAAGAAAGGGAGAGATGGGTAGTATGTCAACTGGTACGTCATCTAAGTCTATGGGTAAATCTATGACTAAAAAGCGTAAAGGTCGTAAAGGTGGAAAAACAAGTAAAAAACGATAAATATTTCATAATATTTCATATAATTTAATCATTTTTTTATATGTGATATTCTTTACATAAGACCAATCTGTAAAATCATTATGTAAAAAATGATATATTTCCTTACTTTTTTCTAATTTATCTCTTTTAAGAGGATTTGGATGAATATTTCTAGATAAATAACCCAATAATTTATTTATTATTGTTTCATGAAGAGAGAAAACTTGTATCATATTACCAAAAATATGTAGATATAGGATACTTAAACTATAATTATCCCAAATATAGTAAAAACGTAATATTTCGTTAATTATTACTTCACTTGGTTTATTTACGTATGATTTTAGGAAAGATTCACATTCTTTTTGATAGTTCTCTCTATATTCTTCTGAAAAAAAAGATAATACTGATAAGCTGTTTAAAAATTTGGAACAAATAGTTTCAATAATTGAAATAGAGAGAGAAACTTCGTTATTTACGATTAAGTAAAACAATAAATGAATTTCTAATGGTTTATGTGTAAAAGATTCTATATTCTTTATAATCTTCATGATAAAGCCCTTATCTAAGGATTTGTTTATGATATTATCTATAATGAAACTATTTTGAAAGTTTTTCAATAAGGGCTTACTATTTTCCGTAAAAAATATGTTTTCGGGACATAAATCAAAAAAACAGACTCCATTTGTATTTAATTGTATTAAACTATCTAATAAATAGGAATATGAATCCAAAGTATGAAATATAAGTATCTTAGGTAACGGAATATTAAATAAAAAATCCGTAAAATCAAGGATGTTTTCTTTATTATTTATGTTATTTGTGTAATCTGTATTTTTTCTTGTATTATATTCAATTAATAGATATTTATCATTATTTTTGGTATTTAATACGAAATCTAGTGTATCTAAGGTATTTTTATTCATTTGTCCTACTTCTATGGTATTATATTTGGTTATTGTTTCATAAAAATGATGGTAATTTGGGATTTTTTTTAAATATGTGGATATTTTTACTTCATTTATAATAAAAAAATCGTAAACCTTTATTTTTTTAGTATAATTAGGTTTTTCATCCTTTGTATTTATATTTTTATATATTTTATACGTTTTTTTGTTTAAAACTGTTTTCATAGAAGTTACGTCTATATTTGTGTTTATATTTTTATCTGTATTTGCGTATAATTCATTCATAATAAACATTTATTGGATTCTTTTTATTATTTTATTAACTAATTCTTATTTTTTATTTATAAATAAGAAATAGCGATTTTTATATGTTTTTTTCACTTTTGATTGAATATCTTTTGTATTGAGAATTCCTTTATCTATGAATGACTTTATCTCTTCTTTTAACAATTCCATATGTTCTTTACAATAAGTATCAAAAGCATCTGATGGTTTATAATCAGTGTTTTTTATGTTTGATTCTATATGTTTATCCATACTATCTAATAGTTCTTTATTTAAACCATTATATACTCTACGTTTAATTGGGTCTTTTTTTTGAGGATTTTTCTTTCTAAAATAATACCTAGCACTTTTATACATTTTATCATATATATCCCCTTCATAACCAATCTGGTTTAGTCTTCTCACTTCCTGAGAAACAATATCATCATTTTCTTCCGTCCAAATTTTCCATGCTTCTTTAAAGTCTTTCCTATGATCATACTGATGAATTTTTGAAAATTTATATAGCTCATCGGTAAAAGAATCTAGAAATTTATAGCGATATATATTTATATTTATAGTATTTGTATCTATATTATCATTTATATCATTATTTACATAGGTATCAACATCTTTATACGTGGCAATCTTGTTTGAATCAGATCCATGACTATCTGCTCTAAAATTATCATAGTCAATATTATTATCATTAAATGATAAAGCGTATGAACGTATATTTCCATTATTTGACATATGTTTATTCGTAAAATATAGTATAAATAGTATTATAATTATTCTTTTGGAAAGCTTTTGAGTTTCAATTTTATTTTTTATATTATATTTTATTATATTTTATTATATTTTATTATATTTTTATTTTTTATATTATATTTTATACCCTATTATAGTCATCTTCATAACGAATAATATCATCTTCTCCTAAGTAAGAACCTATTTGTGTTTCAATAAATACTAATAATTCATCCCCAATATTTTCAATACGATGTGTTGTTTCAACAGGAATATAAATATGAGAATTTTTTTCAACTATTAAAAAATCTTTATCTAATTGTACTTTTCCTTTTCCACTAACAATAACCCAATGTTCACATCGTTTATTATGTGATTGAAGGGATAAACGTTTATATGGTAAAACAACGATTTTTTTTACTTTATAAGAAGTATAATCATCACCGTGAATAGTTTCATAATGTCCCCAAGGTCTATTTGTAATCGCAAGATTTTCAGTGTTTGTTTCAGAGTTCATTTTTATTATTATATATAATTTTTATAATAAAATACCTAATAACATTTTTCTTTTCTAAATATACATGAATAATATAAATATAAATACTTATACATTATTTAGTGAGCCTTACTTAGATACATATAATCAATGTTATAAAAATATAATTACTATAAATATACCACCAAAAGGACCATTAAATAGTTTATTAAGAAAGGTAAAGTTTTACCCCCTTAGCCCGTTTAAACAACCAAGTGCTTGTAATAGGTATAACCCTTGTGGTCTTTCGTTTCAATCATTGAGAAGTGATTACTGTAATAAACATGGTTCACATTTAATGGTAGTAGATGAAATACCTGATTTGTTTGGATTTTTACTTATGAATGGTTATAAAATTGATACAAGTATTACAAAAATGTTAAATAATAGTGATATAAAAATAAATCAAGATAAAAAAGTTATTTGTTTTATTACATATAATGGGATATAATGGGATATAATGAGATATAATGGGATATAATGGGATATAATGGGATATAATGGGATATAATGGGATATAATGGGATATAATGGGATATAATGGGATATAATGGGATATAATGGGATATAATGGGATATAGTAATTTATTTTACTGAATAAATAAAAAATTGATATATTATTTTCATTAATAAATATAATATATAAAACAATAAATATAATATATAAATACTACAATGAGTGAAAAGATTGAATCAAAACCTATTTTACCTATTATAGAAGTAGAAAAAGAAAAAGAAATACTTACTTATATTAGTCAACTAGATGAAAATAGTAAAAAAGCTTATTTAATTGCGAAAGACCATTTAGGTTCATCCTTTAATATCTTAAAAAGTAATGGATATAAAGAGTGGAAAAATAAAAATATTAAATAATTTATTTTACAACAGCTGATTTATCTACAACAGCTGATTTATCTACAACGGCTGATTTATCTACAACGGCTGATTCTTCAACAGTTAACCATATTGATCCTCCACTAAATACGGAATCTTTACTTACAATATTTTTTACTTGTTCATAATAATCCTTTTGTATTTCTTTTAATTTTTCATTATATTTAAATCCTGCATATGAATTACAAAAATGTATTTTAAATTTTGTGTTATATTGTAAAAATACATATAAAAAATATTGTTCATTCCAAAATCTTCCAGATTTTAACCACTCCATAGGATAATCATGAGGAAAAAATATATCATGAATTTGTATAAAAACTCCTTTGTTTAATAATGGAAATATTTTAGTAAAGTAATACATTACATCACTACCTAATTTTAATACATGTGATGAATCAATAAAAAGAATATCATTTTTATCAAGCGTTTTAAATAATTCCAAATCAATATTTTCTAATTTATCTTCAAATAACTTTATTTTACCTAATGTATGTAATTCTCTTATATATTCTGTTGGATTTGATTCAATACATATAATTTCAGTATCCAAATTAAACATTATTTTTGTATTATACGTTAATAATGTTGAATTACCTGAACCAATTTCAATTATTTTTTTTGGTTTATTTTTTTGTAAAAAATAATATAATAATCTTGCATCCATCCATTCAAAATTATCATTCATTAAACTATACATACAGTTTTTTTGTCTTTCTTTTATATTTTCACTTATATTAAATTTATTATAAATACCAAATGTTTCATCAAAGAATGATAAATAATCGTTTAATTCATTTAATATTTTAATATGACTTTCATCATTAAAATCTAAATTTGAAAAATTATCTTCATTATTATTGTATTCATTTGTTATATCTGGAATAACAGAATATAAATGACCTGGTTCAACAAACTCTTTAATCATTATATTTTTATTATTTATTATTATTTTTAATATTTAACATAATATCTATTATAATTTATAAATAAATATACTATAAATTATAAAAAGATTTTTAAACCTGTTCCATTCCATTCATTTCTGTCCCCCCCATGAAAGGGGCATATTAAATGAGAAATGGTGTAAGATTAAATAGATTAATCATGATTATTTTTAAGAAGGATTATTTAATTGATTAATACTTTCATCTGTTCTGTTTAATAACCCTGCTCTTTCATTAAGTAAATTATTAAAGTTCATAGAAGTTGCTTCTAGTGTATTTGCAATTGCTTTTTCTACTTGTAATTTTGCATTATACGTATTTAAACCAGTTGTTGCTGCATTAGATGATAAATCTATTAATGATGCTATTACATTTAATCCAGGAATTGTTTGAATTACATCTCTTGCAATTTTTACAGTTGTACCTCCAAATTCGCCTGATATATCTGTATAAATTTTAGATACTTTTTCAGCTAATGGTTTTACATAAGGTTCTGATGCTTCTAATGCTATCTGCATTATAACTAATATCTTTTCTACGATGACTTTTACTTTTTCGCGAATTTCTGGATCAGAAAGTATAATTTTAATATTTTCTATTTTATCACTTACTTGTTGTGGATTAGATATATCAACACCTAATATCAAACCTAACTTATTAATATATTCCATTAATAGTGCTGCTAATAATTGAAAAAATTTTTCGTATATTATTTTTCCAAAACTTAATATTCCTAATCCTGTTTTTGAGGTTGGATTATTACTCTTATTTTCTATGGAATTCAATATATCTTGTGGATTCGCACCTCCATAATATCGTCTAGTTTTTTTATTTTGCCTTTTTTTTTTATTAGTTTTTCCTTTTTTAGTTTTTATTTTCATACTATATTATAATCAGAAGTTATTTTTTATTTTATTTTGTTTTTGTTTTATTTGTTTTATTTGTTTTATTTGTTTTATTTGTTTTATTTGTTTTATTTGTTTTATTTTT
>Ga0114973_10002114_pt1 | contig 14586 bp, 9 predicted proteins | sample M_140807_MF_Meta_FD_87025 | JGI IMG/M metagenome (GOLD analysis project Ga0114973, IMG submission 87025) | Freshwater microbial communities from Lake Montjoie, Canada to study carbon cycling - M_140807_MF_MetaG | ecosystem: Environmental > Aquatic > Freshwater > Lake | place: Lake Montjoie... | reverse complement strand
GTCACTGAAGTCGATCCGATCTGCGCATTGCAGGCTGTGATGGAAGGCTTTGAAGTGGTAACAATGGAAGAGGCAGTGCGGCGCGCGGATATTTTCTGCACCGCCACTGGCAACGCAGACGTCATAACCGCCGAGCATATGATGAATATGAAGCCAATGAGCATCGTGTGTAACATTGGTCATTTCGACAGCGAAATTCAAATCTCTGCTTTGTCCAACTACAAATGGGACGAGGTTAAGCCTGGAACCGATCTGGTTGAATTTCCGGACGGAAAGCAGATCATAGTCCTTGCCAAGGGACGTTTGGTGAACCTGGGTTGTGCGACCGGTCATCCAAGCTTTGTCATGTCGGCAAGCTTCACCAACCAAGTGCTGGCGCAAATTGAGCTTTGGACGAACGGTGAAAATTACAAAAACCAAGTTTACGTTTTGCCAAAGCATCTCGATGAGAAAGTTGCGACATTACACCTTGAAAAACTGGGCGTTAAGCTCACCAAACTGACCGACAAGCAGGCAGGATATATTGGGGTGTCAACCGAAGGCCCGTTCAAGCCAGACCATTATCGCTATTGATAACCCGAAGGGTTGTGACGTGAATAAGCCTGCTGCGGAAACGTGGCGGGCTTTTTTCGTTGCGTGGGCCAAGCATTTGGGCATTAGCATATTGGCGGCAACGTAAAGGGCGCATGACCATGACAGGTACTGGCCTGCCAATTGCACTGATAGGGATTTTGATGGCGCTTTGGCTTGTAGGAGCGACTGTCGCCATTTGGATTGGGCTATCCATGCGCAGCAAGTCGAACAAGATGCTGCGCCAGACAACGCGTCTAGCCCGCATGTTGGAAACTGCGCCCGCACGGCGGTACTTTCCACCTGCATTCCGAGGCAGGGAAGGGAACCACAATTATTATGGCATTACCCCAAAAATGATTATCGCTACCGACGCAGACATGCGCGCATTTGGTCAAAAGCTTGCGCAGGAGTTACAACGATCAGATTGGGTGGCGATCAACGGCCCACTTGGGGCCGGAAAAACCGTATTGTGCGCTGGCATCCTTGCGGGTCTGGGGTTTGAAGGTGAAGTTACTAGCCCGTCTTATGCGATAGTTCATAGCTATGAGTCACCAGAGGTTTCTATTGCCGTCGCCCATGTCGATTTGTATCGATTGGACAACGCCGACGAACTGGACGAACTGGGGCTGGCGGATGAACGCACTGATCGTATTACATTGGTCGAATGGGCCGAACGCTTCGGACCTGCTTATGTGGTGCCAAGCCACACCATCGACATATGGCCGCAAGCGGATGGGACCCGAATTTTGACTTTGAAAATGGACAAAAATGACACCCGTAATTGATATGATTCCGCCCGCTGGCTTGAACGATTTTCTGGAATCGCATGGATGGGCCGCTGCGCGAGTGGCTCCTGTTGCTGGTGACGCGTCCTTCCGTCGCTATTTCCGCATTGCCAGTGCGGCGCGCGGTAAAGCGATTTTGATGGATGCGCCGCCACCGCACGAAGACCCGCGTCCCTTCATCCATATTGCGCAATATCTTAACGGGTATCAGTTCCGCGCGCCTGAAATCTTTGCAACCGACCTAACGCGTGGTTTTGTCCTATTGGAGGATTTTGGTGACCGCCGGATGCGTGAGCATTTGGACGCGCATCCCGAAGATGAGGTTGCGGTATACCGCGCCGCGATCGACGCTATTGTGCGGCTCTCGGCAACGCCTCCTGTACAGACACAGCCCTATGACATGGCGACCTATATGCGCGAAGTGCAGCTACTGTCCGAGTGGTACATGCCCGCCATGGGCCTTGATTTTGATAGCGGTGAATTTGACCGCATGTGGGCGCAAGCCTTGGCACCGCTGTCCGATTATCAGAAAGTGACTGTTTTGCGGGACTATCACGCCGAAAATATCATGCTGCTGGATGACGGACAGCAAGGCATTATCGATTTTCAGGATGCTTTGGTTGGTCACCCGGCTTATGATTTGGTGTCATTGCTGCAAGACGCGCGGCGTGACGTGCCGCCAGCGCTTGAGGCAGAGATGCGCGCATATTATCACGAAACGGCCGAGCCGGACGCTGACTTTGATGCGCATTATGCGTTATTGGGTGCGCAACGGAATACAAAGATTATCGGCATCTTCACGCGTTTGTGGAAACGCGACGGCAAGGAACGGTATTTGTCCTTCCTACCGCGCATGTGGGACTTGCTTGAGCGTGACTTGGCCCATCCTGATCTTGCGCTAGTGAAACACTGGTTCGACACATATATTCCAGTTGAAATGCGCAACGCCATACCCACGGAATTGCATATCGATGGGTAAGCATGTCGATACAGCAATGATCATGGCGGCAGGCAAGGGCACGCGGATGATGCCGCTGACTGCCGACCGTCCAAAGCCATTAATCGAGGTTGGTGGGATTGCCTTGCTCGATCATGTACTTGACCATCTTCGCGATGCGGGCATCAGCAAAATTGTCGTCAATGTGCATTACCTCGCCGAGCAGGTGGAGCGGCATCTGGCCGCGTCTGCATCCGACCTCAACCTGCGCGTATCGGACGAGCGGGATTTGCTGCGCGATACAGGCGGCGGGTTGGTTCACGCGCTGCCTATCATTTCAGATGATCCGTTCCTGTGCGTCAACGCCGACAATTGGTGGACCAATGCAGGCGAGAAGGCGATTTCGCGGCTGATGGCAGCATGGGATGATGACCACATGGATGTCCTCATGCTTCTCGTCCCGTTGGCGGTCGCTTACAATAGCCAAGGTGTTGGCGACTTCAACATGGACGCGAATGGGCAGTTGTCGCGTCGTCAAGGAGACTTGCCAGCGAAGTATGTGTGGACAGGCATTCAGATACTTTCCAAGCGGTTGATCGTTGATCCACCAGCGGAGGTCTTTTCAACGAACCTTTTCTGGGACCGCGCGATAGTCGAGGGCCGTTGCATGGGCATAGTGCACGAAGGGTTGTGGTTTGACGTCGGCTACCCAGCCGCAATTGCCGCCACAGAAGCTCGGCTGGCGGAACATAATGGGGGATAATGCCTCTGCCCCGCGGGTTCATGTGTTCAATGTCCCTTTGGGCAACGACCTGTGCGATGTAACTGCGCAGTGGGTATTGCAGTCGGCGGGCGCTGATCCGCTGACGATCAGCAACAACATATTGCTGCTGCCTAATAACCGCGCGATCAAGGCGATGACCGAGGCGTTTGTTCGGCAGGCAGCACCAGGCATGCTTCTGCCGCGGATGGTCGCTGTTGGTGACATGCAATTGGACGAAGCCTTGGGGCCAATGCTTGACCCTATCGACACCGACATCGAGATTTGGCCAGCCATTGGTTCTTTTGATCGGCTGATGCTTTTGGCGAGGCTCGTCAATAACAATAAACCCCGCGATGCAGCGCTTTCACCTGCAGAAGTATTGCGGTTGGCACGTAAATTGGCGGACTTGATTGACGAGCTTGAGGTTGATCTGGTCGATTTTACCCAGATACAGGACATCGCGATCGACGCAGACTTGGCGGGCCATTGGCAAAGCGCTTATGGTCGGCTTTTACAGATTTTGCCTGCATATCATGCGGCGTTGACCGCGCGCAAACTCATGGGGCCAGCTGAACGTCGGAACCATTTGCTTGCAGCCCTGGAACGGCGACTTGCGGAAAATATGGTTGAAAGCCCGATCATAGCGGTTGGCATAAACACATCCGCCAAAGCCGTGGCGCGTGTACTGCGCCGGGTGGCGCTGATGCCGAACGGGTACGTCATCTTGCCGGGTGTCGACCTTGCCTTGTCCGACGAACGCTGGGATGACCTGTCGCCCTCGACCGATGACGCGCAAGGCTTTGGCCGCCGTCGCAATGTTGAAGTGCATCCACAGTTTCACTTGAAACATTTGCTTGAACTGATGGGCATAGACCGCAGCGAGATTGATGTCCTGCCGACAGCCCAGCCGGAGCAAAAAGGCGCGGTGATTTCGGAGATATTTCGCTTACCGGAACATAGTGTTCAATGGCAGGGCCTGCCTGCGTTACGCAAAACCTTGCCGCATGCGAAGTGGTTAGAAACAGAGGATATTGCGCAAGAAGCAAAGGCGATTGCGGTGCGTATCCGAGGCGCGCTGGAGGTTACACAAAAGCGCACCGCCCTCATCACCCCAGACCGTGAATTGGCGGTCCGCGTTGCCGGGCAGTTGCGCAGATGGGGCATACAGGTCGACGATAGTGCGGGCATACCTTTGCTGCAAACTCCGCCGGGCACGCTTGCGCTGGCGTTGGTCGACGCGATTTCAAGCAGCTTCTCCGCATCAACGATATTGGCAATAGCCAAGCATCCGTTGGCTTTTGCAGGTGCCGAACGGCTTGCGTGGTTGGACCATGTGCGGGAGCTTGATCTTACCGTGCGCGGCACCCCGAATGGCCGTGGTCTGTCGGCGATCACGACACGGTTGCAGGCTGCGCGAAAGCCGAATGAAAAGCTTATGGCTTGGTGGTCAGAAGTCGCGATGCTGTTGGCGCCACTGGAACGGGCGGATAGCAGGCCGTTTGATGATGTCCTGGCAACGCTTCGCGATGTAGCGACAAGCTTGACCGATGGCGCCATCTGGCGCGGCGCGAGCGGCCGTGAATTGGCACGCATTTGGGAGGAGGTGACGCTCGGCGATCTTACCATCCTTGGCCGCGTGGAGGCCACAGGCCTAGTCGCGACATTTAAGGAGATTTTCTCCAGTGCTGTCGTTCGTCCACCTTATGGTGGACACCCCCGCGTGGCGATATACGGATTGATCGAAGCGCGTCTACAGCAAGCGGACTTGGTCATTTGCTCTGGCCTGAACGAGGGTACATGGCCCCAAATTGCGCAGCCTGATCCATGGTTGGCGCCCGCGATCCGGCGGCATTTGAAATTGCCGACGTTGGACCGGAACATCGGCCTGTCGGCGCACGATCTTGCCATGGCCTTGGGCGCACAAGAGGTGCTGCTGACCCGCGCTCGGCGTGGTCGTGGCGGGCCAACCGTTGCTTCGCGCTTTTTGCTGCGGATTAAGGCGCTGACGGCGGAAACGCTTGAGGCGGATGAGGCGCTTTTGTTATGGGCAAATGCGCTTGATCGGCCCGCGGAGTCGGTGCCCTTCGCTACGCGGCCTGTGCCTATGCCAGATGCGGAACAACGTTTGGTGTCCTTGTCCGTTACCGATTTCGACCAGTTGAAGTCCGATCCATATTCCTTTTACGCTAAGCGCATTCTTGGTCTTCCTGTGCTGGAAAAGGTTGATGCTGAGCCAAGCTATGCATGGCGCGGAAGCCTTGTGCACGACATATTGGAAAAATGGTTCACACAGGATGCTTGCGCGGTCGACATGCTCGCGAAGCGTGCGGACGACTTGTTGGCACAGGAAGCGACCCATCCGTTGCTGCGCGCATTGTGGCAGCCGCGTATCGCAGCTGGTCTGCGCTGGGTGGCGGATGAAACGCAGCGGTTGATGACTGAAGAAGGACGCGTGGTTTCGGTTGCCGAGCAGCCCGGTACCGTCAACATCAAAGGCATTGTCGTTAAGGGCCGCGTGGACCGGATTGACCGGGCTGCAGACGGTGACCTTGTTATCATCGACTATAAAACCGGCATGCCGCCATCGACTAAGCAGATCAACGCCGGCTTCGCAATACAATTGGGCCTAATCGGTTATATGGCAGAGGAATTGGCCATTAAAGGCGTTTCGGGCGCGGCGAGCCATTTTGAATATTGGAGCTTGGCCAAAAACAAAGCCAAGAATTTTGGTTCTATCGCGATACCCACAAGCACACGTCCTGCAGACAAAAAGCCTGAACGGGAAGACTTTATTGCTTTCGCGGTGGCGCAAGCTGAGGTCGCGATTAGCAATTGGATATTGGGCAATACGCCCTTCACCGCCAAGCTGCATCCGGAATTTGCGCTATATGGCGACTATGACCAATTGATGCGTTTGCAGGAATGGAATGGCCGTCAGGCGATTGTCGAGGATGCGACATGAGCAATGCAGCCAAAACTCTCCACCCGCTCATATCAGCACAAAGAAGCGCCGTCGTTCCGCACGACAATATCTGGCTGAGCGCATCTGCAGGGACAGGAAAAACGCAGGTGCTGACCGCCCGCGTCATCCGGTTGTTGTTGGAAAATGATGTCGAACCAGAAAACCTATTGTGCATTACGTTCACAAAGGCTGGTGCCTCCGAAATGGCGGACCGGATCAATCAGCTGTTGGCGTCATGGGTCCAATTGGACGACAATATCCTGTTCCATGATCTTGAGGCTATTGGCGCAGAGGCTGGTCCCGAGGCCCGCAAAAAGGCGCGGCAACTGTTTGCAAAAGTACTGGACGCACCCGGCGGCGGTTTGCAGATATTGACCATCCATAGCTTCTGCCAATCTCTGCTCGGCAGCTTTCCCGAAGAAGCGGGATTGGTGCCTGGATTCAAACCGGTTGAAGGCCGTGAGCAAAGGGAATTGCTCGACGTGGCACTCGCAAACTTGGTCCTGGATGCGGAGGAACGCGGCGATACCAAGATAATCGACAGTTTGCAGGAACTCAGCCTGAACATGGGAGAGGAGGGGGCCCTGCGATTCTTGCACCGGACGGCAGTAGTGCCCGATGTGATGGCTTCAATCCCTGATGATGCAGGCGCTATGGTCTGGGCGCGCCGTTTGGCGGACGTCAGCTTTACAGGCTCCGTTGAGGAGATTTTGGAGGCTGCATTTGCCGACGAACATATTCCGCGTGCCACGCTGCAAGCGATTATCGATGAGAATCTGTTGTGGTGTGATAACAAAGCCGACAGCCGAGGCGGCAAGCGCGCAGCGGTCTTGCAGGACTGGCTATCCCGCCCGCCCGCCGAACGTGCGATACAATTAAATGAACTCCACAGTTGTTGGTCAACCGGAAAGGGAGAGCCCCAGACATCTTCCAAGGGCCATACCCCGATGAATAACGCCTATGCCTTGCTGGCGGGTACGATGTTCGAATGGACGAACCAGCTCATAGGCGAAGTCGCGCGGGCACAATATGCCGACAGGCTCGCGCGGGCTTTGTTGGTGGGTAAGGATTTTTCTGCGCAATATGGCAAAGCCAAGCAGTCCCTTGGCGCGGTCGATTTTGACGATATGATAAGGCGCGCCGCAGCCTTGCTGAAGCATAGCCAAATGGCGGATTGGGTGCGGTTTAAGCTGGATCGGCAGATTGATCATATTCTTGTGGATGAAGCACAGGATACAAACGCGGCCCAATGGGACATAATCAGCGCGCTCAGTGACGATTTTTACAGCGGCATGGGCGTGCACCCCGACAAGACCCGCACCCTTTTCTCCGTCGGGGATTTTAAGCAAGCCATCTACGGGTTTCAAGGTACCGCGCCCGAACGCTATGAAGCTGCAGGTGTGTATTTCGCAGAGCGTATCGGCGCATCTGGATCTGAGCTGAAGCGGCTTACCCTTTCGCAGAGTTTTCGGTCCACAGCGCCAATCCTTGATTTCGTCAATGCTGTCATTGAAGAGGCTGGCCCTGAAAGTTTCGGTGTCAGCGGGGACATCGCGGAGCATTATAGCGAGAAGCCGCAGATTGGCATTGTCGAGCTTTTTGAGCCCATTTGTGCAAAACCAAATTTGCAGGATGACGGGGCTTCGGCGGACGAGGAAGAGGATTGGTTCAGCGACGAAAAACGTGCGCTTGCCGAAAAGCTTGCGGATCATGTCAAAGCGCTGATTGACGCAAAACCGTGGCTAGTGAGCAAAGGCCGACCCCTTGAACCCGGCGATATCATGTTCCTTTTGCGCAGCCGGGGTGAGATGGCATCGATGCTGGTTGCGCAATTGCATGAGCGTAAAGTGCCCGTCGCGGGTATCGACAGGCTGCGTTTGCTGCAGCCTTTGGTGGTGCAGGATCTGCTGGCGGCGATCAAATTTGTGCTCCAGCCCAATGATGATTTCAGTCTGGCCTGTATACTTGTGTCCCCCATCATTGGTTGGTCGCAGGAAACCCTCCTCCAATATGGCTATGTCGGCGACCGCAAGGCCAGCTTGTGGCAACATATTCGTGACCGGCCCGAGCTTACCGAGCAAATGACTCCACTGCGCGATATGCTCGCTATGGCCGATTTCACGACCGTCTATCATTTCCTTGAACAGATTTTATCCGGGCCAATCGGCGCGCGGCGCAAATTCACGGCGCGTTTGGGCAGCGAGGTGCTGGTCCCAATCGAGGAAATGTTGAACGCTGCCTTGCAGTTTGAACAGCAGCACGGTGGCGGCTTGCAGAAATTCATCGCTTGGTTTGACCGCGGCGACACGGAAATCAAACGCGAAGGTAACAGCAGCAGCAAGGAGGTCAGGATCATGACCGTCCATGGTGCAAAGGGCTTACAGGCACCTGTCGTCATTTTGGCGGATATAACGTCAGACCCGACCAAGAAGCCGGACCAATCGGTTGAGCTGTTGATGGATGAGGGGCATCGCACGCCATTATTGCCCATTCGCAAAGCCGAGCAGTCCGGGCGGTTGCAAGGTATCATGGACATGCAAAAGACCCGCGAGCTGCAGGAACATAAACGCTTGCTCTATGTCGCGATCACGCGCGCCGAAGAGCGGCTGATTATGACCGGATCGCTTGGCATTAGCCGCAAGAGCGAACCGCCGTCCGAAAGCTGGTGTGCGCTCCTGCAAAAAGGGATGGTCGCGCTCGGCTGCGATTGGGAAGATGACGCGCGCTGGGGCCGCGTGATGCGTCATGTCGGGCTACAAGGGGTTTCTTTGGCGGCTCCAGACAGCGGTGCCAACGCGACTGCGCGGGCTGAAACACCCTTGAGCACACCGCAGTGGCTCTTTGCACAGGCGCCAGCGGAGCAACGGCCGCCGCGTCCCTTGGTCCCCTCGCAGCTAGATGATGACGATTATGGCGATGCGCCAACGACCTCCGCAATGCGCAAGGCGGCAACGCGGGGGAAATTGATTCATGCGTTGCTGGAACGTATTACCGATCATGCATCGCTGCAAAAGGCCGAGCAGTGGTTGAAAGCGCAGACGCCTGATTATGATATTGATCCAGCGCAGATCATCGCCGAGGTTCGCACAATATTGAATGATGCCCAATTAGAGGCGTTTTTCGGTTCTTCTGCGCGTGCCGAAATTCCCCTAGTCGCCGTTGTGGGTGAGACCGTCATTAACGGACGGATTGATAGGCTGATTGTCGAACCAGGGCTGGTGCGTGCCATTGACTTTAAGACGGGTCGTCAGGTGCCAAGAGATGAAACCGGCGTTCCGGTCCCACATTTGCGACAAATGGCGCATTACAGCGCGGCATTACAGGCAATTTTTCCAGGAACGCGGGTGGAGGTGTCCCTGCTGTTCACACATGCACCGCGTTTCATTACGCTTTCCGACGCTATTTTGGCACCTTATTACCCCGCCTCCTGACGGGTTAAGCAAAACTATTGCGCATGGTCCTTGTCAGCCCAAGGCGGCAAGAATACATGGGGAGCAACAATGGAGATTAACATGGCTACAAAATCCGTAGGTGATAATGATTTCGCCGCAACCGTGCTGGCATCCGGCAAGCCTGTATTGGTCGATTTTTGGGCCGAATGGTGCGGCCCATGCAAGATGATTGGCCCAAGCCTTGAAGAAATCAGCGAAGAGTTGGCCGGTCAGGTCGAGATCGTGAAGCTGAACATTGACGATCATCCCGATACGCCTGCCAAATATGGCGTGCGCGGTATTCCAACGATGATCCTGTTCAAGGGCGGTGAAATTGCCGACACCAAAGTCGGTGCAGCGCCCAAGGCGCAGTTGAAAAGCTGGCTCGAAGCTGCGCTTTAATCGCGCATACTAACTGCGATAATCGGCGTTGATGCTAATATAACCGTGGGTCAGGTCACATGTCCACACTGTGGCGTTTCCAGACCCAAGGCCGAGATCAACGCCGATTTCGATTTCCTTTTGCTGTAAATGACGCGCTACGGGCGCTTCATCATAATCGGCAACGGCAAGTCCGTTGTGCGCGACTAAGGTCGAACCAAAGCGGATGGAAAGCGTGTCGCGGTTTGCTGGCTCGCCCGCTTTGCCCACAGCCATTACGACACGGCCCCAATTGGCATCTTCGCCCGCAATCGCGGTTTTTACTAAGGGTGAATTGGCAATCTTCAAGCCGATGCGCCGTGCGCTTTCGTCGCTGGCGGCACCAGATATCTGGATTTCGATAAACTTCTGCGCGCCTTCACCATCGCGTACCACCAGATGTGCCAATTGGTGGCAGATATCACTCAACGCAGCCGCAAAGGCGTCGGCTCCAACGTCATCAAACGAGGTCAACCGCTTATTGGCTGCCTTGCCTGTTGCAAATGCGAGCACCGTATCGCTAGTTGAGGTGTCACTGTCTACGGTGATGCAGCTGAAACTTGATTGATTGGCCGCAGACAAGAGATGTTGTAGAAACGCAGCATCAATTGCGGCGTCGGTGAAGATATAGCCCAGCATCGTAGCCATATCGGGTGCAATCATGCCCGAACCTTTGATAATACCTACAATCTGGATCTTACGACCCTCGACCATAGCGCTGGCTGTGGCGCCTTTGGCAAAGGTGTCTGTGGTTCCAATGCTATGCGTCACGTCTTCCCAACTGCACGGTGCAGCATCAAACGCAGCGCGAAGCCCGGCCTGCGCTTTGTCGACGGGCAGGGGGACGCCAATCACACCGGTTGAAGACACGAATATTTCCGTCTCTTCGCAGTTTATTTGCGCAGCGACCTGTGCAGTAATCGCATCGACAGTATCTTTGCCACGCTGCCCCGTGAAGGCATTGCTGTTGCCTGCATTGACGACCAATGCCCGTGCGCGGCCATGCGGCAGATGCGCGCGGCACAGTTCAACCTCGGCCGAGCAGCACAGATTCTGTGTAGTCACGCCGGCCACGGTCGTTCCTTCATCCAAAACGACATAGGTTAGGTCGCAACGGTCCCAATCCTTATACCCAGCGCGTGCAACGCGCGGCGTTGCGCCGGCGATATCGGGCATGATCGGAAAGGGAACTGATAGTGGAGAAATTGTAGACAAGTATTTGAAACCTTGTAATAATTATAAATATAAGGCGATCGCGTGTGGGTTTAGCATGTCGTTTATCTGTTGGCCGCTTTTGGCGCAACCGACAATGCACCCAAAACACGTCGCTTCGGGATAGACGGATAGGCTTTGCCCTCCTATATGCGTCTGGCACATAAATAGGCTACATATGCGTTTACTGATATATTTACTGGCAATGATGAGCGGATTTTCCGCTGCAGAGGCAGCGCGTCCGGTATCTTCTGCGTCAGCATCGGTGGGTTCAGCAGTTGCGCAGGCTTATGTTGCTGCGGCTGCGCAGGAAACTGTTGCCGCTTGCGAACCCGTGGTCCGTGAGACCGCGAAGGCGCGGGCGTCACTTGCACCCGCCGTTGGTAAAACGAACCTGACTACCGTGAAGTCAGATACGCCGGTTGACCGGCACGATATCATCTTAGGCTAGACTTTCTGAGCCCTTTGGGGTGCGTTTCATAGCTACCTACCGCGCGCCAAACGTGCGCGTCTCCCACATATTTCAAAGGAATTATCTATGCTCGGCGGACTTGCCAAAGCCATTTTTGGGTCGTCGAACGACCGTTACGTTAAATCGATCATGAAGATCGTTGACCAGATCAACGCGCTTGAGGACGAAATATCGGCCATGGATGATGACCGGTTGAAGGGCCAAACACAGATATTCCGCGATCGGTTGGCAGCCGGCGAAACGCTCGACGATATTTTGCCTGAGGGCTTCGCTACAGTGCGGGAAGCATCAAAGCGCGTTATGGGCATGCGCCATTTTGACGTGCAGATGGTCGGCGGTGTTGTTCTGCATCGCGGCGAGATTGCGGAAATGCGTACGGGTGAAGGTAAGACCTTGACCGAAACCTTGGCCTGCTACCTTAATGCAATTGAGGGCAAGGGCGTCCATGTTGTGACCGTGAACGACTATCTGGCCCGTCGCGACGCCGAATGGATGGGCCGTATATATGGCTTCCTCGGCCTCACTACGGGTGTTGTTGTGCCCAACATTCAAGAACATGAACGTCGTGCCGCGTATGAATGCGACATAACATACGCAACCAATAATGAGCTTGGCTTCGATTATTTGCGCGACAATATGAAATATGAACGTGCGCAAATGGTGCAGCGTCCATTTAACTTCGCAATTGTCGATGAGGTTGATTCTATCCTTGTTGATGAAGCACGCACGCCGTTGATTATTTCTGGTCCAACAGACGATAAATCAGAGCTTTACATGCTGGTCCAAGCCGTTGTCCTTCAACTGGACGAGGGCGATTATGATAAAGACGAAAAAAGCCGCAATGTGACGCTGACCGAAGATGGCACGGAAAAAGCCGAGCGTATTTTGGAAGGCGCTGGCTTGCTGACGGGTTCGAACCTGTATGACTATGAAAACACGCTGGTCGTGCATCATTTGGACCAAGCGCTTAAAGCCAATGTGATGTTCAAACGCGACATTGATTACATCGTGAAAGAAGGCAAAGTTATCATCATTGACGAATTTACAGGTCGTATGATGGACGGACGCCGCTGGTCGAACGGGCTGCACCAAGCCGTCGAGGCGAAAGAGGGCATGGAGATTGAGCCAGAAAACCAGACGTTGGCGACCATTACATTCCAGAATTATTTCCGCATGTATCCAAAGCTGTCGGGTATGACGGGAACCGCCGCAACTGAGGCAGGCGAATTCCACGAGATCTACAAGCTCAACGTTGTTGAAATACCAACGAACGTGCCAGTCCAGCGCATTGACGAGGACGATCAGTTCTACAAAAACACGCAAGACAAATTCGGTGCAATCGCCAAGACGATCAAAGAAGCCAATGATCGTGGCCAACCCGTTCTGGTGGGCACAGTGTCCATTGAAAAGTCCGAGCTGCTTTCAGAATTTTTGGAGAAAGAAGGCGTTCTGCACAGCGTCTTGAACGCACGCTTCCACGAAAGTGAAGCACGTATCGTCGCCCAAGCGGGGCGTTTGGATAGTGTAACGATCGCCACCAACATGGCTGGCCGTGGAACGGATATTCAGCTTGGCGGTAACTTTGAATTCCGCCTTGAAGATGAATTGCGCGACATGCCCGAGGGGCAAGAACGTGAAGCCGCTATCGACGCGCTGAAGGCCGAAATTGCGGCTGAGAAAGCTAAGGTGATAGACGCTGGCGGATTGTTCGTTCTTGCTACCGAGCGCCATGAAAGCCGCCGCATCGATAACCAGTTGCGCGGTCGTTCGGGACGACAAGGTGACCCTGGCATTTCGCGCTTCTATCTGTCGCTTGATGACGATCTGCTGCGCATTTTTGGTTCGGAGACTTTGTTCTCGCGGATGATGAACTCAAGCTTGGAAGACGGCGAAGCGATTGGCGGCAAGTGGCTATCGAAGGCAATCGAAACGGCACAGCGCAAGGTGGAAGCGCGTAACTACGACATTCGTAAGCAACTCGTTGAATATGACGATGTTATGAACGATCAACGCAAGGTTATCTATGATCAGCGCAGCGAGATCATGGATTCCGAAGGCGTCGATGATATCATTGAGGACATGCTTAACGACACCGTGAACACCATTGTCGGCGATTACTGCCCCGAGGCTACCTATCCGGAACAATGGGACGTTGAGTCCCTCAAGCAAAAATGTGCTGAATTGCTTGGCCTTGCCCCAGATATTGATAACTGGATACAGGAAGACGGACTTGATCCGGAAACCATTGAAAACCGTTTGTCGGAAATGGCCAATGCCAAGTTCAAAGCGAAGGGTGCTGTGCTTGACGAGGCCGTCTGGCGGCAGGTTGAAAAGAGCATATTGCTGCAAACGCTCGATCATCACTGGAAAGAACATCTATCCACGCTCGATGCCTTGCGTCAGGTTATTTATCTGCGCGCCTACGCGCAGAAGAACCCAGTAAACGAGTATAAACAAGAGGCCTTTGGTCTGTTTGAGCGGATGTTGTCTGCCATTCGTGAAGGCGTGACGAAGACGATCGCGACAAATGACTTCCGGGCTGAAGAAGAATTCGTTCCACCGGACTTGCCTGCACTGCCAGATTTTCTGACGACGCATATCGATCCGTTTACTGGTGAAGATAATAGCGACGACATTGATGCTGGTTCATCGGGGTTCGTGACGACAAAGATAGCGCGTCCGGCAATCGCTTCGGGATTAAATGACCCTTATGCTGGCGATCCAGACCTGCGGCGCAATGATCCGTGCCCATGTGGTTCGGGGCAGAAGTATAAGCACTGTCACGGCGCGTATTGATGCGGCAATAAGGGAAGGGCGCATATGCTCTGGTTAGCCGGCCTTTTTGGGGTTGTTGCTTTGGTCTACGCCTCGGTGGGCTTTGGCGGAGGCTCAACTTATACTGCCTTGCTGGCCTTATGGGGCGTTGATTATCGCCTGATCCCGGTCATTGCGCTTTTCTGCAATATCATTGTCGTTACAGGCGGCAGCATCCGTTTCGTGCGGGCTGGGCTTGTGTCATGGCTGCAGGTGC
>Ga0114973_10002113_pt1 | contig 14590 bp, 21 predicted proteins | sample M_140807_MF_Meta_FD_87025 | JGI IMG/M metagenome (GOLD analysis project Ga0114973, IMG submission 87025) | Freshwater microbial communities from Lake Montjoie, Canada to study carbon cycling - M_140807_MF_MetaG | ecosystem: Environmental > Aquatic > Freshwater > Lake | place: Lake Montjoie... | reverse complement strand
CGTGTTGGAAAAAGATTCTTTCTAATATTTAGAAAAATCTTCTGACATTCATTTGCATCACCTAATGAACAAAGCTCAATAATTTCATTTCTTAGAACACTATCGGTTGAAGCTAGTAGTGTTAGAATACCTTCAATCTTTGACATTTGTATACCAGTATGAATTGGCATAACTTTATATACTTACCACCTCTTGTGGCAATGGGAGCTGTGGCCTCCTTCACAGTAGTCTTCTTGCTTGAACCCTGGTTCCTGCTTACAACACAGGGCGTCATGATGATCTTTTGCTGCAGGTTCTTTTTGCCCATTTGTAGGATTTATGTAGACTGAGCAGAACTTCTTTCCACAAGTCCAGCACCAAGTTCTACCACATCCTTGGCCTATGTGAAATTTGTTCTTGAAATCTAGACCACATGCAAACACATAAGCACATGCAGCATCTTTTAGAGACCAGCGTTGACACCAGGGACAGGTCTTCGCATCATTGGAACCGGATTCTGGCATTCTATAGAGTGGGTGTAAGTGTTAAAGGTTAATATGATGAAATTAGTCAATTTTTATATATTTACATATTAGACACTTGAATATTCAAAAATAACAAAGAGTATGTAAATTTATACTAACCAACCCATTAATGCTGAATCGTCCAATCATATACACTATTTCCTATATTCAAATCTCCAGGTCGGCGTCCATGAACTAGGAAGTTTGAATTAATAGACTTTTTCGTATCCTCTACAAATACATCCTCTTCAGCATCCTTTACAGACAACATATTTGCTAGTGGATAGGTCAATTGTAGCCACTTTACATCATCAGGAACTTCATCAGACTCTATAATAATTGGCTTAGGAAATCCATTAAACTCTGTGCTAGTAGCCGTTGTATATGCTCCCATATTTGGAATATAGAGCCAATCACCGACATTCATAGTCTCCATAGAAATACTGTTAGCAATCCAATCCAAGCTATCACACGTTCGTCCAAATAAGATAGCCTTTGTCTTCTTAGCATTGCCATTAGGATATAGCAAACCAATAGAAGGTTTCGCATGATCGTATGGAATGCACGAAAACTGGCCATAAATACTTTCGTCAAGTGTATACCTCCAACCGGTTCCATAAGGCTTTTTTCCAATGACGCGAACATACAAGGAATACAAAGGAGCGGCAAAGAATCGTCCAGGTTCAGCAATCACCTTTTTAGCAGAACAATTCGCCAAAGCCTTACGAGTTTGGTAAGCTTGGTCACCGAATAGTTTGGGATGATGCGACCAACCACCACCAATATCAAGTACATTCATTACTTTCTTAGTAAACATCGTGTTCCAAATATTGCTGGAATGAATAATTGCGTCGTAAAATGCCTCTGGACGTTCACTTCCAGAGCCAATGTGAAAACTGAGTCCAACAACGGGCATCTGAAAGTCTTTTGCGGCACGAACAATTTCTTTCGTTATTTCTGAACAAGCACCAAACTTTGCGGCAAAAGGGCTAGTACTACCCTTATCGTCTACACGCAAACGAATGATGAGTTCAGGAGTATATTCTTCTTTTTTCATTTTTTCTAGCTCTTCTACTGAATCAACAGTCACCCAAGAGACACCATAACTTTTCGCTACTTGGATATCTCGTTGTGTCTTACAGGGATTTGCAAATAGAATTTCTTTCTGAACTGGGCCATTATACATCTTAGAAACAAAATCCATTTCTTGTGAACTGGCACAATCAAATCCAGCACCATGATTATGCAACCATTGTAACAGATTCGGATCAGTATTACACTTTACAGCGTAATAAGGTTTTACAGAAGAAAGATTTTGATTCCACAATGACCACTGTCGGAGGAAACGAAGACGAGAAACAGTGTAGAAAGAGCCCATAGGAGATGAGAAGACTTTCTGTAAGTTTTTCAGTGGGAACTTAATACTTGTATTATAGAAAAAAGATTTAGGTGCTGTTGTTCAATTTTTTTAGAATTGATTGATTTAGACCAACAGGGATTACAATTGTATAGAGTATGTATAAGTAATCACATATGATGTCCAATCCCACTACCATTACATGATTCACATGTAACTCTTTTTGACATTGTCCTCAACCAATCCTGGAAATTCTTCATATGACCTCGTGTTTCACTTTGCTTGAGTACCCAATTACAGTAGGAGATATCTGTACTCTTAATTTCTTCATATGTCTTTCCAGAATGCTTTCCAAATGGTAGTGTTTTAGGAGCGTCCATTGTTAATATAATATTTCATTAGTGTATATTCATATTCAATTTTTTTACAATTCATTTGTTTAGACATGGTCATTTCACACCGACACTTTATAGTTAAAAAATTGAACGCCTTAGCATATTATTTATAGTTAAACAATGTCTCAACTTGATTCAGAACTTAACACGCTGCGTATTAGACTTGCTACTTTGGAGCAACAAAAGCGTATTGAATCCGAAACTGCATCAGAAAAAAAGGCATTTCCATTAAAGACACTTGAGGGTATAATTGATGAAAAGAGGAAGCAGATTGAACGCAATTCTTATTCTAAAAGCCTCCCTCTAGCAAGGTTCTATGACCAAGAGAAGGTATCATTTCTTGAACCTATATTTAATATGCTTAAAAATATTCAGGAGCGTTTGGAGGCTCTTGAGAAGAGGGAATGATATAATTTATCTGCCAATTTGAAATGTTCTGCGGTCTAAGCATGTTTAATAATCACCCAAATAATTGTTCCAAGTAGACCTAGGAAAAGGAGCCACGCTAGTAGAACCATAAATGTAGTCATAAACTCACGAAAACAAATGAGATATTTCATATAAGTTGGTGCCCTAGCATCTGTAATTTCACCATTTTGTTGATGCCGAACAGGATTCACATGAACAACAGTATGATCTCCATTGTCCCTATTATCCCCATTATCCCTATAATCTCTATATTCCATTTTTTGATTGTAATTCAATTGTTTAGTTTTCCAATTTTTTTAGACAACTAATCAACTAATCAACAACAACCATTTCCAATAATAAACTCATTTCACGGCCTTGAGTATTAATAAGATTATAAAACATATCTCGTAAACTAATTTCAAATGTACGAATACGGCTTAATGATGCAGGAGAAGAAACAATACTTGTATCAAAAGTTTCTTTATTCAAATACTTTACTAATGGAATCGGTGCTAAATTTGTATTGACCTGTGAAAGATTAAACGAATTCAATTCATCATTATAAATAATAGCTGATGGTTCTTTACGACCACTTCCACGCAGTACATTTCGTAAATCTTGTGTACTATCAAAATTAAAATATAAATAAGAACGTTCAAGACAGTACCATAAATTCGGTAAGTTTGTTGAAGTTATAACACCAGCTGAAGAACTATAGTCCAAGTTTCCAAAACCGAGTAATCTTGCAGGACAACCGATATTTAAAAAACTATTTGGTAAAGTTTCAAATGTATCCACAAATACACCTGAACTAAATAATAATGAAAAAGGTATATTATCTCTATCGGATGTTATGACTAATTGTCCTGTTATATTTTGAGATACAGTATATCTTCCAGGAACACCAACTGCAGTATTCAAAAGATCAGAAAGTTTTGACATAAGTGTTATAATTGTATAATATCCAACAGGAATTGTAATTGTATATTGTATTGTATCTTCTTGAAATGTAAACTGATTCCAATTACTATCAATATTTAAATACGGAACAGGGACTGTTCCACCAATAAGACGAACTTCACGTAATTCTTTTATAGGATAAGGAAGTGTCCAAACAAAGTTTGAAGAATATGGATTTTTTGAATAATCACGATCAATACTATTAATTTCCATACGAATTGTGCGACTTGAACGTTTCTGATTTACTAGAAGGGCTGAACCGCTTCCAGAACTTAAAAAAGCTGATGGATCTAATTTATTTACAATCGGTCCATTAACTAATGGATTCGGGGCAAGCATTCTATTTGCTCTGTTGAGAAACTTCATTACCTTTTGAACTTGTTGCTTTCTTCCAAGCTTGATATCCATGACTTTTTTCCATAAAGTAACTTGAACCGAGTCCTTGAATTGCCATTAGATGTACGGCCTTTTCTTGAGGACTACACCATGCTAGGAATTCTTCAGAATCCGACGGTACTGGATGAGGTGGAAGTACTTGACGTTGCATGAAAACGACCTTACCATGAAATATACAAAGTTATATTTCAATTTTTATGTTATACGAATAGGAATACGAATAATAATGACAGTAGAATCTATGATACAAATCCTACAAAAAAAAGGCCGTTCTTTACAATCATTCAATAAAGGAGATATTATTCATGTTTCCAATAAAATGGTAAAAAACTACTCATATACATTACAAGAAAATCCTGGAACAAACTTTGATCCTGAATTTGCACCGCATTTTACACCTGGACAAATGCTACGTTTAGGAGTTTTTGAAGGAAAATATTTAAATGACTGCCTAGAAGAATTTCCTCAAGAATGGTTTCTTGATGCAATTGCAATGGATAAACTACGTCCAGATTCTCCCGATATAGAAATAAACTTATTTAAAATTCATAGTCGTCTTCCATTACAAGAATGGCAAAAATCTGGTTGGGTAGCTTCAAGCCATAAATCAAAACATTTTCAAACACTCTCAGATAAATCTATAAATCCCGATGAACGCGGTTGGTTTCAATGGTATTGTCGTTATTGGATGGGACGTAGACTACCAGAACTTGATAGTGTACAAATTAAACGCTGGAAAGCTTTTGCAAGACATGCTGGTGGAATTAAACATAATTGTAAAAAAGGCGATCTTTCTTGCCGTCCAAGACAAAGACAAGCCTTACTACAATGGTCATGGAATCCTTATATATAATCTCCAACCTAATTAGAAAGAGAAACATGTCCAATAATGCTCCTGCCATGTTTGTAAACAATGCCCCTGCCAATAACACTGCCTCTCGTCCTAAGCTAGCTCCTGGTGCCCCCAGTTTCAAGTGGGTCAATGTATCAAAGAGTCGCCGTAACAGTCGCAAGGCTAGTCGCCGTAACAGTCGCAAGGCCAGTCGCAAGAATCGCCGTAACAGTCGCAAGGCCAGTCGTAAGAATCGCAAGGCCAGTCGTAAGAATCGCCGTAACAGTCGTAAGAGTCGCCGCAATAATCGCAAGAGTCGCCGCAATAATCGCAAGAGTCGCCGCAACAACCGTAAGAGCCGTCGCAACAGCCGCCGTTAAGCTCATAGACCAAAGCGTTCTCTTATCCAATATACCGCCGTAAACAGTACACCTCCCCAGAGAGTGTCTGCAACTGCCATATATAATGGATATTTGTTGAATATAGCAAAGACTGTGAAGTCATATACAGCATAGACTGTTGATCCTGTTAAGAATGAATCCTTGAGGCTTTTAGTACGAAGCGCCAAGAATGCTAACGCAGGATATACAACAAACGCCGCTAAAGGACGCATACGAACCATTTCACCACCTTGTATAATTTGTACAATGGAACGATAATTTCCACCTATACCTGTTAACCAAATCAAGTCCACCATGAATAAAAGTACAGACACAATTAAAAACTGTTGTACTGCGGTCATATCTTTCTAACCTATCTATACATAACATTCAAGATTACAACAAATGTCTGTTCTTCAACTGGAAGCTTTTGAAGCTCCGATTAAAGGAAAACGTCTTCGTTGGTACTTAGGACACGATCACCCTATAGCCTATCCACCCGGATTCCAAGAACAAATCTTTACAGAATCACCTCCATTTCAAAGAAAGATTCTTATTACTACACACAATTCGTCGGAAGCATGGAAACTTGTAGATCGTTATGATGCACTATTCATACCACAAACTCCAATGGAATGGTCACTTATACTTGCCTTTATTCAAAATATAAATCATCCTTCTCTTGTAATACTAACTCCTGAAGTCCAAGTCCCAACTGCATTTTATCAAAAAATCAATCAACTAGGTCCTAAACTACCAACGCTTGTTGTATTTTCTCTCTTAACTACTCCAACACTAACTCCTCTTACAATGTTTGACGCTACCTTTTTTCCGCCGTCAAAAGAGTTAGAATCAGCAACAGAACAAGTACAACTTATTTTACAAAGTCTTGTAACAACAGATATATTACGAATGTTTGTATTGAAAGATGCAATACGTGATTTAAAAGTGGCGGGAGCTACATTAGTTGTATCAACAATAGAAGAATCTAAGGCATCCTTATATTGGTATTATACGTCGGAATCGAATCAGCAAGGAAAACGATTAATTGAAACTGTGATTCAAACTCTCTTAAAACGAAGTGTTTAGAGAGGAACCTTCATGTCAGGCATGGAGGAATCACTGCCACCACGCTTGGACTTCTTTGTGAAGAGCTTGAAAGAACCCTTCTTGGCGATGTAGCCGAGCTTGCGTAGGTTCTTGATGGCCTTCTTTCCAGCGGCGTGCTTCTTCTTGCTGACAATGCGTCCGTTCTTGGTCTTCATTAAATCCTTTCTGTGGAGTCCACCGGACGTGTGTTTGGCGGTTCCGTGGAATACGGCGGCCTTGGAGCCTACAGCGGGCATCTTGGCACCACCCATCATTGTATTGGGTAAAGCACTATCACTACCACCATACATAAGTTTACGATTACGGCGAGTATTGCGACGAGTATTGGCCATTTCTAAATAGAACGCATAAAATAAATAATTTACAAGCTGTCGGGTTTCTTTAGAAAGTTTGCATATACTTTCATAGCTTCTTTCATACCCCGTGTTTGATGTGCATGGTACTTGGCACGAAAGTACATAGTCTGTGCACCACGTACTTGTTCTCCACGACTCTTTCCACGTAAATACTTCAAGGTTTGTCGTGCCTTTTCTGCAGTTCCGTAGTGTAAGTGGCTTTTTGCCTTACTCTTTTTTTTACGAGTAGTATTATTGAACAACATATCTACTAAAACATAGAAAGTCTAGGAACCTTACCAGCTTCCATTTCGTTCATTAATTCTACCATCTTTTTCGGATCATAAATTCCAGCAAAATGTACAAGAAAATCACCAGGTTGCCACATACGTGTTCCTTTAAAGCCCATTAGATACGCGTTAAACTTATAGGCTTCCATTGTAACTTCAATATTTGCTGCACAACTCTCATGATCTTCAGACATAATCTTGCACATAGCTCCATTTTCCCACCAAATATGATACATATCATCTGTCTTATTCCATACTTTTGTAAAATAATCAACTACCCACTTAGAAGGACGTAGAATCATATTTCCAGAGTTTACGTGATGGCAAGTGTCATATGTCAAGAGAAGATTCTTATTTGATGGTAGTAAAGGAAGTATATGATCTTCTAGACGTAGACTAGGATTCGTAATCCAAACATCGGCATCAGAAACCCAGATATAGTCATACTTATCGGTCATAGAAGCATATTTAATAAACTGCGGAACCTTGCTCCACGCAATGGGGCGATCACGATCCCATACTTCTTCATGAAGTTCAAGATATTCATATCCATGACGTTTGCAATAGTCACGTTTAGAATCAAGAGCTTTTTTAAGATTTAGACGATAGTCAGCACCGATTGCTACAGTAAGAACTAGGATACGAGAATTTGTTGTCATTGTATAGATTTATATAATATGCCTTTAGACAAGTGTACATAAAAAAATTGACAAACCAAATCCACATAAATCAAAGTACATAATGGTATTTGTATATTCTAAAAATGCGGATGGTGAATTCATTTGTAAGGATTGTACGTTCAAGACGCATAATCAATCAACTATGCACTATCATCTGAAAAACCATGACGGTGACAATAAGTATGAATGTGAAGATTGTATGATGACTTTTCTTCAAAAGAGTGTGCTGAATCTACATATTCAAGCACATCATAGTGAAGAAAAGCAACATGAGTTTGAATGTCCTTGTTGTGGTTATTCAGATCTGCGTAAAGGAAATTGTAGGATTCACTTTGCACGAATTCATTTGAAGGATCTTACAAATAACATGAAGGGAAAACCTACACTTGATAATACTATTGTCAAGTGTAATGAATGTGATAAGTCTTTCAAGAGTATGTCAATGTATTATTACCATGTGTCATCATGTATTCGTCTTGCAGAAGACCATCCGCTTGCTGAAAAGTGGGCATCACTACTATAAGAAGTCTAGACGAGAAGCAAGCTCATATAAATGATATCCAAGTCCTCCAAATGTGACGAGTAATAAAATATCATATATATTCTTGGGCGTTTCTTTTTTATAGATTCCTATATATAATAATAAGGGGCCAACAAAGAATACATGAAAAAGATTTACCCAAAGATATTCAGAATTTTGTATCCAGCGTGAATAAGATTTATAAGCTTGGTAAATTATGACAAATGCTCCAATATAAATCAATGACTGAAATACTTCGTTCGGAATATTGCCACGAGCAATTCCAACCCAAAGTAAAAAAGGTAGTATAAGAAGTATGTGAGACAAGTTAATTATTGTACCTGTATTCATTTCTATAATAATAGAATTAAAATTATAGGCTAAACTATCCAGACTATGATATTTATAAAAATTGAAGGGATCATGCTTTCATTTAATAAGTCAAAATGAAGTGTTCTATTTGTGGGAAAGAGGGCCATAAGAAAAATAGTAAAGAATTTCATTTAGTAGATATATCTTTCCCCACCACTAAACCCATATTGGGTGATTATCCAGATATATCCTTAATGAATACAACAATTCCAGAGATTAAGAATGAAATCTTAGAAAAACATGCAAGTGATATAAAAATTATTCAACATAAGAGTACCACAGATAGTGATCCATTGAATCGTAAATTAGCAGAATCATATCTTAAAACCTTAAAAAGTAAGTCTGGAAATGAATTATTAGAGGAAATATTTGTTAGAGCATCTGGTCGTGAGCCAAAAGATCCAAATCTAAAGCATGGCGCAGATAGTAAAGACGGACTAGTAGAGGCAAAGCCATGTAAAGATAAATATTCTGCTCACATTAGTGATGATACAGCGATGATTCTTAAAAAAGCTCAATCTATTCCATATTGTGTTATTGGAGTTAGTTCAAAAGATGGTTCTGAAATAAGATGGGTAATTATTGTTTCATATCGTATATTTGATAATGAAAGATATAAAAAAATTCTTCTCAACCTTAATCTTCCTGATACAGAATGGCCTTCTATATTACCTGTAGATGAAAAAGCCCGTCAAGAAATTCTAGATAAACTTATTAAAGAACAAAAACAAAAACCAAAAAAGTATATAAGATCAAACCCATTGCCATTTAGATGTATAGAGAATCTACCTATTTCAGAATATTCTATTTGGGTAAATCCTAATATACTTAAGAACCCTAAACCAAATGCAGAAGAAATCCGTATTATTAAGCTATGGAAGATGAAGAATGCGATTTCTTAAAACAGAAAGTCTCTTCTTCAGAACCTCTCTTTTCTTCACCATCTTCAATTCGTTTAGCTCCAGGTCTTCCTGAACCTGTCATACATACAGTCTTGACTAATTCCCAACCAGCATCCTTATGTATTTTTTTTGTTATATCGGCTAAAGGGTATTTTTTATCTGATTTGAAATTCTTTACACTCCAGCAACTTACTCCATTTTCTTTCAAACATTTGAGACAACCTAGGATAACAACCTTTAGCCATTTTTCAGTCCAATCCTCCCATGTCTTGTATAAAACAGTTGATTGATCTCCAGCAGTATATAATTCAAGATTAAAATATGGAGGGCTTGTTAAAACAAGATCAAATTTCTCCATATCTGCTACCTCAGATAATGACAGTTCAGCAGGTTTTTCTATAATTTTTCCACGTGATCTAACTGTAAGCGGTATGGCAGTATCTTCTAAGATACCACGAAGGCCTTTCGCAGTATTAGGATCTGGTTCACATCCAACATAGAATGTAGAATCTGATGCGGCAAGACTACCAAGCATACGACCACCCCAACCAGTACAAGGATCTAGAACTCGTTTAGCTTGATAGTATTGAACAATTGCCTTTGAAGTAACAGTCCTATATTTTGTAACGTTTCCTAAACCACCTGTCATAACAATCATACGCCTAATCTCTGACTTATAAGGTGTTGAATGCATTTGAAGATTTTGTAGAAGGGCTTTTTCAATAGACTCTTGTGAAAAGAGATTGCGCACTGACATGCCCTTATAATTCTTTACATCATAGAAATGTGGCATAAAATGATCAAGTATCTTATGGCCTGGTCTTGTGCGCGTATCAATATTTATTATTGATCCATTTTCAATTACAATCTTCTTTTGAAGAGATAACCAGTCTTTTGCTCTTTCATCGCATGTATATGTATCAACAAGTATTGTATTAGAACAATCTATTATTTGCTTTGCTATTTTTGATAATTTCATACGAATATAAGGTTCTTTTTCTGGGGTTAAATCATCTTTAGGGACAGATGTCTCTGAAAGATGATACCTTTTCTGTACTAAATGCTTGCGTAAAGCAAAACGTATATTCAAATTTGCTTGAAGAAGAAGTTCAGGTTCCATTCTACCGGAGTTAATCGAAAATCTTCGATTCAATTTTACAAAATTTTAAAATTAAAAGATCTAAGCCGTTCCCTCATATACTAAGTAAGAATGCCTCAACAGCCTAACGTAGTTCATTTCAACAAGAATAGTGCTGCAAAGCTAGACAAGTTCCCCAAATGCCCATCGGTCTAAAATCCACACCGATCTAAGAAGAATACTGATTCTTTGTTTGTAAAATATAAGGAATTATATATACCGCAAGTGTGCCGATAGATGCAAGTAAGTGAGCAGGTTGTGATTTTAAGAGCATAGCAATTCCAGCAGATAATACCATAATAACTGAATCACCCGCAATTATCTTAGGACCAGCAACTGAATAATCCTTAAAAGTATCTATAATAGAATTATGTCCACGAGGAACTTGGTTAATAATACCATAATAAAAGAGTGCATCATGAATTGCAGTTATTCCAACAAGGGTTCCTAAGAATTTTACTACATCCCATTTACCCTTGGCATATTTTTGTTTAATATATTCAGTATACACATATCTTGTAAGCATAAATCCAATGATTATAATGCCTATATCAATAACTACAGCAGAGAAACCGAATTTATCATACCAACGATTTAAGACTTGACCAAACATTTCGGGTGAATAACGTACTAGGAAAATAATAGCAACTTCTACAACAAGTACAGCAATAATTATATATATAAGATCAGAAACTTGTTTATAATTTCCAATATCTTTCTTGGATAAACTAGGTCCTTGTTCTAAATTAACATAGGCTTCCTTGGTCGGTTCAGGATTATTGCTTTGTAGTACAGGTCTTTGTTGCATAGGTATTTGTTCAAGAGGAGTTTGCATAGGATTTGAAGCACCAGGACCCCCAGGACCCCCAGGACCCCCAGGACCACCAGGACCACCAGGACCATGTTGCATCATTTTTTTGAGATCTTTTTGTTGTACATCTGCAACTTGATCACGTGATATAAATCCATTAGGAGCATTAGAATTTACGGTTTCATATTCCATACTGTCATACGGCGTAAAGGGTAATGAATCGGACATCATCATAGTGTCCTCTCTAATTCTTTATGACAGAGAACAGTCTGTTTCACAGCTCCTTCAACCCAAGCTTGACATGTAGACCAACTTTCACCACAAAGCCATACATTAGGAAGAACTTTAGGAAGTGGGTGTACAGAACTTTGAGAAAGTACTTCGGGAGAATAATTGCCAGGAGTCCAATAAGTAGTTCCAGTAGCCCAATAAAAGACTTTGAAGAGTTGCGGGTCATCCACAACAAGATCAGGAAACAATGCTCGTATATCTTTCATAATACGTTTTTCAAGGGCTTTTTCACCACCATCTTTATATATACGGTTATAGACTTTTGTATCATCATTATCAGTATAACTTAACATAATTGTGCCTTGTTGAGGATTGAGTGGTATAATATAACGTAGTGGTCCAGGAGTTACTGTATGTTTTATAGTAGTAAACCAAGGTTTTTTGAATTGGCCATAAACTCGTAAGAGTGGAGTTGTTTGTAAATAATCCAAGGTCTTCCAATCACGAAATACTTTTAGCTCGGCCACAGCATCTTTATGTAATGCAAGTACTACAGCTTTCTGAGCACGTAATAATATACTTCCATGACTAGATTCAGGATATCCAAAATCAAAAGTGCAGTCAGTAGCGGTTGACTCGGATCCTTTTACGGCTTGAAGATCACGTAAATAATGTCTAGGAAGAAAATTACATCCTTTCTTTTCTAGATCCAATTTCATGCGTAGTATAAGTTCACTAAATCCTTCTTTAATAATTCCATAACCACTATGAGTAGATAGATTTCCTGTTAAAATACTTGCTAAAGCCAAGTCGGCACGCATAGTTGTGACTTCAGAACGATAGGGAAAATAAGAAAGAATTTCTTTTGATTTTAAGGGTCCATATACTTGTTTCATCAGAGTTTCAATTGTAGAATTTCTCAAAATATCAGCGGAAAGTTCTTGTAGGGGTTGAATATATACTTTTGATAAAACGGGAAAAGGATTTTCTATACTCATTATACCACGACCAGCCTTATATTCCACATAATCAGAAATCGGCATCCATGTAAGTCCATATTCATGGATTAGTTTCATAGTGTGTACATGATCTTTATAAACTCTTCCAGCACCCATTTCCCATGTAATATCATTATGAGTATATGAATAGGTACGACCACCTAATCCTTTATAGCGTTCAGCAACAGCAATACACCATTTAGGATGTTTCTGTAAAATATACTATGCCATACACATTCCACTAATTCCACCACCCACTATAATACAATCATACTGGGCTTGCATCCTAATCTAGCGTAATAATTAGGAAGGAACATCATGGGAATATGTTTGGGGATATTAAGTCAAAAAAATTCTATAGAAGAATTAAAAACCGAATCAATAAAAAATACTCCACATGATATACTAAAAAAAGATGGTTTTGAAAGACAGGAAAGTCCTCCAAGTATACGAATTCCAAAGTATAAAGTAAATTTTACAGAAAGTATGCGTGAAGTTAAACAAGGAAAAAACCAAAAAAACCAAAAAAACCAAAAAAGTAAAAAAAATAAAAAACTTTACACCCGATAACCGAGCATGGATTAAACAGTATTTTTTAAAAAATATTGTTTAATATATATATGTGTATATAATCAATGACTATTTTTTCGCAATAGGTACACCTTCATCCACTAACCAATCAAGTACTTCTTGTTCAGAACTAGGACCCGCTTTAATTCCCTTATATACACCATCTTTTATAAGACAAAATGACGGGATACTTCTAAGATTGCAATAGCCAAGTGTAACTGTATTATCATCTACATCACATACATACCATTTTACAGAAGGAGAAGCAGCGGCAATTTCATCTTTATTAATACGTTTGCAAGGACCACACCATGAAGCAGTGAAGGCTATACAAACCCAGGGTGGATAATTAGCTACAATTGTAGATTCAGTGACCTTACGAGGGCGTAACATAGCTTCAAATGCTTCGTGGCTCGGGAGGGGTGTCAGACTCATTCTTCTTTTGTTCAAAAGAAGAAGATAAGTTCATACGACGCACTGCCATTAATGTACCACCACCCATTAATACTGAAAAGAGTAAGAGTAAAGCAATAGTTTCTATGCTACTCAAACCACTCAAACCACTCAAACCACTCAAGTCCCCTCCTCCACTCTGCTTCAAAGCAACCAAGGCTTGAGGATTTGTCAATGAACCAAGTTTTTGAGTAATACCTGATGTTAAACTAGGAAGGGTCTTTGTTGCAGAAGAAACAGCGTTTGAAATTGGCCCAGTAGCAGACTTTAGAATCTGTTGTGCAGAATTACCAGCAGCTACAACAGTCTTACCAGCAGTTTCAGCCGTCTTTCCTACAGCACCAGCAACGACTTGTGTTGTACCTGCAACAGCTTCAACAGCTTTTCCAGTAGCAGCAGCGGCTATAGTAAATTCAGGAGCAAATATATTCAATATGCTCTGTAAAATAATTGTAATAAATCCTGTAATTGATCCCAAGATTCCTGAACTAAATGACCCAGCAACATTTGACAATCCTTCCCTACTACATTCATCTGAACCAGCAGGAATATCTACAGGACCAAGTTTACTAGGACCATAACTATCCATAATCCATGAAATAGGGAACATACGATACGTTCCTTTTGTAAATAATGTTTTGGGCATGAGCATAGCATAACCTATGTTAACAGTACCCCATATGAATGCAATGGGTATTAATATAATTATAATATAACATAAAAACTTTGCAATAGCAGCACTACTATCTCCAGCAACAAATAAATCAAAGCCAAAGGGTATCCATAATAAAAACAAGTAGGCTAAAAACATATATGGACTCTTAGCGACAGGACCATCAGGATCATTATCACGAAACATTCCAGCACCAATTCCAAGTGGTCCAACAATAGGAGCACTCAGACCATATTTCATAACATTTTCTTTTTCACCTAAAATCTGTATCAT
>Ga0114973_10002110_pt1 | contig 14595 bp, 14 predicted proteins | sample M_140807_MF_Meta_FD_87025 | JGI IMG/M metagenome (GOLD analysis project Ga0114973, IMG submission 87025) | Freshwater microbial communities from Lake Montjoie, Canada to study carbon cycling - M_140807_MF_MetaG | ecosystem: Environmental > Aquatic > Freshwater > Lake | place: Lake Montjoie... | reverse complement strand
TCTACATCATTATCATTTGAAGATTATAATATGCCTATAATAGCATATATAAATATTCAACAAACTGGGACAAAAACTGGAAAACTAATCTTAAAATTATCAGATGAACACTTGGCTACTGATCCTACTTATAAAGAAATTTATGCTGAGTTTAAATCATTCGCTCAAGGTCTAATACCCATCTTAGGTAAACATATTATAAATCTAAAAAGAAAAAGAAACCGAAATGAACAATCAGGACAAGAACTTGCAATTATCTATGAGAAAATGACAAGTCAATCGGCAAGGCCTGGTACAGGACCCGCAGAATTAATTAAGAACCTTGCAGGAATTAAAAGTCCTAGAGGTTATATACGAACAAAAAAAACAAATATGTCACTAAAATCAGCAATAAATAAGAATCATGAAAATTTTCGTAAAAGTAGAAGAAGAACAAGGAGGGTCTAAAAACTAATTACTTAACAACGGTAGAAATGACTGAACTACCATTACGTATATTACCCAATGGTATTTTAGAAATAGCAAGCTCGACAAGTCCCAGTAAGTCCCAGTTAGTATATTATGCAAAAGGAACTATTTCTAAGTATATGCTAACTCAAACACCTGATTCAGAAGAAACTTATTTTGTAAGTATTTATGAAAAGGGTACTGTCTCTGCATTTTCATACCAATTTCGTTGTCCAAAGGGATTACTACCTGAAGTTCATGAAATTCTTCAAATGTATATGAATGAATCTGAAAAACTAGGGCAAGAAGGACAAGTGGAGGAAGAAGAGGAAGGACAAGTAGAGGAAGAAGAGGAAGGACAAGTGGAGGAAGAAGATGAAGTACAAGAGGAGGAACAAACTGAGGAACAACAAGTCGCCGAAAAGACCCTACTTGATACTCCTACATTAATTGTAATGCTATGTGTAATTAATATAGTATTTACTATTACAAAGGTCATGAACTTCTCTCCCACGAATTAGTGCAATCACGTACAATGTCCACAGATTCAAGTTCATAGTCAAAAAATCGTACCCAAGCTAACGCTGCATTGGCAGAATGTGTTACATCTCCAATACAGAGTTGAAAAGTATCTGATATATTATATAATGGATTAAACTGTTCAGTTATAAAACTTATAACGCTCGGTCCAATAACTTCAAACCTCACTCGGCCAGAAATCCAATCTGATAGACTAGCAACCCCAATTACTAAACGATTGGGTGAAATAGTTTCCATATCACTCTTCATTCCAATACAAAGTAAATACGGAGTAGAAGAATCTAATTCAATAATATTTTCAAAAGTATGCGACTTTTCTAAGGTAGCGGAAGTCCATTGTATACGCAAATGTTTTCCAATAAGACTTACCATACAAGGACCAAAATTTAAAAGTACACCCTGACCACTAGAACATAAAAAACAACAGGTCAATGTTCTCCAACTATTCATAGTTATATTACGTTTTACAATTGCAAAACCACTGCGTGAACCATTACGAAGTTGTAATAAATATGGAAACATTGATTTTGTTTCAACAATCTTACTATTCGGTGAAAGAGTTAATGACATTTTATCGGCTAAACGATACTCACAAAACTTCCCTAAAACACCTTCCCATGAAAATAAAGGAGCATTCGGTTCTTGACCAAGAATAAACCATTCTTTAGGAACTGATTTATACGGATGTTTACCATCAGTATACTCCAAATCAAATATAGTTTTTGCAATATCTTCCCAAATCCCAAGTAAGGATATAATTTTTCCTGCTACTAAGTTTATCTCAGTAAGAATCGTATTAGAAGAATCATTATATAATATTTTTCCTTGTTGCATACGAAGACTTACATCCATAGTCACACTAGGACATAGATGTATAAATACAACATATTCCAAGTGTGAATCTAAGTCACTTGTCAATTGAATTGATGACCGTGTATGTTCAGTAACTCGATCAATATAAGTATTTGTACCATAATTAAACCATAGAATCTCACTACCCAAAAACTTATGTTGTATCTTAGCAGCTTTTTTAGGAACACTATAAAATACACTATAAAGTTCTAAAATAATATCTTTCCATAAAGGAATCTTATTATATTTCTCCAATGAATCATACTTAGGGTAGTGTATATCACTGACCCTGCCACCAATCTGTATATATTTTTGTTGAATACATTCTAAGGCAAAGGGTCCTTTTGAAGTATCAATAAGTTCAGGACAAAATGAATATGATTGTAGGGGTCCACCTTGTAAAACTAAGGCTTGCGAAGGTACATCAGTCACGTGAATTTTTAATGGCAAGTCAGTAGGAGGACTATATTCTTTAAGAGACACTGGTTTTGCAATACGGCCATCTTGTAAAATAGATGACATATACATCTTAGATGATAATACATGAATTCCACTATAGTCTACAGGTTTTATAAATACTTTTGGAGGTTCAATAATAGATGTATATAAAACTGTATCATTTGCTTCAGCTTTAGCTATACTTTGTTGTATAGCAGGAGTTACTATATGCCCATTATAGAATGAATATTTTGGAATGCTTATAGATTTTCCTTTTTCGGGATTACTTTGCCCTTTACCAGTTTGTTTTTTCGTCAAGTCGGTTTGTACTGTTACATAACTATTTAAAAATGTATGTGATTGAGGAATATTGTTGGTAAAAGTTGGGACACTACCTTGTTGTAATTTATCAAGTGCACGAAACATCCTATTGTATAGAATAGAATAGGATGTTCAAATAGAACCACATTAATTTATTGTATAGACTTGATTATTCCAATCACTTCCTAATTCACCACATTTTTTATTATTAATGGCTCCATATTTATCCCAATCTGTATTATTTCCTACATGACATTCGCCATAATATTGAAGTCCAAATGTTTTATAACCTTTTGCCATAGCTTGTTTATAACATTCATCAACAGAATGTACATTTGGTAATTGAACAGGTAGTGCACGTTTCCAATTATCACCATAACATCCTCTATAATCATAGTTACTACGAACAATTCCTAAGAATTGAGAAAGTCCATTTTGTTGAACGGCAACATCAGTGCTTGAAAAGGCATTACTAGCAAGAGTATTTATATACTCTTTTACAGCTTTCCAGGTAACAAGACTATCATACTTACTTTTATTTGCTAAAGAAGGATACATAGATCCATTCGGTTGTCCACCAGCCTTACGAAATGCTTCTTGTAAACAACCCAAGTCAAAAGGGGCTGTAGAAACATCGGTTAATTCATTACAGAAATTATACGTATCCATTGTACCTTTCTTCAAGCATAAATCACGTGAGGCATAGTTTAATCCGGATTCATTTACAGTACTACTTTGTTGGGCAAGTTCTTTAAAGTTCGCCATAATGAGATTCTTACTAGTTTTACCATCACGTAGTGCAGATTCTAAGAGAGGTACTTTAGCAAGTTCTTGATATTTCTTATAGCTTACAGATTTTTCAAGCCCAGCAGCATAATTATTCGGTTGTGCGGCACTTATAAGACTTTGATATAAGGCACCATCTTGTTTGCAACCAACCGCTGTAATTTGTTGGAGCATGCAATCTCTTGATAATTGTCCATTAGGAAGAGGTGTGCATGAATCACGGCTTTGTTGATATGCATATTGAGGACTATTCGGTGGAGGAGGTGCAGGACAAGACTTAGGATCCTTTACAAGGCTTGCATTTGGAGCAGATAGGCTAGGGTCATAAGGATATAATACTTTACCAGAAGAATCTACAGGAACTCCTATACCGCGACTAGAAGAAAAGGCACATTGTTTAAATTCATCAGAACCGGTATTTTCACAATTAACAAGTGCACTGCAACGGTCTTTGAGGATTTGTTTCTTGGCGGCATCCAAGTCCCAATAGTAAACTCCCTTAGGATTATCAAAAAATTGCATAGGACCATTTCTTGTACCGAGTACACCTTGGGAGACTTCTGGATGACTTCCAGGACTTCCTTTTTTATAGATCCAACCACAACGAACTTTGGAATTTAAATTTTGTGAAGTAATTAATGTATCAATATCGCTTACAGTACATTGTTGATTTTGTTGTTTTAGTGAATCCTTAATTTCAACACTAGAAAGAAGATTATTAAGGTTTCTTTTATCACCAATAACTTGTCGGGTATCAGAATCCCAAACACCAAGCCCTTTTATCGTATTATTAATAAGAGAAGGATCTGTTTGTGTTGTTAAATAACTATTGGGATACTTTTTTGTAAAAGTTGTTGTCTGTGTATTTACAAAATTAGTATGGTCCATAAATCCTTCATTTTTCTGAAGGAGACTGAGTCCACGAAACATCTTAATTATAGTATGATAAAAATATTAAGATATACATAATAATTCCAAATAATGTACATAAACAAAACAGAAATCCCATACAATAATAACAAAAAAAAGATGATTTTTTTTCTACTATAATACTTTCAGCAACTTCAGCAGATTCATCATATTTATCATGAATTAATAAAGTTGTATCTGCCATATTTATATATATAAGTCTATTCTTCTTTAATCTTCACTTACTACATATATCTAATTCACATTCAGTAGGACTATATTTAGTAATATCAAATAATTCACGCAATTCGCGAATCATTTTTTCCAACTTATATAAATGTTCAAGATACTTTTGCTCTTTGGATGTTTTTGCTTTGAGTTTCGCTGCAATTACTCCCTTAATATCTTGTGCACTAAATGGTGTAAATGTCATATTTACAGAATGTAGAGTAACTAATGTATCCAATAGTTTTTCATATAATTCCTTATCAGCCATTTATAAATTATAAAATATACAAGATTTAATAACAAAATCAATTTTTATTTAGACCGACAACTTAGTACTAGTTAAAAATATTTATTAGTCTGTCTATGTATCAAGAACATTATACCAACAATCTTCCGTCGCTAGGTTAGCCCATTCAGAATAATTCAAGGTACGTTTACAACCATTCTTAATCATCAGAATTGTAAAATCAATAGGGTCAATACAGAGTAGAAGTTCACGACCTTCACGCTCACGATTTTCAACAGCTGGAAGTCCACTTTGTTCAATAATAGTTTCTCTCCAACATTCATCCGTAAAACCTTGTCCACCCATAAGGCGAAATAAGTAGTTAACTTCATTTTGATATCCACAAACATATTCAAAGGAGCTTTCAGAATCTTCATTTTCTGGAATCTTTTCATGTGGAGAAGAGGAAGCCCTACGACATAATGGACAAGTATCTTCAGATTTATTTTTCAAGCTTATATTTTTCCATTTTATTAGACAATTTATATGAAACTCATGCGAGCAAGAAAGAATAAGTTTTCCAGTTTCTTTTGTCATTGCTTCATAGCAAATAGAACATTCCATTATTTTTGTTACTAAAAAAACAAAAATAATAATAATCAATTTTTTTATCCACATACAGGACATATTTCAACTTGTTTTACGATACCTGGATAAGGATCACCATATAAATTATTTCCTGCCGATATACTACATGATTGCTTTCCTATACATTGTTTAGGTATAGGATATGTTTTTTCTTTGGGTGATGCATTTGTAGAACCACATGTTTGATTATTCCATTTTCCATAACGGAAAGTACCACCAGTTATTACTTGATTACTAGGACATTTTACATTTACACTATCATTTTCACAAGCTTTTACACAATTTGAAACAACATTGGGGGGACCTGTCTTATAACTTACGACTTGTACTACACAACGTTTATTTTTCATACATACTATACCATATAACGGTGTATTTGCACTACGTTTTACACTCCTTACAGGTATACCGTTTATAAAGTAGGTAATTAATGAATTGCCGTCATATATAATACGTAGTGATGTACTTGCAGTGAGACTACCAATCGCCCCTACATAAACAGGACCCTTACCACTTTCATAAATATTGGTTTGTTTTTCAATATCAGAATTATACATGATAAAATCATGAGTATCCCATGATGCAGATGTTGGTGTAGTTGTTAGACCGATAAAATTTCTACCAGAAACTGATAAATAGTTAAAATCAATAGAACCGTTCCATGAATTGATTGTATATACATAAGAATCTAAGGCTTCATCTTGTCCTCCAGATTTTATAAAGGAGTTCGCTCCTGAAGTGTCGGCATTATTTCCAAGTTTCCATGTCTTTAAAATTAAGGGTGTCGGTTTAATAAAATCAATACCATAGCATTGTTTGACATCATCCATTCGTTCTTTGTCAGTTAATGAATTATTATTCGCACGTTTATGAATAGAATCATAATAATTCTTAATATTATCTACACTTCCTTGTTTTCTAGCAAGTGCTACAGCAGCATCATTGACTTTTCCTGAAGTATTAATAGGAGCCATACTACCGTTTAAGGTACAGTATTGTACATCATTTTTTTGTGTCAAACTTGTGGTCTTAATAGTATTTGTATATGTAGAACCTACACTTTTTGTAGTAGAACCTGCATTTTGCCATAAATAGTTTAAGCAATCTACAGATACTCCTTGTCCAGGTTGCATACTATCACATGGACTATTAATAGACTTGCCAGTGCAGAATGTTGTATACTTATTCCATTCAGGTATAGATAGTTTATTACCATTACTATCACTGCCACTATAAGCAAGTATACTATTATTGTATATCATATTTGCAATATCGCCAATCTTCATATTTGTTCCATCAGGTCTAGCCATGAGTTTCTTTGCCTTTTCAGAATTGCTAGGATAAGCAGCCCCTTCACTGGTACAACCAGCACTTTGAAAGGTTTGTTGTAGGCATTCAAGTGAATAAGAACCAGGAGCTTGACCATTTTTATAGCATGGGCTTGAGTTTAAGAAAGAAAGACTTGAAGCATTTTTGACATAGGGTCCAGAACCACATTTTTGAGCAGCGTATTCTGAACTATCTAAGAAACTAAATGTATTTAACACACTTAAGTTCATAGAATTCTGTCCTCTTCCAGGACGTATGGTAGTATAAGATTCACCATCTATTTGAGTTGAACCAGAAACTCGTGGTTTGGCTCCTGATACTGTATCCACTTGTGTAAGGCGTACAATATCAATACGGAAGTCACCACCAGGTGTTTGACCGATCAAGTAACCAGATAATGTTGCAGTTTCAGGTGTTACATTTAATTGTATAATATCACCTTCTTTTAAAGAAGGTAAAACAATTTCCTGAGCAGTAGAACTGAGTGTAGTAGTAAAGGGTTTTGTTAAAGAAGGTGTAGTTATAACAAGTGCACCACTACCAATAACTTGTAATGAAGGAGGATTATAAGTAGCATCAGGTTCAATATAATGAAATTTATCATCATTATAACACATACCACAACCTTTTACATCAAAGCTTTGTTTCTTAACACAATTCATTTCATTTTGTATAGAAAGACATTGTTGTTTAGAAGTAGAAAAATGATAGGGATTACATTTACCAACACTAGGAGTATAATTAACTTCTTTTGAATTCATTCTTCTGGCTAGAATTTGAGCAGACTCTTTATCATCTTCAGAAATGTATAGACCTCCATTAATAGTATTTCCATTTGAATCTACACCACCTTCATGGCAAATACCCGCTGAGTTAGCAAATTCTGAATTATCAAAGGCACCGCAGTCAATTGTTTTTACCTTTTCAGCATTAGCAATAAGTCTGCGAGCAGAACCATATGAATTGCGATTAATTAAAATATCATTTACTTTTGATTTTGTGACGTCAAAACTAGGATCATTTGCTTTTGCATTAGGAGATAGAAGTGCCTTTCTTACAGAATCTTGAACAGACTTAGCTTCATCAGCCGAATAATCGGGAGATAGTAAGGGATTTCTTGAGGGATTCATGAGATTCATAAGCGGATTGTATTTTTCAGCAGATTGCTGTATATAGTCAGCATGATTTGGACCAAGGGCATCTTTAACTGCAGGATCAACTATGTCATTAAATCCTTCGTGATGACGCATTCTTCGAACATTATATACAAAATAGAGTACAAATATACATAATGTTAGAATTATAGTTAATTCTAGGATAGTACTATCCATCTATCATTTCCTTTTATTTTTAATTTTGATTAAAGATAAAAGATAAAAGATAAAAGATAAAAGATCTAAGCAATAATATAAAACCACACTACAAATTATCGGGACGTACACGAGCAGTAGGGTCAAGTTCACGTGTAATAACACGTAGTACAAGGCTCGTTTGGTGAGTTAAGTTAATAAGTTTACCACTCGTAAATGTAGTTGTTTTGAGAGAAGTTCCTAAAGTATCTTGAGTACCTGTAGATCCGCCAAAATAACTAGGAAATATACTACCTGTTGTAGGGTCTCCATATGGGCCACGAACAATAAGTACATTTGCATAACCAGCTTTATTGAGTCCATCGGCAGGTACAGTTGTATTTGCAACAGCTACAATCGGTAGTACATTGTTATTTAGATACTGAACAAGGCTTGTACCAGCAACAGTCGTGCCTCCAGCAACTTGACTTGCATCAAGTCCTTGAATTTGGATACGATTGCCAACTGCAAAAGACCATTGGCTAAAAAATGTTGATGAAACAATAAATATATATCCGTATTCTGCACCACTAATAGGGCCATATAATGCAGATACAATATTAGGACTACTTGTTGGGATTTCATTTGATAAGAAAACATTACTAATTGTAAGTGTGTCGGCAACAGAACTTAGAGTAGTTCCAGTAGGGTTTTGAAGTTCTACACTTAGTTTCGTAAGTGTAGCAAGGGGTGTAGGCCAATATACTTTCTGGCATTTCATAAATTTCGGAATCATACCAAGATATCCATCGGTTAAGTTAGTAGTATCAGTGTACCAATTTGCATCATATTGGATAGTTCCAAATGAATTATCAAGGTTATTATCGGTTCCATATGTATTACCATCAAGTTCAGGAATACGTACAATGACATAGGGGTAGGATAAAACGTTTAGTTTCGCAGTTGGCACATATGTAGTAGCATCACTTTTTGTTACAAGCATATCAAGTCCTTCACTTGGTAAAATCGCCTTTACAAGTTCAATGCGACTGATATTTTTAAATTTCTTAGTGGCAGAAGGACTATAGTTAAATCCTTGTTGATTATTACCCGTATCAAAATTAATAGAAAATGTATAACGATTTTCACGTGTATTATTATACCAATCACGGTCGGCACTATATAATACTAAGTTATACTCATTTTCTCTGTAGGAAATTACATCGTCCTGTTTTATAATATAATCTTGAGGAAGAGGGCCACGAGGTTCAGGAACAATGGGTTGAACGGGTCTAGCAATGGTAGGATTTAGATTCGGGTCGTTTTGAATAGAAGGAGGGCTTATAAAACGTAAAAGAGGATTTGCATCGGTTTGTGTATTTGTAACAATTGCGGCAACACGAGAAGCTTCTTCTTCGCGATACTTTTTCGCAGATTCAAATAATGATACTGCACTTGGTTCATCGGCAGATGATGTCATACTGATTTGAAAATCAGGAGGGGTAGGACGAGTTTCTTTAGGGCCGACACGTTCTTGTTGTAGTTGTTCAAAGCGAGATCCAGTGTCTTGTAATAAAGATTGTTCAAATGTCGGGCGAGGTTGTATTTGAACACCATTTTGTAAAGCAAGTCGTTGAGAGGCGAGCTCCATCTGAGGTTGATTGCGAGCATCGCCAACAATGGTTTGACTTGCACTTAGACTAGGCATATTTGAATCTCGTCGGAGATATCCAGAAAAATCTTGGGCAGTAACACCAAGTACTTCACGATTTAAATCATTAATGGGCATAGGACCATTTGTATCCCAAACTTCACGCATGTAGTGGTCAAGGGTTTTCACAAGCCGTCCCTGTTGTTTTTCAGTAAATGCTCGTTGATTTTTTTGAAATTCCTGAGCAACAACATTAAATAATTGTTGTTGGTTTTGACGACTAAAAAACTGTTGTTCAACAGACTGACCTCTTTGCATCCTAATTCCTACAAGGAACTCTTACTAGGCGTTTAATTCCTTACGACGCATCTGAATCAAAGAAAATGTTACGAAACTTGTACATCCATTTATCTGAGACGGGGTTTTTACAGAATTTTTTAAAATCTACACCTTCAATCATGCAATAAATAAAATACATGGAATACATGCCACACTCCGTATTACTATATTGAAATCTGCGTCCATTGCTTTCTAGAACTAAATTGGAATCTAAGAGTGTTAAGTATCTCATATAGCGAGCCACTTGTTCAGGAGGTTTTATACCATAACTATCAAAGTAATAAACCTTTGAAGAATCCAAGTCAATTGCTAGACCTACCCAGTGACTACCGCCCTTGTAATGTGGATCCAAGTTAAAGACTGCTCCTAAAACCTTTTTTCCAGCAGCCTTTTCAGCTTTCAAGTCTACATGGCAGAATTCAGGATTCAAACACTTCTTTGTTGATGATGTCTTATCATAAGGATCAGGAGCACTAAAATCTATTGGAACTACACCTATAAACTTAAATTCAGGACATGCGTCTTCTAGTTGTTTCATAACTTTGTTTATGTCATCGCTAGTTAACCATGTATGAGGATTGGTCTTCCATTCAGAAGGTTGCATTGGGCGAAAGTAGTCACTAAGAATCTTCATTTTTTCACTATGTAACAGTGTTGAAGATTTAACTAAACAACGTCCATCATTCTTCTTACATCCTACTTTACGTGTTAATGACTTGCTTACACGTGCTAAAACATCGGGTGGAAGGCAAGATTTTCCAGCATGTTTCTTTTTTGCAAGAGGAGAACAAGTTTTTGGTCCCGGATTTTTTATAATAGGGTCACGCCCTTTTTTTCTTGTTTGCCGTTTGGGCATCTCTGATAGTAAAATAGAAAAATCATAATCTTGAAATAATATTCTGAAATAGGATGACTACAAAGGATACCCGATCAAAAGAATTAAGTATGTCTTCATTTTGGCATATTATTCTTCCAACTATTTTCCTCGTATTCCTTTTATTTATACTGTTTGTGGTATATTCAATGCCAGACTGGGCTCTTGAATGTTCAAGTGGCCTAGCACCTTTACGCAGAGTTGTATCCGAAGCTTCCAAATAAGTATACTAGATATAGGAATAGGAAGAGATAGATGATTGAACAAGTTTTATTAGGAATTGGAGTCTTAGGAATCGTAGGCATCTCTATGGCCCTAGGATTCTTAACGCAGAATAAAGATAATGGTGCTGATATTCAAAAGAATCTTGGAATCATTGCTGGTATAACAGGAATTATAGTTATACTTTTTGGAGTTGTAGCTTATATTTACCTTACAGCAAACATAAACTATATGGGTCCTTTTGTACTTGTCATGAGCTTTGTAAACTTACTCTTAAGTGTATTTGCCGTAAGTGCCGCTTCTCTACAAGTAGTTAACTCATGAGCAATAAATATGAGCAATTTGATGTTGTAGTCTGTAAAATAATTTACTATTTGTATTTTTCAAGAATACAAGGCCTTGAAAACGTAGAGCAATTCGTAACCGTTGTCCCTGATGAAATAATTTTTCAGGAACAGTGGATGTTAGTGTAAGTTTTTTAGTACCTCCAATCCCATGAATAAAAATACCTTCAGGACCTTTATTATTCAAAAATAATGTAAAAATACTATTGAAAATCGGATGTTGAAATCGTGATTGTATATCCTCATACGTAGTCTTTTGTAAGGAACTCCAACTCGGATTTTCTACAAGTTTTTGTATAAGTAATTCTTGTAATCCAACCAGTTTTTTAAAAGAAGGCACTTGTCTAGGTTCTGCAAGTTCAAGCTTTCCTTTTACAGGATCCCAGTTATGTACAATAAATGATTCTGTTAAAACAGCAAGTCGTGGTATTGCACATATTGAATTAGAATACGATAATATTGAAGTTGGAATTCGTAATGGATATGTGGATGTGGGTGGATAAACAATAATGTTGTCCATTACTAAATTTTGTAGTGGTATAAATATTTCGGCGGACATGAAAGTCCTAATCTTTATAACATTACGTCGAAGGCTTTGAATAGGCTTAGATTATTCTTTTTCTTAAATTATTTAATTTATTCATTAAATTACTAAAACCACCTATATCATGAATAAAATGATTTGATAGTACACAATAACAAATATCTTTATCAATATCTAAATTTGAATATATATCTAATTTTAAATTAGGAAATGTTGATACTATTGATTCTAATAAAGATTTCATACCATTAATATTTTTTCTTTGTGTTTTTCGAGTGCAGTTATAAAAATTTTGTTTAGGTGATGGATTACATAATATTTTTTCTTCTTGTGTCCATGTTCCATATGCATATGCAGTAACTATAGTAATTTTATTTATATCTGTATTTTCTATTAATTTATTTTTGATCAATGAAATATAATTTTTTGTTAATATTGATCTACAATCTACAAAATCTCCCATTCGTAAATGAATAATAATTTCATTATTATCGGGTACTGGTAAGTTTTTTTCTTTATTTTTATTTATAATAATATTTAATAATCTATTTAAATTTAAAGGATTAAATAAACCATTTCTTCGTAAATATTGTTTTAATATAGTTCCATTATACATATCTTTTTGAATAATTTTTCTACTACTAAATCTCCACCTTGGACCACGTCTAATAACAATATCACCTACACGATAGTCATTTTGTTTTACAATATGTATTTTTTGTAATAATTCTTCCATACTAATATATATATATATTAAATACGCAGGTCTAAAAAACTCCCTAGTATCACTAGTAATGGATGACCTAAACCTACTTTGGATTGGGCAACGTGGATGTGGCAAAAAGACTCAAATCCATAAAGCTCTTGCACACGTAGCACAAAATCGTGGAGTACCCTTTGTAATTCGCAAGTCACAATGGTCAACAGAAACAAATAAACGCCTACAGCGTGACTCACAACAAACGGACGCACAGCAAGATGAAATAGAAACTCCTCAAGAAAATGAAGGCATTCCCTATGAAACTAGTCAAGTCCATCTTGGTTTTGATATTGCTCGTATGTCAATGCAAGACAAGAACTATATTAGTAGTCTTCTTGATAGACTCGGTTATGGTTCAGAAGTAGCAATAGGAAAGAAGAAACAAGCCGTAAAACGTATATTGATTTTTTACCATGCACATTTACTGAGTCATGATAGTATATTACAAATTCAAATGGCCTTGGAACAACATGAAGGAAGTCTTGTAATCTGGTGTACAAGTGAACTTCAACTACCCTACGAACTATCAGACTGGTTTGTAGAAATTCCTGTATCAGGTCGTGACTATTTAACTCAGAAAATGTTAGCAACGTATGGAGAAGACTGTATGGACTGGAATAAATACTTTCAAAATCTTATCGCAAACTGGTCAAATAAGCCTATGATCTTAAGTCGTGTAACGGAAATTCGTGACTGGGTCTATTTTTGCTTACAACGTAATCTTCGTTGGCAAGAAGTCCTACAATACCTACTTGATGCTCTTCTTCAATCCAATATATCGGATGAAAAACTTTTAAAAGCTATTGAATGTCTATCCTCGCAACCATCAAGTGGAGGAGGAAATACTATAGAAAGTTATAGAATTCCGATTGCATGGGAACATCTAGGTCTAAATCTTGCAAAAGCTATTGCACAAACTTGAATACCACAGTAGGATGAATACTCTACCATGGGTAGATGATATACTATATCTTGTAGAACAAGAATATAGTAAACCACCACCTACTTATACTCTAGAAAAGGAATTAACACAATCTGATGAGGATTATATACAAGCGATCGTTCAAGAAAAAGGACCCTTTGATACATTACAGTTACGACAAGAAATGATAAAGGACCGTAAAGTAAATAAGGTCTATGTTGAAAAGTCGGTCTCACAAAACCACGGTGAAATCATACTTCTTGCTTACAAAACTCCAGCTTGGACTCCTCCATATAATGTATGGTGGAGAACTGTACGTTTACTAGCAAAAAAACCTGTACGAATTGTTATTTTTGCCCATCCTAGTCTACGTCTACTTCCCCCACACAAACACAATGTTGAGCCAGAACATATTAATGGTGGATATGCACAGCGTTGTGATACAAAGTCCATTGTGATTTATAGAAAGGAGGAAATTACAAGAGTACTCCTTCATGAACTCTTCCATAGTTCATGCAGTGATCCGTATCACAAACCTACAACCGAAATTGAAGCAGATACAGAAGCATGGGCTGAAATTATTTTATGTGCGATGATAGCAAAAGGAATAAAATCCCAATGGAAAATAATTATGAATAATCAAATTAATTATGCACTAATTCAAGCAGCTATTCTAAGAGATAATCATAATGTACAAACACCTGATGACTATGCATGGAGATATGCAATAGGCCGACTAGAAGTATGGGCTCGGCTAGGATTTAGTATACCCTCATTACCAACAAACTACAAGCACTTACAATCCTTACGACTTACCTACATTGAACCAAAACCTTAAATTAAACTATATATATATATAGTAGAATGACTACCGATAATAAAAAGAAAATAAGAAAAACAAGAAAAACAAGAAAAACAAAGAAGAT
>Ga0114973_10002102_pt1 | contig 14605 bp, 17 predicted proteins | sample M_140807_MF_Meta_FD_87025 | JGI IMG/M metagenome (GOLD analysis project Ga0114973, IMG submission 87025) | Freshwater microbial communities from Lake Montjoie, Canada to study carbon cycling - M_140807_MF_MetaG | ecosystem: Environmental > Aquatic > Freshwater > Lake | place: Lake Montjoie... | reverse complement strand
TGAGTCCGCCGACGATATCACCAATAATAGCGGGAATAAGCTCGGCGGAATCGGCGTAGGTATAAGAGCCGCAGCTCCGCACTGCCATATCACGGAGCATCTGAGCATTATGATTACTACCGAAACCAAGCGTATTCACGGGGGTCCCGCCTGGTAGACGTGCCGCAATTAGCCGTAGCAAGCCTGCAGAGTTCGTAATTCCTGTATTGACGTGTCCGTCGGTCATTAGGAACACAGCGTCAATATGTGATTCACTCACATTACTGAGCACCTCAATTGCGTCCTCCATATTTGTACCACCATCCGCACTCAGCCTATCTACAATACGATGAATCTCCGTCTTAGCACGGGTGTTCATAACAGCACAATCAACAACAACTGATGCCGTCCCAGAATACTGAATAATTGTAAGCATATCCGTCTCGCCCATACGGTCAATCAGAAGGTGTAGGGTACGGACAACGGCGGCTAGCGGACCCCCGTCCATACTTCCACTCGTATCTAGAAGAAGAGCAATATGGTAGGGAGTCCGTACATTAGTTGCCGTGCGCGTGGGCAAAATTCGTACAACAAGGTCGCTGGCGTAATAGGAGGCATCAACTTGAACCGGCATTTTATGCAGATTCAAATAATAATAAGCGACAAGTCAATTTTTTTCAACTTATTTACTGCTGTGTATCGCTCGCGTAATTTTGGGTGAGAACAGTCACCGCACGCTTATACTTAATATAGTCAGTATGCGAGCGAAACGTAGGAAATGGCGTACCTTGGACCGGAGGTGTAGTATTGGAATATCCAGCAAGTAGTGTCTTACCCTGATTAAATGTCATTGAATCTGCCGCCGAGCGGTCGTTGGGCTGCTTACGGAAAAGTAGCACATCGCAGCTCTGAGCACAGTATGTTACAGTAGAAAGCGGCAACGCCGGATCTGGGTAATAGATGTAGGTCTGGTTTGCTTGCGGAATAACAGACATATTTAATGAGCGACCAGAAATTCTTTCTCGTACGCGGATTCCATTTCAGGCAGGGGGGCTTCGCGGTAATCACGAATGAATTCTACCGCTGTACCATTACGAATGCTAATTACACCCGAATTCTTCGTAAATATGGTATAGAGTTTCTTCGCACCGCCGGCGGGACCTCTAGACCAGTGATTAGCACTACGCTTCCACTGGTTCACCGAAGAATCATAGACCAGTTGAGCGCCCGAAAACACAATGCCAGAGGGAGAGACGACTGTTGTATCGCACTGCTCGCTGACAACACCGAGCACCTTTCCTGAGTACTTCACCTCATCATCGATCGTAATCGCATCCATACGCTTCCAGCTTCCGTCCGCCATGCTGACCTCTGTAGACCCACCAATACCAAGGCTATAATCCATGACCGGCTCTTCGTCACCGTCGCTACAGCCGCCATTTAAAGCACGCGCAGCCATCCGCTGTGTCTCACCCACCACGGCAGCCGAATCATGCTCATCGTAGTCCGCTACCAGTAGCCCGTCTGCTCCGACACGGAACCGGTGTCCGCTTACGTTCAGGCACACGAGTTCTGGAACTGACCCCGCCCATACCGCATCAGGGTGCGCCTCCGCCGGTACCATTCCTGCCGACCCCGCCAAAACGTAGTGCGCGCCGCTCACAACCACGTCGCCGATACGTACCATCGGCGTGGAGGCACCCGCAAATCGGAATACCGACGTTACAACTGGCGACTTATTGTTAGGAACCTCAGCAAGCACATCGCCAATAACAACATCCTTAATTGCTTTATTTGTTCCATCTGCCATCTTTACGAGTGTATCAGGTGCAAAGCAGAATTCAAATAAGAATTTTACAAGGTCATTATTGGCTAAATTGAATGAGGCAGTCATTGCGGACTGACCCATAAAGAGTACAGCAAACATAGAGCCGTAGACTTTACCCATCAAATTGAGGATACGGACAAAACTCATACGGACATTGTTCATTAGAAATTGAATCTTATTGCGCACGCTAGCTATGAACTGTTCGACTCCGCCTAAAAAGTTGGCAAACATTCCACGAATACTCATAGCGGAGTTAACAACAGTAGCAAGAACTCCTTGGAATGTTTCTAAAATACTGTATATAGGCGCGAATACTTCAGCGGCTTTAAAATTAAAGATACCTTGGACACAAAAATTAAAGTTGTCGATAGGATTGTAACCGAAATTGCCTACAAATGGCATAAATAATGGATTACATCGGTATTTTTCAAAGTTCTTTTTAATGTCAGAAAATATGTTCAAATTTAGTGCACCAACTAATAAGCCGATTTGTACAGCTGTAACAAGTACAAAGACGATTATAGATTGTGTATAACCCTCTTTCCACGCAGTCAGTCTTTCAAATTCGGATGTTTCCATTCTGAAAACCCTCTGATGAAAGCCGTGATTTTACTTACGTGTTTTAGCACGCAGTCTTTCTTTTTTATAAGTGCGCCGCCTTGACCGCTTACCACCGGTAGTTTTAGGGGGAATAGGAGGTGTAGGAGGCGCAGGAGGTACAAGGGCAGTAGAGTCTTCCTTCGGGGCTACAGGGGCGGATTTTTCTGTATTAACATTTACATCCACATCATTCCAACTACTGATGGAGAAAAATACTCCCATTCTACTTACAACGTACGTTTAATCCACGCAATATCTGCCTTAAAGATTTTGCTTGCATGGGGCGACGTGCTTTTTGTATAGGTAGCAACCGCTTGGAGTTTGCGACGAACTGATAAGGAGCCGTACTTCTTCACTGCTTTCTTTAACGCAGAGCGGCGCAATGTGGAGGACTTCTTGACTACATTGACGTAGCCAAACTGGGAGAGCTCGCCCTCACGTAACGGACCTATACCGGGACGTCCGTCAGGACCGCGATATCCCTTACCTGGACGACCAACATCCTTAATCAATGCAGAAGGAACCCGTACACGTTTGCCGCTTTTTAACTTACGTGTATATGCAGCGCGGCGTATGTAACCACGCTGTTTACGAGTTATACTCATTGACCGACTTCTATTACGGTTCTACAAATTGTAGAATTCATATACCCATTTCAAGAGGATGTGGGCTTTCATAGGTTTAACTGGGGCACTCCTAGTTGGAGTTTTGTACTTCTTTGCGAAGACAAATCAAAAGGAGGTATTGGATCACTGGGATCAGTATAGTAATAATATCTTTTTCGTCTTTTTCTTAGCACCTTTCTATAAGCCTGATGGCGACCAGCGGTCCCGGCTTCAATTCGCATTTGATAATTTCAATAATTTACTATCTACATTTGCCGACAATACAATGAAAACGATTATGCAACCGGTAATGCAGATTTTTAAGATGATGGCGGATGCTGTTAGTCAGACAGTCGACGGACTTTTCAACGTACGCGGGCTTCTCAAGGCTATGTGGAGTCAATTCAATGGTATGACGGAAGTGTTCAGAAATCGTTTTCAAGGAACACTCACCGCTCTACGTGCTACATTTATGAAATTACACGCCGCTATCGGCAAGACATTTGGAATTGCGGTAGCGGGTATTATGTCAGGTTTGGCGGCAATTCAAACAACACTAAGCGTATTTGATTTGGTTGTAAATATTGTAATTACAATTTTGATTATTATTGCAGCAATTTTCATTTGGTTACCATTCTTGTTTATTGCCGTTATTGCGATTATTATTATAGCCGTGAATGCGATTAATGAGTCAGGTCAGGGCGACCAAATTACAGGTATTGCAGGCGTCTTCTGTTTTGAAGAAGGTACCCAAGTGGAAACCGCTGCAGGCGTGCAGTCAATAGAATCTATTCAACTCGGTACAATACTTGGCGACGGCGGCGAAGTGAAGGGTGTACTAAAATTCGCACAGGATACTGATGATATGTACGACCTCTATGGTGTCCACGTGAGCGGGTCACACATTGTATATGCTGATGCCAAACCGACGCTAGTAGAAAATCATCCTGCAGCAAAGAAACTACCGCAACAGGAACGCCGAGTCTATTGCTTTATTACGTCGACGCGTCGTATTCCCGTCCAGTCCGCAACCCAAGGTACACTCCAGTTTGCGGATTGGGAGGAGTTAGAGAACAACCTAAAAGACCTCAAGGAGTGGAATAAGCGTGTGTTTACACTACTCAATCCAAGCCAGATTTACCTGGAGCCTAACACACAGGCGTTGAAGTCAGAGGCGGGTTTTACAGGTCGAACCCACGTAATGACACCATTGGGTCCTATGGAAATCCGTGGAATAGTTCCCGGATGTAAAGTGATTGACGCCGACGGTAAACAAACGGCAGTACACGGTATTGTACGCTTATCTCCAGAGGAAGTTCTTAATGCGGTACAGCTGAGTGAGACGTCGTATATGTCATCCGGTAATTGGACAAAGATTGGCGGTACCTGGTTACAGCAACATAGTTTATGCGCCGGCAAACCAAACGACCAGGAGTCCTTACTCCGTCAGGAGTGGTTCCAACTCTTTACGGAGTCCGGTACGTTTACAGTGATTGAGGGCGGGCAGTTTATCGAAGTTCGAGACTTTACTGATGTTGGAAGTTCAGAGATTCATAAGACCTATGATTGGGTCCTGGAAACTCTAGCCACAGCAACGGAGAAAATCTAATCTATAACTAAAGCAAATGTCTCCCAGAATTACATTCGTGCTCGTAATGCTGGGTCTACTTCTCTTAGCAAATCTCCTGATGGTCAATGGTTTTACGAACTATCCCATCCGTGCTGAGGGATTTGTTGATTTTATGCTGGATAACGCTTCGCCTATTGGCGACAATTACCAGGCGATTGGCACGTATGATAACGTTGTCAAGAAGCCGGCGAACGGTCTGTCTAACTGGCGCGGTCCGGCGCCGAATGAGCCCCTGCTGGGTCCCGAAGTTGAGATTGGTCCCGACAATCTCTTCATGTTCAAGAACAATCAGTGCAAGCCCGAGTGCTGCCCCGCGTCTTTCAGCTGCGGCAGTGGCTGCGTATGCACAACGGCGAAGCAGCGTGATTTCATTAACAGCCGCGGCGGCAACCGTAACGAGCCCACGGATCTGTAAACTTCCACACAATCCCAATTACTTTCATACTATGCTACAAGCATATGATGAAATGAAATGAAACTACAAAAAAGTTTAGATGCCCTTGCCGCTAAATGCAGCGTCGAGCGATGCTCCGAGTAATGGTCTCGGCAAAGCCATGAACTCATTATCAATCGGTGTGCCGGCGGTTTGATTGCCCTCATCGGGTGCGCCCTGCTCCGTCATTAACGATTGTTTGAGTGTCTTCGCAGTAACATCATTGACCTCTGTAAACGCAACAGCGGGGTTAACGTAGTCGAATGCCGTCTTCTCTGTAACCGGCTCATTTGTCTCCTGCATATCTACGTAGTTCTCAAAGAACTCCTTAGAGTCTAAAGTCACCGTGTAAACGCGGCTAATGAGTCCATCGCCCTTACACTTGCGGTAGTGAATATGAGGTGAGAGTGCACCCTTAACCGGTACGGTGTAAGGCTGCGGCTTCCGTACCTTGAGAGTAACAATACCAGACTCGTTGGCAATGGCGACACCCGCATTACGGTAGGCAAGATATGCTTTCTTCCAATCGTTTAGTTCGTGTAGATCCTTGTTTGCAGGCTCAGCCGCCCAATAGAGCACTTTTGTGCCGGGACCTACTACAACATCTGTTGAAATATCAGCGTTCTCGGGAGTCTGGGTCTTCAGTACTTCGCACGGGATGAGCGACTTGCCTAGGAATGGTAGATAGCTATCACGGTGTAAGCCGATAAACAGGGCGGCGACTCCCACGGCGGCGAAGATAGCATTGGCTAAAACAACATTACGTCCTGTCACGTATGTAACAAAGTCCTTTCCCGTAAAACTCTTAATACCCCAGTTAAGCCCACCAATAACCAGGAGAACCATTGCGATCATATATGCCTTCGCCTTCCAATATTGGTTCATTCTCTGTTATTAAGGGGCTAAAATCAATTCATAAACTTTTGTATTTGCGGGAATGTCTTTTGCAGCACAACGGAATTGCGAAAATAGTGGCTTCTCCACCTGTACCTTAGGCATAGCATTGTGAACTTGCGCCGCTAAAGCACGGTATAGGTCAAAGTCAGGGTAACGCTCCTCACCGTTTGGTGTACGAAGTACGTTCTTACCGTCATCGTCTGTGAGCCACTCCCACAACAAGTTATAGACGGGGCTGACGGTTTCGGGATAGAGTTTAGCACCTTCACGCGACATAATCTTAACGGGCGTTGAGTTCGCAGGGCGGTCCGGAAAGAGTGATTCTAATAGAGATACGGCAAGGCGGCATAAGTCGAATGAGGTATTGGGCTCTACTTTCTTACCTTCGGCAGAGTCGAAGAATGGATCGCAATTGTACTGGGTGGCTGCGTCGTTGCCAGGAAAAAATGCATCAGAAATAAAGAAACCTGCACCTGGTACGGTGAAGGATGCGCGACCAAAATCAATAATCTTCATTAGGCGTCCGTAAGTCGGAATCTTCATATACCAGGTCTCCTTTCCCCGCCCAGGCACAACACGGTAGTAAATATCGGTCACACCAGTGCCGTTCCACATAATATTATTAGTGTGTAAGTCATTGTGAACAAATCCGAAGTAGTGCTGTGCAACGACCAGACCGGCTATTACTTGGAAGAGCCACGCTGCCCAACGTACGTCCTTTGTTTCCAACATAGCGGCGTCATCGGCGTCTTCCTCATCAAGAAGAGTATCCATTGTACCGTCAGCCTTCTCTAGCAAAGATACCTGTACAGGGAAATTGTAGAACTCTACAAATTCTTCAACTTCATCAACTTCATCACTTTCATAAGAACCAGAGCCAGAATCTCCACTACCGCTAGAGTCAGATAAACGCTTGAGCCGTAGTTTAGGATTTGTTAGTTTCACAGGCTCTTCACTGCTCACAATTGGCTCTTCTTCGCTAACGGTAATATCATTTGTAGCACTTACAAAAATCGCAGTAATCGCAGTAATCGCAGTAATCGCAGTACCCGTATCGGCATCAACAGATACAAAATCGTCAAGAGATAGTGCCGTACCAGGTTGTGTAAAGAGTGCGTCTAGGGGTTTCTTTCCTTCATCATCTTCTTGGTATTTGAAGAGACCTAGACGCTGATGTACATTCCACCACGACTTTTTCCTTAGAGAATCGTACTCTTCAGAAATATTATAGACATAGGTATCAACACGGGCGGAGAATGTGCCGTAGCAGCGGCACCAGTGCGGTGAAATACTGCTTTCGACAAACTTAGATGCATAGAGTGCGAAGAGGCAATCAACATACGCCTCGTTTAATGGATTATTAATTTTCATAAGCGTATTTTTCCATAGGTCACTAGGTGCAGCAAGGGCACCGTCGCTTGGTAGAACGTATTCACCCTCCATTGCAGCAAGTGGATCTACAAGATGAATACGCTTAATGAAGATATCCCGTGTAGTTCCATCGGACATCTTAAGAGCACCTTCAAACGAAGATTCGTTCGGTCGCTCAATACCAGTTACACTTTCGCCTGAAATACCGAGCCAGCACGACTGAAATCCTACAATAGATGCCTCAAGGGAAGGTTGTAGTTTCTCTAACGCGGAGAAGTATGCTTGGGGTTTCTTGAATTCATTCATTGCCTCACGAATCGTTGTCGGCATCTCACTAGGGGCAGTGGAAAGTAAGAGTGATTCTGGTAGTTCGTGAACGGCGGGTTTCGCAATGCGCACATTTGCTTTACCTCCGCTACTGCCTGCAGCTCCACCACCACGTCCTCCTCCTCCGCTACCGCTGCCGCCGCGACCGCGAGCTCCACCACCTCTTGGAGGAAGACCGCCGCGCCCATGATTTCGGTTACCAGGCATTTCTAAGTTTCGGACCGGGTCTAATTTAAGAGACTTTCCGCATGAGGATACGCGGTAAAAGAAAAATGGCTGAATTAGGTATCAACATAGATGAGTGCTCCGGCAAGACCAGGTATGGGATTAACGGCGATGTTGCCAACAATGGGGGGTGAGCCGGCGTCCAACCGCCCCACCATGAATCTCCGCCTTTCCAAATTTAATATGAATATGATTCCGGATGACGGTGTTGTGCTATTTATTGGACGCCGTGGAACCGGTAAGTCCTGGCTTATCAAGGACCTAATGTGGTACAAGCAGAAGTTTCCTATTGGTACAGTGTTCTCGGGTACTGAGGGTGCTAACGCTTTCTACGGGTCTATGGTTCCGAGTCTGTTTATTCACGACGAGGTCGTACCGCAGACTGTCTCTAATGTGCTCAAGCGTCAAGAGGGCATTACGAAGCAGATTCGTAAGGAGACGGAGGCACGCGGATCCTCGCAACTAGACCGTAAGGCGTTTATCATTATGGATGATTGCTTGTATGATAATAAGTGGGTGAACGATAAGTGGATTCGTTCGCTATTCATGAACGGTCGCCACTACGGTCTCCTCTATATTCTAGCCATTCAGTACGTGATGGGTATTCCGCCGGTCCTACGAGGACAGGTAGATTACGTATTTATCCTACGTGAGAATCAGGTGTCTGCTCGCCGTCGTATTTACGAGCAGTTTGCGGGTATTTTCCCAACCTTTGAGCTATTCTGCCAGATTATGGACCAGTGTACCGAGGATTACGAGTGTTTGGTAATTCACAACGGTGCGCACACGAATAAGATTGAGGATTGTGTGTTCTGGTACAAGGCACAGCCGCACCCTGATTTTAAGATTGGGTCGCGGGACCATTGGGTACGGTCGGCGGAGTACGAGCGTCAGAAGGAGTTGGCGGAACAGGCTGGCGATGCAGGCTTGCCTATGTTGACGACGGGAGCGGCGACAAAGGGACCGGTGCTTCAGGTAAATAAGTATTAACCGCTGCCGCTGCCGCTACCCCGCCCTGAGCAGCCAATTCCGCTAGATTCTGTTGTTCGTATATTTGCCACCGCTGAAAGAATTCTAATGTCCGCGGAGTCCAACGACGCCCCGTGGCTCGAGGATTAAATGGATTTTTCCATAAGTAACCAGGTACAGCGTAAGGGTCCTGCCGAGCAAGTTCTCTTAGCGCATTGCCTATTTCCATTGGTATTCTTTGGACCATTTACAAATCCTACTTAAAAAATGTTTAGACCGCCGTTCTAGCGAATGTAATCCACGCCACCGTTGATTTGAGACTCGGCAGCAGCGACACCGCTGCGACCGGTGCTACCAAATCCACCGGCACCGCGGATAGTCGCCCCGCCAGGAATTTCGTCTACGATTTCAATACGCTCGAATGGCTGTAGTTCAGGTCCGGCGATTTGGAAGTAGCGGTCACCAGCGGCAACGGCAAAGTCCTTGCCTGTAGAGTAGACCATAGCAAGGAGCGTACCACGGTAACCGGCGTCAATGAGTCCGACGGAGTTCGCCAGCCGTAGCGGGGTTTTGGAGATGGAGGAGCGTGGTAGCATCCAGTACGCACGGAATCGTCCAAGCATAGGATCGTAGACCGCGGCACGGCAGGTCTGACCGACCTTGATAGATGCACCATCGCTACCGCTGCCACCGGCAGTCGTCGGGCTCATTCCAGGCACCGTTGCTGCCACCGAATAGAGGTCAAAGCCGGCATCCCGCTCCGCCTTAGGCTTTGCCATATAGGCTGCCGCCTGCGTCTTATACATTTCCGCAGTTGCAGCATCCTCAGGAACTAGGTATAGTACTAGCATAGTGTTATACCTTGTTAGAAATTCAGGAAACCCGTGTCAAATTTTTACGCCAAGTTTGATTTAGGTATATTGAATATTTTTCCAATTTATTGTCTTTCCTGTAATAGAACTGTCAACATAATGTTTTTTATTAATTTCTATTAAATTATTAACATAATTCATATCAACTAAATCTGGATGAACATACCAATCTTCGTATGGATATATTATACTTTCATTGTATATGTCGTCAAATACACGAACATATCCTCTGTTTTTAAATATATCACGAGATTTTAATCGTGTATTATCAAAATTAGTATGATAAATATCATGTTCAAATGTTACAGTAGCAAATTTGTAAGTATCAAATATTTCATTATCTAATTTTTTTAATGTATTAATTGTAGAACCATTATTGGCTTCTAAATCAATTTGTAAGTAATCTAAGGATAAAGGCATATTATTTTTTTCAAATAAAGTTTTATAATCTACTTTTGTAGCATCATTTATTACATGAATGCTTTTAGGACGATGTATTTTATATAACTCTAAATAAGATTCATTATATTCTATCATAATTCCCTTCCAATCATATTTTGATTCTAACAAATATGTATTATTTATATTTATAGGGTGATTAGAACCAATTTCTAAAAAATATCCATTCCTCTTTTCTTTAAGAATATTCAATATAAATTTATCTTGTTGTGCTTGACCTAAATACATTTATATTTTATACATATACAAATTGTTTAAGTACACTGTACCTTAACACCAATAGATGTCAACAACGCCGTTTGCGTGCCGAATACATAATGTAGTATTTCACCGGCTACGAGCCAAAAGACTAAAACCGGCAGAAACGGTAGCTTAGTAAAATATGACGTAACAAAAGCGAGTACAATTGTTGCGAGTGTATCATTCAATGCATATCCAAAGATACGTGTTGAATGAAAGCCTTGTCCAGGGATACCTAGAGCGTATTTGTAGGGACAACTCATTTATAATGGTACTTTATTTATAGCTTCTTACCATCCTCGGATATGAGGGTATTTTCGGCGGGCGCCGCTGCAGCTAGTGCCGCTGCACCACCGTCCACCGCCTTCATTACCGATGCAGTGACAGCCGCTGCCGCTAACTCCGCCTGCTCACGCTTACGCTTCATGAACGGGTCCTCGTCGCCGAACATATCCTTAGCGGGCTTAGACTCCTCCGTGGGACTTGCGCCAATAACGGGCTTCTTTGACTTCGCCTCGCCCATACGGAGAATCTTGTGCTCGGCATAGAGCTCATCGCGCTTCTGCTCGTTCTCCTTGTACTTCTTCATCAGGGTATTGAGCTGGTCGTCAGCGTACTCCTGGTCCGTAATATCGTGCGGCTCAGGGTCCCAGGGGAGCCAGAACCCTACCTGACCAACATAGACGTTGAAAGCGGGGTCAATCTTCTGTAGTGTCTTACAACGGTGAATCGCCTCGTTGTACGTATCATATACACCACGCACCTTAACACCCTGAACCGTCGTACGGAAATCGTTCTTCGCAAAGAACTCGTCATCTAGACGCTTACGGTTCTTGAAAAGGAATGTCTCGTACTCCTCCTTGACAGCACTTTCACGGAAATCAGCGACCTTCGTCTTAACGTAGGTGCTCATATCAGCGGCAATGTCACTTGTGAGCTCACGGCGAACATCCTTAATGGTCTGGAGAGCACCGCTGAGGTCGACAAGTACCTGGAGTGCACCACTGAGGTCGGTCGCCTTATCCTTCTTGAGGAGAGCATTCTCAACAACATCCTGAACCTTGGAGGCAGCCTCCTGAATCTTTTGGACCTCCGACATTACGAATCCCTCCGTGGACTTAATCTTGTACTGCATCTCGTAATCCTTAAGGAACTCCGTAAAAAAGAACAGGTCCTTGTTCTTCAGTACCTTCTGCGGACTAATAAAGCTGAGGGCGACATAGTGCTGTCCCGGAATCTCCTTATCCGCCTCTAGATAGACCTCCTTCTTATCGGATTCCGTATTCTCCGACATAGTTTCTAGAGCAATAAATGAATTATATCTTTAAACTTTAACGCAATCGGCTCCACTTTTTTTCCTTGCCCGGAGTATAAGAACAATGGACGGTTTCAACGGCACTGAGCTCCTGACGCGCGCTGTGAAGTATTTCCTGGAGGGTCTAGCCGTCGCGGTAGCGATGGTCATCATCCCCCGCAAGACGCCCCAGCTGGAGGAGATTGCCGTCGTTGCCACGACCGCCGCGGTTGTCTTCGCCATCCTGGATCTCCTATCGCCCTCCGTTGGACTCACGTCTCGCCAGGGTGCGGGTCTGGCGCTCGGCTCGCAGCTGGCGGGCGGCTTCCGTATGGCGTAAAGCCCCAAAACCAAACCAAGTTTTTCAATTGTTCGTTTCAAAAACGACGTGTTGAACTATAGCATATCTATCTCCTCATCGCTATCATCAATGTTATCAATATCATCTGCGTCCTCCGGCGTCGAACCACGCACAACGGTCATCTTTACCTCTATTTTCTTCCACTCACGTGTAATTCCGCCTTTGGTCTTTGTATCCAGTGCTACCCGCGCAGCATCATCTTTATAAGTCATATCTGTAATCGTTTCTAGCATATCGTCACGGGTTGCACCAATGTCCACTAAGCGTCCAATAATCTCCGTAGCGGACTTGCCCTTCATAAACAGCATTGACCGTAGGCAATCGAGTGTATCAAGCATCCCCGTTCCCGAGCTAGAAAGCACCCTACGCCCACGCATATCCTGCAGCCATCGGCGGTGCTTGAGTCGTTTAGATTGCTTACCGAGCCAGGACGGAAAGATTTGGAACGGTGCGATGCCTTCTGTTGCTACTGCAGTGCTAACCACCGCCGAGACAGCATAGGGCATTAGCGACCAGGTCTGTGAGCCACGAATACGGCGGTCTAGAATATCGTAATCGCCGAGATAAGAACCGGCAGTAGCACAGCGCTGAACCAACACGGAATCATCTGGACGAGAGCCAGAACCAGAGCCACGCGGTTTTCCAACGGCGGCAACGTACCCTTCAGCTACCATAAGGGGAATCATACCATAATCGAGAAACACCAGTTCTTCCTTGACAGCCCGTGAATCACCGCCGCCGATAAGCCGACCGGTTGCGGAGAACGCATCTACCCGTTGAAGTTCGTCCTTCGTTCCAGCTTTCAGCTGTAACGAATGAGGGTCCTTCCCACCACCAATGAGAGAAGCAGCCGAGAACTGAAGAGCGTTAATCACCGAACGGATATCGTTACCGTTCCGCTCGCACAACTCTTCTAGTTGTCCAACCGTATAACCGAGCTTCTCCGCTTTCACAACCCGCTCATACAATGCCTTTGCTATGACTGTTTTTGTAGGACGCTGAAAGCGGATATCTAGACAGCAGGAAGCAAGCGGACGCAGCCGAGGTGTTCCCCGTTCGTTCGCAATACAAATAATAGGAAATACGCACGATGCTATCACACGAGCCAGTTCACCGATACCACCACGGTCGCCGGTGCTCATTCCGTCCACCTCGTCCATCACAATCACCCGCCGCCGCCCACAAACTCCGCTCCGCTTCGCCTCATCAAAGTACTTCCGCACTGCAGATGCGGAACGCTCATCGGATGCGTTGAATTCCACCAAGTCATACCCACATCCTCGAACTATGAGCCCTACGGCGGTAGTCTTGCCGATACCAGGTGGACCGGTCACTAACGCTCCTCTAACACCGCCCGTTGTACCCCAGCCGGTAAGCCACGCCGACAGTTCGGTAATTGGCGTAGTTCCGCCAATCATATCCTTGAGCCGCCGTGGTGTGTAGCGGGTCACCCATAACTCTCCCGCACGCTGTGCGTCAGCCAATACGGCTGCCACCGTCACAACTGCGATACCAAGCCGCTTAGCCTCAGCCATTTTCCATAAACCCCCCGCAGAGTCACCACACACCAATCGCCCAATGTTAGAAGCCCAGGGAACTACAGTATGCCCAGAGCTAGAAAGGAAGGAAACAAGCCGATCATAATCGGCATCTACACCGCAAAGTGCAACAGTAGGCATTTTCAGTGTACAAATCTAATTGTACAGTGGAAAGGATTCAATTTTTCTGAACGTTTATAATTTAGATATGTAATGCTCTGGATAGTTTTGTTGGAAATACCATCGTAGTGTTTCTAATACATTGTCAGGTATCAAATGAAGCAGGTCTGTAATATTTAGAACTCTTGCAGCAGCTATTAATTTTTCAAATAGATTCTTTTCATATGTTTCATGATTTGTACATAGTAGTTGTAAAATATAGAAATTACTTCCAATAATAAATTTGTTTGTTTGAGTTACTTCAGATGTAAACAATCCATGTCGACCAGAAAATGTAGCTAAATTTTTATTTACAATATCAAGATCGGGTTTTTGTGTGGTATATGTTTCAAACATAGCATCTTTTAAAAATTTTATAGTTTCTGGTGTGCTTTTTAGAAATATAAATCCTAAATTCCCAATAGTTGTACCTACATCCGGAGAAATTGTTATATCATTATTCATATATGATTCTAAATATAAGCGAAAGTTAGATGTATCATTGGCGATTACATCTGCGTCACTTACAATAACATGTTCGCCAGGATGTTGTTCAAGGGCTTTTATCATAAGGTCCAATTTGAGTGTATTGCCGGTGAAAAAGTGTTCACCAGGTATACTATATGTATTTGAAAAGGCTTCTTGGGGTAAAAATACAGGACAGACATTAAAGTCCGTTGTTGGTCCTATCGACGATGATAACATATGATGAAAAATTTCGTATTTGGGGCTATAAATATAATACCAGGGAATAGGTTTCATAGTATTATTAAATTACCATTAAAATATTAAGACGGCGGAGACGCGTGTGCCCACGG